>Ga0207103_10060_pt1 | contig 31153 bp, 32 predicted proteins | sample Alteio_BWMinHeat_81_FD_153546 | JGI IMG/M metagenome (GOLD analysis project Ga0207103, IMG submission 153546) | Enriched cells from forest soil in Barre Woods Harvard Forest LTER site, Petersham, Massachusetts, United States -... | ecosystem: Environmental > Terrestrial > Soil > Temperate forest >...
ATGTCTAAAGAAGAATATTTTTACCTGTACAATCAAAGCAATCAAGATTTATGGGAAAAATCAACTAATAATTCCTGTACAATATCTGATCTAGATAAAAATAGAATTAAAGAGGTTATTCGCACAGCTGTTATTGAAAAAAGAATGCCAGAATCAGCACTTTCAGAAAGTATCCCAACTATTTTAAAAAAATTAAACTTAATTAATAATAATAAACTAACAAATGCTGCAGTAATTCTATTTTGTAAAAAAGAAGATCTGCAATTTATGCAATCAAATATTAGGTTAGCAAGGTTTAAAGGAATAGATAAAAGTGAATTTTTAGATAATAAAACATTCAGAGCTAATGCTTTTGATTTATATGATAAGGCCATGGATTTTTTACATTTCACTTTACCTGTTGCTGCTCGCATAGAAGAAGGCAAAGCAGAACGCGTTGAAACACCAACCATACCTTATAAAGTTTTGCGTGAAGCAATTGTTAATGCCTTGGCTCATCGTGATTATAGTCATCCAGGAGGATCTGTGTTTATTGCAGTTTATGATGATAGGGTAAATATTTCTAATATAGGTGCTTTACCAAAAGGATTAGAGCTAAAACAGCTTCCCAAGGAGCATCCATCTATTCCGCGAAATCCTTTAATTGCTCGTGTATTTTATTTATGCAAAAAAATTGAAGGGTGGGGTAGGGGAACAATTGATATGATTGAAAACTGCAAAAAAGCAGGCAATCCCATTCCTAAATATGAAGAAATTGGTAACAGCTTTTCAGTAACATTGCCATTAAAAGAACCTCTGCGTGTTGTTAAAAAAGAACAAAAATATTTAAATAAATTAACAGAAAGACAACAAAAAATAATCCAAGCTTTGCAGGATGGTCCAATGACTAGACAACAAATTATGGATAGTATGAATACAAGTTTAAGTGGTAGAACTATGCAGTTTGAACTGGCTAAACTTAAAAAAGTAGGTCTAATTAAATCTGAAGGTACTGGCAAGTTTATTACCTGGTATTTAATTCATTAATCCTTGCGCGAAAGGTACGCGAAGTCTTCGCGAAAGGTGCGCGAAATATTGCGAAATGATTGCGAAATTTACGACCCAATAAAGACATATATATTTTGTCATTAATACCAATCCGTTGTCGATTTCTAAAAATTATTTTATTCTCTCCAGTCATCCTGCCTGCCCGTCGAAGCTTTAGCGAAGTCGGGAGCTTGTCGAAGCATCAGGACGAGCGCAATTTTAAAAAATTGTGCGAGCAATCAACATAATCTACTTATATTAAAAATGTAAGAAATAAAAAAGCGCCCGGGTTTAATCGGGCGCTATAATATTTAGTTAGCTAAATTATTAAATATTAGAATCTAAAACATCAATAAGATTGCTTTTAAGTTCTGCTACTTTAGATGTACCTTCAGCTAAGTTATTAAACTTTCTTGTAGTATCTTGTAATTGTGCTTTTTGTATCAATTCTAATCTTTTATTTTGAGCATAAACAAAGGGTGTTTTTAAATAACCTAGAGCGCTATTGCCATAGAGAGAGCCTTTTGTTTTTATTGTTGAACCTAAAGATTTGATAGCAGAAGTAACCTTATTTAAATCTTTTTTGTTTAACTCAATAATTTCTTTTGCCATTGTTTTAGCATAATCAGCTATTTCTGAGATAGGTTTTTTTAGCTCAGGTTTTGCAACAAAAGCTTGATAAACTTTTGCAAGTTCATAGGTAGCTACTACAGCTACTGCTGCTATTGCAACATTTTTCTTGGTTAAATATTTCTTTGCTATTGAAGAGTTAGTATCGGTTTCACTTGAAATTATGTTGATTGATGATTGTGATGCCAACACAAAAACTAGCGAATTAAGCAAATTTAATTTTTTCATTAAAGTATCCTTATAAAATAAAAACATAAAATAAAACTGTTGTTTATTACTCACTTCGCTACTACCCCTATTATTGAATTCTCTTTTAAATATAACAGATGTTATATTTGTGACAACTATTTAAAAAAAATAACTACTTGTTAAATCTATCAGGCTTAATAATTCCGCCGGAAATGATTAGAGCCATAGCCTCTTGTCTTGAAAGATCAGTTTCTCTAAAACGATCTTTTTCAACTAATACAAAAAATCCAGAGGTGGGATTTGGTGTGTGTGGGACAAAAATATTATAATATATTTTGTCTTTAGTGGGGGCTAAATATTGAGGAACTTCGCCAGTCAAAAACCCAACTGAATATGTACCTGAGTTTGGAAATTCAACCAAAACTACTTTTTGAAAACTGCTTTGATCTTTTTGGGTTAATGCGTTAACAAGTCTCTTGATACCTGAATATAATGAGCGCAATAAAGGTATTTTAGCGAATATAGATTCTTCTATGAAATGGATAAATCTTTTTAAAATGAAAAATTTAAGTATTATTCCAGTTAAAAAAATAAAAAGTATTACAAGAATAAACTCAGAGTAGGGGATATTCTGCAAACATGCAGGTTGGATTTTATGTAATGGATGAATCCAGCCTGATACGATTTTAAAGGTTGTTTTAAATAATAGAAGTGTGACGGTAATTGGAATAAGTGTGAAAAATCCATTTAAAAATATAGATTTTATTTCATCTAATATCTTGTGTAATTTTTTTGTTTTCATCTGTTCCTTTAAAATTCATAAAAGCTAAGTTTAATTCTTCTTCAAGTTTTAATAATATGTTTTTAACTTGGTTTATGTTGGGTGATTCTACAGTTAAACGCAGTAACGGCTCTGTGCCTGAATATCTGACAATGAGTCTGCCTCTTTCAAGCTCATTTTGATATTTTTTAATTATTGAAAAAAAAGGTTCATTATCTAAATTTTCTTTTGAAACAATTTTTAAATTTATAGTTATCTGTGGAAATTTTATAAATGAGGTTATATCCAAGTTTTTTGTTTGTTCTATGCTCTCTGCTATTCGTAATGCTACAAACAAACCGTCACTAGAATTTAAATAATCTCTTAAAATTATATGCCCTGAAGGTTCTCCGCCAATTAAAAGATTATTTTTTTTTAATTCCTGTACAACAAATTTATCTCCGACTTTCGTTCTTATTAAATCTATTTTTTTTTCTTTTAGATGAATTTCAAAGCCATAGTTGCTCATGATAGTGGTTACAATCTTAGCTTCAGTTTTATATTTTTGATTATTTAATAAAAATGAAATTATATCGTCACCATCTTTTAATATACCATGTTTGTTTACGGCTAATATTCTATCTCCATCGCCATCAAATGCAAAACCAATGTCTGCATTTTGTTCTTTAACAGCTAATTGTAAAGAAAATGGGCTAGTTGAGCCACAGTTTTTGTTTATGTTTTTTCCATCAGGAAAATTATGTATTGAAATGACTTTTGCTCCAAAATTTTCAAAAACTTCTGGAGCTATGTCGCTGAAGGCTCCATTTGCACAATCTAGAACTATTTTAAAATCTTTTAAAAAACTGGGTTGAAAATAACTTATTACAGATGCTCTATATATATCTTTTAGCCTATTTATAGAATACCATAGTTTTCCTAAGTTATCATAATCTATTGGATCAAATTTTTTCTGTTGAAAAATCTGTGATATTTGCAATTCATCTTCTTTGGTAAGTTTACCATGGTGTTTATCTATAATTTTTATTCCATTATCATAATATGGATTATGTGATGCTGAAACCATAATTCCTACATCAAATAGCTTTTGTTTTTCTACTAAATTATATATTGCTGGTGTAGGTAATACTCCAGAATCAGTAATTTCTGATTTATATTGAATTAAACCTGAAATTATTAAATTTTTTATCAATGGACCTGAAATTCTATTATCAGACGCTATTAATATTCTAGGTATGCTATTTTTTTGTTTTGCCCAAATTGAGATAGATTTTCCAATATTAATAAGATCATTTTGATTTAAGATAGCTTCACCAACTTTAGATCTTATACCATCAGTTCCAAATAAATTTTCCATTTAATATCTTGTATTTATATTTTTTTTTGATTCTGTAACTTTTATATTTAAACTAGATGGAAAATAGTTTAACAGCTTAATTTTATTGTGTAAAAGAATATGCTCAGGAAGCAATTGTATATTATATTCTCCAGTTTTTTTAATATGATTTAAATTTATATGAGCAACTTCATTGAATACATTCAAGTTATAAAATTCAGATCTTTTTGCATTTAGTGTAACTTTTATTTTTTCAGGTGATTGAATTTCAAAATTTTGGTCTAGCTCAAAAAAACATATTGGTATATCTATTGTCATGCTAATATTTTGATGCTGTGCTAATATTAACCAAAATGAATATCCAAAAATAATAGCAATGATTTTATATATAAGGTTGTTTAGGTGAAGACTCTTTATTGATGATTTCATTGATATCCTTTCTTAAATGCAAATCCTTGATATTTTTTTTTATAAAATCTCCTATTAATTGTACCGCTGGTGCTATTGCAAGATTTTCCATAATCTTGCCTTGGGCTATAATATCAAAGTTTCTTTTTTTGGGACATAGTTTAAAAACAAGAACATCAGTTTTTGAACTAAAAAGTAAAGAATCTTGTTTCCAGATTTCAATATTTCTTACTTCTTCAGATATCCAGAATGTATGATTATTTGTATTCCATACTGCATTAACACCTAATAAATCTCCTTGATAATTTATGTGAACAATTTTGTTTTCTTTAAAAATAGAGCTGTTAACTATTAAATCTATAATTTCTTTATTTACTGGAGTGTTAATATTAATTTCATTTATTAAAAACCCTTCTAAATTATCTCTTCCTTCAATAGCGCATGTTATCTGCTTGTTTTGATTCATCAAGTTTAAGCAATGTCTCATAAATAAATCAATCCAATTATTATTTTTTATTTTTGGAACTGCTATATTTTTAATAGAAATAAAGTTTTTTTGCAGAATATTCTGATGTACCAATATAAATAACATTAATATTGAAGGCATAAATATTATTAAAAAATTACTTATGTTGTTCATATCTAACGCATAAGAAAGAATAATTATAGAACAAAGGGTAAAAAATCCTGGGGCTAGGTTTTTTTGTACATCTCTTTTTAACCATAAAGAAAAATAATATATAGTAACGCTCAAGAAACTAATCTCTAGAAAGTCGATCCATTTATATATAAGTAGAAAATTTAATAATTGTGCCATTGCAAACCCTCTTTTTTTAATTTAAATATTTTTTATAATAATATTAGATTTTATGTGTTTTGTTTTTAGAAAGTCTATAATTTATGTCAAATGAAGTTGTTTTAACAGGGGATCGGCCAACAGGGCCATTACATTTGGGTCATTATGTAGGTTCATTATTAAATAGAGTAAAATTTCAGGAAGAATATAAGCAATATATTTTAATAGCTGATGTCCAAGCACTAACTGATAATTATGATAATCCACAAAAAGTAAGGGATAATGTTTTACAAGTAGCCTTAGATTATCTTGCTGTTGGAATAGATCCAAATAAAAGTACAATTTTTATTCAATCTTTAATTCCACAAATTGCAGAGTTAACAGTTTTTTATATGAATTTAGTGACTCTTAACAGGCTAAAAAGAAACCCTACTGTAAAAACTGAGATTATACAAAAAGGCTTTGGTGAATCTTTGCCTGTTGGTTTTTTAGTTTATCCTATCAGTCAAGCTGCTGATATAACTATTGTACAAGGAACTTTAGTTCCTGTCGGCGAAGACCAATTACCCATGATTGAGCAAGCTAATGAGATCATTCGAAGTTTCAACAATATTTATAAAACTGAAGTATTTAGTAACATTAGGGCCATAATCCCTGAAGTGCCAAGACTTTCTGGAATAGATGGTAAGGCAAAAATGAGCAAATCTTTGGGTAATGCAATTTACTTATCTGATTCTTCTGATGATTTACGCAAAAAAGTTATGAGCATGTATACAGATTCTGGACATTTAAGAGTTGAAGATCCAGGTAAGATCGAAGGTAACGTTGTTTTTACTTATTTAGATGTTTTTGATATTGATAAAGTAAAAGTTGCTCAATTAAAGGAACATTACCAAAAAGGTGGCTTGGGTGATGTTGTCTTAAAGAAATACCTTTTTGAGGTTTTAGAAAACATTATTTCTCCAATAAGACAAAAAAGACAAGAATTTGCTAAAGATCCTTCTTATGTTATGGAAATTCTTAAAAAGGGAACACAGACTACTCTTGAAACTGCTGAAAATACAATGTCCAAGGTTCGCCAAGCCATGAAACTTAATTATTTTGATTAACTCTTCTCTTTTTATATATATTTTTATTAACATTAAAATAATTTCTAATGTTAGTAGGAAATTTTTCTCTCCAGTCATCCTGAGTGAAGTGCGTAGCACGAAATCGAAGGACGAATGGGTTTCCTTTACAAAAAGGAGAAACTATGCACAAAACATGTAATAAAAATTTTTTATCAATTTTTATATCTCTTATATTATTAGCTCTTTTAATTATGACAATCTGGGTATTTATGAAATACTCACCCCAATTTGTTGATAATGTTATTGCTGATGATATACAAAAATTACATAAAATTTTTGATGAGATTGATCAAAATTGTCAAATTCTTGGTTTTGAGCATGAAAAAAATTATATAGATTTCTTAAATGTGATTAAATTTGCGGGTTCAGAAGTTGGTTCAATGAATCTTATATATCCCGAACACTGGAAAGGGCCATATTTAAAAGATAATCCTACGGCCCAAGAAAAATATTATCAGATTGTTGAAACCAAAAAAGGGTATTATATAACTCCTGGCGATGGTGTTAAACTTGCTAATGGCAACACTATAGGTAAAGATATCATATTAAATAAAAATGCTGATATTAGCGCTATGACTATAGATCCTAATTTATTACTTACTAAAGATGGTAGACCTTTGGCTGCTAAAATCCAATTGCGTTATAAGGGAACAGAAAATTTTCTAGCGCCTGTGGTTCAAGACGGTTATGGTTTAGACTAATTATTTATTCTTGGCCCCTTTTTTCTTCACCTTCATTCTCATCTTCTGGAATTTCACCAGATATATATTCTCCCGTTAAGTTTATAAGATCTTTTGGCATATTATGTAATGTTTTACGAGTGTATTGAATTCTTTTATCTTTATCATCATTTTTAAGAAAACGTAAAATAGATGTAGCTATTGTGGTGTCATTTACCTTCTCTCTCAAAATACTAATTGTTTTTTTATTTGGTCTTGCACCAGCCTTTAATAATGAGTCTACTTTAAGTATTAAATTATGATATTTAACCCCCTCAAGAGCTAAAAATAAATCAAGTATAGCGTGATCTATTACATTCATTTTCACTTGATCAGCTAAGTCACTTTGGTTTGCGGCATACAAGCGATATTCATCATTATCTTCTTTATGGATGAAGCACATAAATCCATAGTTGATATCTGCTCCATTTTTTATTAGGTAATCTACTATATCATGATTTTTGCTTAACATAAGAGCTGAATATTTATCAAAGTGAGCAATTCCACTATCAAGGATAGTATGTTTTCCATATCTATAAAAAGGAAGAGGATCCCGTTTGCTCCAATCATTAGTATTGATTATGGCATTAATATTAGCACCACAATTAAGATAATACTTAATATTATCAAGATTCTCGCTGATTACAGCCGATAGAAAATTTTTATCCTTTTGTTTTTGCGAAGTAAGGTTTTTACATACAAATTCGCCAAAGGCTGATAAGTGATTGGAAAAAGAAGCTATAAAGAACACAAATAAGCACTTTTTAAATAGATTTAGATCCATTTTAACCTCCATCAACTAAATAATAGTTTTATTATAAAATAAGTATAACCGGTCTTTATTTAAAAATCAACAGTTTGAAAATAAATATAAAAAATTATAAAATTGTACAGCATTTAATTCGTCTAGTGTTGATTTTTGGTGCATTGGAATAAACTGGTTTGAAGCAATTAAGGTAGCAACAACCTTTATAGCTGTCTAGATCTTTATTCAATACAAAAATAACATCATCTACGACGTGAATATTTATGATTCTATATATAGCATGGTGATATATTTCATTTGAGTTAATATTAATTACATGAAGTCTAAGTCCTGTTGTATAACCTAATGTATTATCATTTATCTTAAATAATTTTTCTATATTATTTGTACTATAGTATGAATATAAAAGTTTTTTTTCTTTAATATTCCATGCATGCGCTACGTTTAAAGATCTAAGTTCACTGGATTCTTCGTTATTATCTATAACAGCGACATAAATATCTTCTGTCATTCTTAATAGGAGTGTAACCTCATAATCTTTATCTTTAAATTTATTTTCTGGAAGCTGTTTTTCTAATTCTATTATTTGTTTTTTTATTACATCTTCACTTAATTCTTTTTCTCCAGCAATTTCAGCAGATTCTTCACCTTCAACTTCAACATGTTCATATTTTAAAATATCAAATATTTCAGTGAGACCATTTTCTGTAGTTACAGCTATAAGTTTATCATTTATTTTTTTTATATTTTTTATTGGCCCATGGGGACATTTTAAAGTTGCTGTGATTTTTAATGCTTCTCTAAAGAAGGAGTTGTCTTTGAATTTATCCAGATCAATGGACCATATTTTTATAACATCATTTGCAGCAGAAATGAGAGTGTGATCATCAAATTTAAGTAATACAAGATTAGCATTATGTTGACTATGAAGATAAAATCCCTCATAAATTTTATCATCATTTAATTTAAATCTAACAAGAGATTTAGAGTCAACTAACATTATTATATTATCAGTAATACTTTCAATTGCAGATAGATTGAAATCATCATAACCAATATGGTGATTTTCAATAGATAAATTATATTTTACAATTTTATCAGAAGTGGATTCTTCTGTTTCTTTAAATTCTTTATCCTCTGCAGGAATGTCAATTCTGCATTCTTTATATGCAGCATTAATTGGAAAACAAAAAATAAAAATTAAAGTAAATAGTTTTTTAAACATACTAGTTCTTTCTTGTTATCATCAAATAAATTGAACAACTTAATATTGCTGCAAAAAAACACCATATTGAGGTTAACCAATAATAATAAAATATATAAGTAACTGCTAAAGATGCTAACACTAAAACACCGAAAATAATTAGCTTTTTTTTGCTAGATATAAAAAATGGGAGTGTCACGCAAATAGTATAAGCTATCAATCCATAATTTTGTTCAATTAATGTATTAAATTTATATGAGATATGATGTCCGTTTATGGAAGATGTGGCTCCATATTTTATCAATGAATAAATTAAACATAGAGAAATTATTATACCAATGAATAGTACACCATATAAAATTTTTTTTCGTAATTTGTCTTTTTCAATAATTAATATTGAAATTGGTATCCATGTGGGCCAGAATATTAGAGCAAAAAATAAGTATAGATAAGTTACATAAAGTGTAATTATGGGATTGATTTTATCAAGAAAAGTTAGCCACAAAATACCTTCTGTAAGTTGTTGGGCACCGAAAAATAGAGGAATGGCAGCTATAAATTTTTCTTTATTTTGAGTTTTATAAATTCCATTAATTCCTAAAGCTGTTAAAATTCCTCCAGAGATAAAACTGGCTTCTGGCGAAAAGCACATAAATTTTTCCTTTTTTATGAATAAATTTAAACTCTTTCAACAAATTTAGAATCTATTTTTTTAACTTCATTTTTAAATTTAACAGTAAGTATAGTTTTGTCGCCAGCTTTAGTTTCTATTTTTTGTATTATGCCAATATCAAATTCTTTGTGTTTTACAATCTGATGTTCTTTCCAAATATTATTATCTTTTTTGCCAAATGTTATGACGTTAGAAGAAGGGATATATGTCCTTGTTCCAAAAAAATTGGCAAAAAAATCTGCAAAATCATACGTTGTCCAAGTTACAGCATTCTGTTTGTTTAAAAGATTAGCGGGAATTTCTTCGAAAAATCTTGAACAAATCTGCATAGAAGTCTGACCAAAACTATTTCTTTGTTGACTATTAGATAGAATTAAATAATCTTTTGCGCGTGTAATACCTACATAAAAGAGACGACGTTCTTCTTCAAGATTCTTTTCTTCATTTAATGACCGTGAAGATGGCAAAATATTTTCTTCTATCCCTACAATTATTACTGTATCAAATTCTAAACCTTTTGCGGAGTGCATAGTCATTAGTTGAATTTTAGTTTCATCATTTTCTTTCTCTAACATTTTTTGTTGCATTAAAGCTAATTCATCTAAAAAACCAACTATTGTAGTTATGCCTTGCTCATAAAAATAATGGGCAGCTCTTATCAGTTCTTTAACGTTACTAATTTTTGCTTCTGCTTCTTGTTGATCAAAATTTTCTTGCAAATATTTAAAATAACCAGTTTGCGTGATTATATAATCTATAACATCGCTTGGTTTTGAATTTTTATCTAGGCACTCGATAATCTTTAAAAATGTTTTTAAAGATTCTTCTTTTGTTTTTGTAAGAGTTTTTTCTTCAATTAATTCCTTTGCAACTTGGTCAAAACCAAAGAATGTTTGGGAGTTCCATTTATTATAAAAATCTTCTTCAAATACTTGACCAAGGCCTCTTGTTGGACAGTTAATTACCCTAAAAAATGAAACTTTATCAAAAGGGTTAACAGCAAGTTTCATATAAGCAAAAAGATCTTTGATCTCTTTTCTTTCATAAAACTGAATTCCACCAATAATCTTATAAGCTATCGAATTTCTTATTAAAGCTTCTTCAATGGATCGTGATTGATAATGAGCCCTATAGAGTACTGCTATTGTATTGATAGATTTTTTTTTAGTGAAAGCTTTTGCTGCCTGGCAAACCATTTCTGCTTCTTTATATTCAGAAATGCATGTAATAGCTGTAACTCTATTGTTTGCTTTTCTTTGGGACCAGAGTTTTTTTGTATTTCTATTTTTATTGTTTTCAATGAGTTTATTTGCAACTTCTAAAATAGGATTAACTGAACGATAATTCTGTTCTATCTTTACAATATTTGTGTTTGGAAAATCTTTAGTGAAATTTACAATATTTTCAACATTGGCGCCTCGCCATGAATATATAGATTGATCTTCGTCTCCTACTACACATAAGGATTTTATCCCTAATTTATTATCTTTTTGAGCAATTTGTTTTAAGAGCAAATGTTGAATTTTGCTTGTGTCTTGGTATTCATCAACTAATAGATGTTGCGTTCTTTGTTGTAATTGCTCTCTGAATTCATTATTATTTTTCAGTAATTTAATTGTTTCAATTATCAAATCATCAAAATCTAGGCTCTTGTTTGCTTTTCTTTCTTTTTCATAAGCTAAATAAATTTCTTGAAGTAATTTGTTCTCAGAATATATATTTGTTTTTTCTGATAGAGCTAAATCATTTTTTATAACAGAAATTTGATAAGAAATTTGTTGAGTGCTAATTTTTTTATTTGTTGGATTGCGTTGCAATATTGCTTGAATCATTTTTGCTTGATCATCATCATCTAAAATTGAAAAATTTGGTATTTCTGTTAAATGACTATATTTTTTTAGCAATCTTAAACAAAAAGAGTGAAATGTGCCTATAAAGGGAACATCTTCTTCACCTAACCAGGAAATAATTCTATGCCTCATTTCTTGAGCAGCTTTATTTGTAAACGTTAAAGCAATTATAGAACTTGAAGTCACAGTTTCATTTAGAATCAGGTTAGCAATTCTAGAGGTAATTACACGAGTTTTACCGGAACCTGCTCCAGCTATTACTAATAAGCTACCTTCTTTTTGTTTTACTGCTTTAAGTTGTGACTCATTTAAATTTTGATTTAGAAATTGATTGAATTCTGCAATTTTAGACATAAAAATTATTTATTTAATTATTGTTGATTTTATCAAGTGTAACTTATATTTTAATCAAAAACTATTTTTTTACTGCGAGTTTTTTTGATTAAACTTTTATGTGACTTTTTTTGTAGTCTATTTTCTTTGGCAGATTTTGTTACATTAGTTTTTATTCTTTTTTTGGGAACATATAGAGCTTTGCGAATTTTTTGTGCAAGAGTTTCAAACGCCATTTCTTTATTTTTGATTTGGCTTCGTGAGCTATTATTATGAACAATCAAGTCTCCATCTAACGTTATTTGATTACCTAGATTTTTTAACACCATTTCTTTTTTCTCGGGAGTTAAAACATTTGTATTTTTTATGTTCCAACGCACAGTTACACGAGTATTTGTTTTATTGACATGCTGTCCTCCTGGCCCACCGGATCTGCTGGTTGTTATTTCAAGTTCATTTTCAGGAATATTAATTCCATTTTTTATATATAAACTATTTTTCATGATAATAATTTATATATAAAAATCAGTAAGAATCCAGAGTTTTATGATTTTATCTAATTTGCTTAAACTATTTTTAAAACTTATAATTATTAAAATCAAGAAATTTAAGGAGTTTTGATGAAACAATATTGGCTTAAATATTTTTTAATACTTACACCCATGATTTTATCAGGTTGTGGAAATTCATTAGATAATAAAGGGACTAAAATGGCACGTAAAACAACTGATTCAGGTTTAGAATATGAAATCATTCAGGAAGGCTCAGGAGTTTCCCCTGAAGTTGGAGAGCAAGTAGTTGTGCATTATACAGGATGGTTAGATAAAAACGGTGAATTGGGAACTAAGTTTGATAGTAGTGTTGATCGTGGTAAGCCATTTTCATTCATTATTGGAATGGGTCAAGTTATTAAAGGATGGGATGAAGGTGTTCTATCAATGAAAGTTGGTGAAAAGCGTCGTTTGATAATACCTTCAAAATTAGGTTATGGAACTCGCGGTGCTGGAGCTATTATTCCACCTAATGCAACTTTAATTTTTGATGTTGAATTATTAAAAATTGTGTAATATGTTTCGTTCAAAATCACTCTTATTATTTTTCTTATTATTACCAACTTTTAATTTTGCTGGAATTGATCAAAACTTTTTTGTTAGATTTTTTACACTGAGAAGAGTATTGGCTGTTTCTACTATTACTTTAATTTGTGTTTATAAAATCATGAGTGAAAAAATAGATAATATGAATCATGAACAAAACTGTGATTGTGTTGATTGTGTTGGGTCCATATAATAAATGAAACTGTCAAAATATTTGCTTGTTACGATTTTTTTAGTGCCTAGCTACATCAAGTGTAATACAAATATAAAACAAGTCGAAAAGCACTTTTTATCTAATTTTGATTGGGAATGTGAATCAATTCACGCTGATCAAAATGGTTCGTTTAGTAGTTTTTTGCAAAATAGTATTGATCAACAAAAAAAGCTAAAAGAGATAACAAAAGCTAAAATCGCATTTGGGTTTTTAGATTCCAACAATAAAGATATATGTTCAGATATCTTGGATATAACCAGCTGGGATGATCTGAGCCTATTTAGGAATCTAAAAAATAAAAGAGCAGTAACTATTGCTAAAAGTGTTGATCGAGCTAAAACATACTTGGGCAAAGTAACACTGTACTCTATTTTAGCTAATTTAACTGATGATATAAAAATTTTATGCAAACGGCAGCAAATTATAAAAACAATTATTGAAAACCAAGAACTTTATAATTTTCTTAGTAATTCTTTTGATAGTTTAAAAAATTATGAAAATCTATTTTTTTCTTTTTATACTAACGATATTTTCAATAATATAGTCCAAGGTCAGTATACTACTAATCAAAAAATTAATAATAGTGAGATAGCTCTTGGCATAAAAAATATGATTGATCATCAAAAGCGACTTGCTTTGTTTGTCTCCAAATCTATAGCTACAATCTTACTTCCCATATATGGAGTATCAAAAATTTTTGAGAAAAACCAAAATATAAAATTTAATCAATTTTCTGAAAGACTTATTAGTTCCGGAGATTCTCTTTTGGGAATGGTTTCCATGATAGAGGACCCTCAAATTCAAGGAGCTACTAGTATTTTTGCTGCATTAAATTGTGCTTTGAGTGCAAAAAGTGATTATGAAAAAATTTGTGATAATTTTAAGATTATTAGGTGCTTGCAAGAAAAATTGTTTCATGTCTCAAGATATATAGAAATAATGTTTGCAATAGAGAGTAAGCTCAAAGATTTTCCAGAATTATATAAAGATTTAGAAATTGAGGAAATTACTAAAACTAAATGCGCTAAGATTATAGAGTTATTATCCAAAGACACATTTAAAGAAACTGATAATTATCTCTTTAATTATGGACGAGTGTTAAGAACATTTAGATTAATGCATGAAGTAAAAAATGATTTTAAACAAGCGCTTTGTTCTTTAGGTAAAATAGAAGCATTCTTTTCTATAGCAAATCTCTTTAAAGAATATGAAAATATGTCAGCAACTTATTCTTTTGCGAATTATACTTCTGACAATTCACCCCAAATTATCTTAAAAGATTTTTGGAATCCTCTTATAGATACTTGTCAAGTTGTGTGCAATTCTATAGAAATTAATAACCCAGCAAAAAATATTGTTATTACTGGTGTTAACAAAGGGGGTAAGTCTACGAGCTTAAAGGCTATTGCAGTCAATCTAATACTTGCTCAGACTTTTGGTATTACGGCTTGTAGTCAAGCAATAATCACTCCATTTAGTAAAATTGGTACCTATATTAATATAGTTGATGATATTCAAGTAGGTAATTCACTATTTGAATCCCAACAAAAAAGAATCTTCGAGCTTTTAAAATTTTCTGAAATACCAAATAATAAATTTTGGTTTATAGCTTTAGACGAGCCATTTAATGGTACTAATTTATTAATTTCGCAAGCGATCTTGTATGCAGTAGCAAAAAAAATATCTTCTTTTGATAATAATATTTCTATAATTTCTACCCATTTTCCTTTAATGGGTAATTTGGAAAATGAGAGTGACAAGTTTTGCAATTATAAATTTGCCAGCTATGTTGATTCAAATTCAAAAATAAACTGTCCTTTTCTTATGAAAAGAGGGTTGTCGGATCAAAATATTGCAATAGATATTTTGAAATCTCAAGGATTTGATAAAGATATTTTGGATGAAGCTATAAAAATCATAAAAAGTCAAAGTTAACCCCAGTTGTAATTATTTTTAATATCTGTATATTTATAGATAATAATTGTTATTTTAAGTTTATTTCAGTTTTTTAGGGGAATTATGAAATTTTTAAATTTTAGCCTAATAATCTTAAGTTTTGCGTTTTCTATTAACGCTATGGCTCTTGATCAAGTTTTAGATGACGCTTTAGATGCATTGGATGGAGTTTCTGTTCAACGTAGTTCTAGCAGTTCATCTTCAAGTTCTTTATCATCTAGTCCTTCACAAGCTGTAGTGCAAAGTCAGCCAGAGAAGAAAAGAGAAGCTGAACCTCTGGTTGTTCTATCTCAGACAGAAACAAGGGCTGATTTTCTAGTTCCTAATGGCTCTAATCAAGAGTTAATTGGAAGAATGTCAATAATGAGTCCAAAATTTGCTCAATTAGATAAAGAAACTCAGCAGCAATTGGCAGCTGCGTATTCTACTATGCAAGAACGCGATATAGCTACAGGTGCAGCATTAGCTTACAGAGAAAATGGTAATAAAATTCATGCTCAGCAAGCTAAAATTGGCTCACATGAAGATCGTGTAGCTATTTTGGAAAAACTGATTAATAAGTTTGAAGAAACATTAAATCAAGCAATTGGTGGTTTTAATCAAGGCAAAGAATTATTGCTTCGTCAATTAAATGATCTAAAGGCTGAAATAAAAGAAATTAGGGAATTAAGCCATAGAAATACTACAGACATAAGAGTATTAGATGTAAGGCAAGAGCATGAGAAGCTTCGTATTGATAGATTAGAAGAGGGTCTTAATAATTTGGATGCAGCAGTAAATCGCATTGGTGGCATTATACAAGCAATTCTTAGCCCTATTGATACTTTAAAAGATTTAGATGCTAATTATTATACCAAATATTCTGAGTTAATCTTCTTGGGATCATTATCTGGATATTTAGCAACTAATAAAATTGTGCAAACAGCAGGTGGTACCCCAATTGTTGGATTACCTTTAAAGTCTTTAGTTTATGCTGTTTCTTTACCATTCAAATTAATTTGTGCTGCGAATTTAGGTCTTAGTGGATATAAAACAGCTAAAAAGCATTCATACATAGCTGATTATAAAAAATCCATTTTTGGAGGTGCAGTTTCAGCTGCAACAGCAATTGCATTAGGTAGATCCTTATACAAAGGTTACTTAAAAGCATCTAAAGTATATTCAGAAATGAGTGTATTATAAATTTCATTGTCCAATGAGTGAATTTAATCTTTTTAAATTATTTAAAGGGTCCCCTTTAAAGATAGCAGAGCTTATAGCAAAATTATTAACCCCCATAGCTTTAAGTTCTGCTATATTATTTTCATTGATCCCACCATCTATAGATAATTCAAATTTTAGATTATTTGATTTTTTAAATTGAACTAATTTTTTAATTTTTCCAATAGTTTCAGGAATAAATTCTTGTCCTGATTTTCCAGGTTCTACAGACATTATAAGTATATGATCAACTAATCTTGTGAAGTTAAAAGCTATTTCAATTGGTGTTTTAGGATTAATGGTTAAGGCTGCTAGTAAACCATAACTATGTATAATTTCAATTAATTCTGTTGGATTTTGGCAAGATTCTATATGAAAAGCGCAAATATCATTATTTCTTAATTTTAATGTATTTAACCATTCTATACTATTTTTTACCATTAAATGCACAAAGAGCTGTTTATTACAATATTGTCTAATTTGGTTAATCTCATTTGAGCTAAATGCATCATTTGGAACAAATTTATGATCCATTACGTCAAGATGAAACCCGGCGCAATATGGTTCTAATAGAGCTATATCTTGTTTTAAATCAATAAGTGATTTTCCAGCCGTTAAAGAAGGGTATATATTGGTCATTTTAAACAACCTAATTTATAAATTTAACTTGTTTAAAGTAAACATCTTTTGTGTTCTAAAAAACAATATTTTGTAATATAAAAAACTTTAATCTACAGTTTCTTCGTAATCTGTACTAATTACTTGTCCGCAAATAACTTTGTGGGCGCGCCAATTGTTTTTTTGACATAATTCACTGCAATAACCAACTTTTCTACATTTACCACAAAGTTTAAGCGAATCTGTTTCTTCTAAACATTGAGCGCATGTTCTTTTCTTTAGACTTTTAAAGAATTCATATATTTCAGGACCAGTGCTTTGCGCTTTTTCAAGAATGGTTTTGCCTTGCTTGTCTTGTATTTCAATGTTTGCATGAGCTTTACAAAGTTCTTTAACTATTTCTTTATAATATTCTAATAATTGGATTAACTGTGCATCATTTTTATTTGTTTCTATCATTTTAGAAATATTAAGTATTTCCAAAGCTGCCAATGTAAAAGCAGTATGGCCATTTAAACTGTCAGTTATTTCTGTATTGGCATTTTTTTTCAAAAGAGCTTTTACCGTATCAACACTGCATTGTTTGCAAGCATGCATTAAAGCTGTAAAGCCATTTGAGTCTTTTTCATCTATGATTTCAGGAAAAGATTCTAATAATTCAGTTATTTCTTTTTCATTGTCTTCTTTTGCATATTGTATTAATAGCTCTATGTTTTTTTTTTTAGTTAATTGCTTTTTATTTTTTTCTACCTTCTTTGCTAATTTTTTTGAAAGAGGTGGTGCCTGTTTATTCTGTTTTTTTAAACTTTTATCATTAACCGATTTTTTTGTGTCAGTGTTATGTTGCTTAGGCTTTAAAGATAATTGTTTTATTGCATTTTCAAATAATTTTTGATTTATTAATTTCTCAATTTTTGCATTTTTCCATTTCTTTGCTATTGTAATTGCAGTTGTTTTGTCATTGGTTTCTATTGTTAGATTTGCTCCATTTTCAATAAGTAATAATGCTATTTCTTCTTTCTCTTGATCTAAGGCTATAGTAAGGGCGCTATATTTATATCGATCAACTAAATCTAGGTTTACTTTTTTATTTATTAAAATCTTGACTATTTCTATATTATCGTTTTCAACAGCTCGCATTAAGGCTGTGTATCCATCTTCATCTTGATAATTTAAATTAATATCCTGTTCAATTAATATTTTTATTAGTTTGTCTTTTTCATACTCTACAGCTTCTACGAACTTAGAGCCTAAATATTCTTTTTTTGTATTAACATCTAAAGGATATTTATCAAATAAAATTTTTAGTTTTTCTAAACTTGGTGACTCGCTATCAAATAATTGTTCAGTGAATTCTTCTTTTAGCTTTTGAGCTATCTCACAAAAATGATCATTTGTTTTATCTTGAATTGTTATCATACTTATTATTCGATCGTTTCTTTGGCTAATTGCCCATTGAAGTGCATCATGACCTTCATTATCCTTTAAATTTAAATTTGCTCCAGATGAGATTAATAATGATGCTATATAAGTATTACGAAGTTGTATGGCTAATATTAGTGGAGAACGTCCATATAAGTCTTGTATATCTAAATTTGCGCCTTTATTTATTAGTAATTTTGCTATTTCATCGTTTTTTTTATCTATTGCAGTTATAAGTGCTGTAGCTCCATCATTACTTCTAATATCAAGATTAATACCTTCTATGTCTATAAGGAATTTTATTAATTCAAGGTTATAGTTTGGTGTTCCTATTGCTATCATAAGAGCTGTTTTGCCACGTTTGCTTTGAAAGTTTATATCTGCCCCTTGGTCAAGCAAATCTTGAATTTTCTTTATGTCTGTTCCGAACATGCATTCGTTGAATAAAGAATACCCTAAATCGTTTTTTGAAATAGATTTCTTCTGTTGGCCCATTGAATACAGGTTAATTTGAGAATTTAGCGTTAAAAAAGTTAAGAAAAATAGTAACTTGTTCATACATTCCTCCATAATACTAATAATAAATTTATACTTCTGTATATATCTATAATAATATCTAATAAAAATAAGTCAAATTCAAATATTAAATAAATTTAATAGGGATAAGATGATTTTTAATCCTTACGGATCATTTAGCTTTGCATAGATCGGAGTTTATCTTCTGTAAGAAGAAAGTTTAAAAAATATATAAATTAATTTTGAGAAAATTTTATATTGATATATAATAATTCTTATCTTTTATCTTATCTATTTAAAATTGTTAAATAATATGTGCCCGTGGAACTCCGCCATAGTTTTAACGACGGCGGAAGCTCAGCCCGTCTTCGCATAAAGCGGAGTTTATCCTGAGCTGGACGAAGGGCCGGACAAGCAGGTTCTAACGTATCTCTATAAAAAGAAAATTTAAAAGACTTATAAATTAATTTTGAGAAATTTTTTATATTGATATATACTAAATTTATGTTTTTTTGTTCTTGAAATTTAATCAAAAATATACGTGCCCGTAGCTCAGCAGGATAGAGCAACGGATTTCTAATCCGTAGGTCGCAGGTTCGAATCCTGCCGGGCACACCAGTTTCTATTTTTTGACGATTCTAGTATCATTGCAAACACCGGTTTCAGCTCTACATCAATGTTTCCATCTTTGTAAGTGCAGTTCGATATTAAAGCCTCTAAAACTCTACGTTTCTTTTCTGTGTTTCCGTCTTCAAACCACTGTGCTGCATTTTTGGCAAGTTCTAGGACAAAATGAGCATTTTCCAGATAGTAGGTATCTGCCTTTTGTGCAGAGACTAATTTTAAGCTCAGTTCTTCTTTTTCAGCAAGCCACTTAGAAGTATTCACCTGCCAGAAATCTTCGCTTATTTTGCCATCTAATTTATCAGTATAAGCCTGATCAACCCTTTTTTGTAAAAGTTTGATTTGTCTTTCTAGGCCTTCTACCAAGTTATTATGGTACTCAATTTTATCCTTCAAGCTTTGACGCATAGTTTCTAAGACTATTTCCTGAACCTCATCTGTAATCTTTATCTGGCTCAATAGTGCTATAAATTGTGCCTCTAAAGCTTCCTGCCTAATATAATTTTTCTTACAGTTGCCCTTAGAACCTGTGCAATGGTAGTAGATATATTTACCTTTTTTTAGTTCAGCAGTTAGCGCGCATCCACAAATTCCACAGCTAATAAAATTGGTATAAGGGAACAGACCTTTTTTTGATTTGCTCTTACGTGGGTTTATAAGAACGTTCTGAACCCTTTGGAAGAGTTCTGGGCTAATTAATGGAACATGTGTGGCATTTTCATACTTCTTATTTTTCCAATAAAACACGCCAACATAAAACTCATTTTTAAGAATGGTTTCGACGGTACTGGTATAAAAGTTTTTACCATTTCTATATATCATGCCATCGGCAACCATCTTTTTACGTAAAGTTAATAGTGAGTAGGTTCCTGTAGAATATAGTTCAAACATTTTCTGTACAAATGGTGCAGCTTGAGGGTCGACCTTAATAAGACTTTTTCCATTTTCTCGAACATTTAGATAACCATAAGGAGCTGATGATGGGTATATTCCCTGTGATGCTTTTTCAGTCATACCTTTCTTTACCTCTTCGGATAAGTTGTCTATATAGTTTTTTGCCAGTAATACTTTGATACCAAAAATGAGTTTATCATTTGACTTGGAGTCTTTATTTAGAATTACGTTTTCTTTAACAAGGTGAATTATAATATCCTGTTTTTCAATCAAATCACCTAGAAGTGCATTATCAAAAAGATTTCTTAAGAGCCTATCTGTTTTCTCTACAAGAACGTGCTTGATATTTTTGTTCTCTTTAAGAATCTCAAGCATCCTATTAAATTGTGTACGACCAGCTTTCTTTGCTGTTTCAATATCTGTAAACTCTTCTACTATGATAAAATTATTTTTGGATGCATATTCCTTTAAAAGCTTAAGCTGGGCAGGAATTGAGAAACCTTCATTTTCTTGATCTTTAGATGATACTCGGGCATAGATGATGGCATTTTTCATTGGATTAGTAAGTTAAGAATTATAAAGTTTATGTATATAAATATTATCCTTTATAATCATTAAATCGTCAAAGCTTTATGTGAGAAGTTGGGAGCTTGTCGAACTCTCTATAATTTTGTTAGTATGGGTTTTTGTAATGTTTCTTGTTCTAATTCATTAAAGAAAGCTTTAATATCAACTGGCCCATAAGTTTCTAACATTTTTTCTCGGTTTGGATTACCTATTTCTTTATCAAAATTTGGATCATCTTTACCAATCCATTGATTTCCTACAGATTTAATTTCTTTAAATCCCACAAGTTTTTTTAAGATATCTTTTATAACAACATTATGTTCTGCGCCTGTAATAACGAATATATTTTCTTCTTTAGGATTATTATAAATAGTATGTATTGCCTTAGCCTCAATGATGAAATCGTACACACAATGAGGTGCATAATATAAACAATTCATTAGTTCTTTTTTGATTTGATCAAAGTTATAAATATCTGGTGATAGTTGGCTTAGAAAAGCTAATATTTTTCCAGTTTGTGTACGATTACAATTATACACATTATGTAAAAATGATATTTTTGTCTCAATTTTTTCTGATATTTGTTTGTATAAATTATTTAAAGTGGCGCCGTCATTATATCCATCAATTTGTTGTTTAATTAGTTCTAAGTCATTTATTATATCTTTTGTTTTAATTAAATTATCTGAATATAAAATTGCCTTTTTTCTAAGTTCAATATTTGTTTTTTTATTGGGATCAATATTTTTGAAATATTGATAATAGAATTTGGATATAAAGTCGGGACTATTCATGTATTCATCTTCAAAAAATTCCATTGTTCCTTCGAATATAGTGTAACCTTTGTATTTATTTATTATTTCTAAATCTTTAAGTTGCCTAGGAACAACTTTATTAACAGAGCTTATATTGCGTTCTTCATGTAAATCGTACATTAAATAAACTCTTTGCCCATTTTTTTCAAGGGCCTCGATTCTGCAAATATAACCAAAATTTTGGGTTGAAAATAATAAAACAAAGGGTGATAAGAAACATAATTTAAAGTTCATAGTTTAATCCCTATTATTTTTATTTTCTTAATTTCTTAGTTACTTATCCAAAGCTTGATTGGTCCAAATTTCTATTGATCCATCTTTGGCATAAAAAGCTATTCTTTTTCCATTATCTAGAATCTTAAACTCACTTGCACGATGCATTTTTAAAAAGAAATCTCTTTTTAAAATAATATTTTTTAGTTTTCCTGTATTAACGTTTAATATTCCACAATATCCATTAATAAGTTCAGTATCAGAAGTTGCATGATAAAATCCTAATACATGGTTTTCATCCAAAATAAATAGTCGATCAAATTCACCTCTGATTTTAAGTACACTTGGGTTAGCATTCCAATTTTTCGATAAATAATCTAGGACTATATCTTGCAAGTCAGGAATTATTGATTTATCTTCATTAAAAACTTCCTGAATTTTCTTAAACTTAAACTTTTCATTATCCCAAGTTACAAAGACAGATGCGCGATCCAGATTTATTAACTGACCATTTTGTAAAACAGAAATGTCTTGTATATTATATACCCATTTTACTAAATCAACTTCACCTGTATCTGTAGAGACTATACAGATTTTATTGCCATAACCATGTAACGCTAACCTTCCATCAGGAAATGGTATTGCTTGATATATAAATGTAAATGCCCTATCCCAAATATGTTTATCGCCGAAAATATCTATATATTTTTCCCATGAATCCCATGAATCCGTTCCTTCTTTTAAAATATCACGGTCATATTTTCTAATTAAATCTATTTTTCTTAATGTTTTGCCAGATGTTAAATCTAAAATAAGAATAAAACTAGATTGGTTTGTAACTAAATTTTTAAATATTAAAGCCATTCTGTTATTAGGTAGATATATTCCCTGTATGGCATCGTCACATGTTCCAGAAAACCTTCCTTCGACAATAATATCTTTCAAAAATTTACCCGAATCTATATCGTATATTTTTATTTTCTTATTTTCACCTAAGGCACCGTTTAAAATACATGCAATTCTATTTTCCGATAATTTGCATAATTGAGTAGGCACTAATTTAGAATCTTTTTCATCTTTTAAAGGATCAATAACACTAGTGCATTTGCCTGTGTTAATATCCAATATTCTTATTCTATAAAAGTTATTTTTAGCCTCATATAGAGCTGCTAATTTTTCATTATCTAAAGGGCATAAAGATATTTTTGAATAATTTGTTTGATCTTGGCCTATTGCGGACTTAAAAATATTTAGAAAATCTAATTCGCTATTTGTTTTAGCAAATCTACGTTCACAATACCATTCTCTATCATTATCCTCATCTCTTTTTAATTCAGCATCACCTACCAAACTTGAAGCACTAGAACTTGAAGCAGAAGAACTAGACCTTTGTAATTCACTCTCTTCTCTTTCTTTTTCCATTTGTTGCCAAGTTAAAGCCTCAAGATCAGCCGAATAATATGAAGGGCTACTAGAGCTTGAAGTATAATTGTTTTGATCCATTGAATAAACATGAGAACCTAAAGACATTAGACAAAAAACTAGGGTTAATATTTTAATTTTCATTGGGGACTCCTATAATTATTTTCTTATTTTTTTTACTAAATACCAAAGTGCGCCAACTGCTGCAGAAGCTGTTGCTAAAGATTTAAGTTTGTTATCTTTGATCCATGAAGAAATTTTTTGACTAAGTTTTTCAGGTTTATGTGTATCAATACTCAAGGTAGGTCTATTCATTACCCAAAAAGGTCTTTGACAACTTTCAAAATGATGTGGAGTAACCTCAATTCTAAATAACACATTAAACTTTAATGGTTCATATGAAGTATGTTCTATATGAATTTGATCAATATCTTTTGTACGATCAACTCCGTTGAAAATCATCCTATCTTTTAACATATCCTCAAAAGTTGATACCATAAAACGGAAGTTGCGCCTATTTGTTAGTGAAACATATCCAACCAAATACACTTTCAAATGTTCATCAATAATTTTATATATTAATGTTTCGGGTATTCCTTTTTGATCTAAAACTTTAATTAAAAATTTTATAGAACTAGGACAAGATTGATTTATTTCTGAGTATTTCTGGCTAGCCCTATATTCTTGAACTTCTTTACCATCTTCTTGTTCAGCTCCAACTTTGATTTCTTCCATTGCTTGGGCAGAGAATGTTCCTATAGCAGATATTAAAAGTAATTGTTTTATATTCATTGAGACCTCCATATAATTATTTATTTTATTTTAAACACGCATTTACAGTCTGGTTATACAATTCATTGAAATTTTTATATCCGTATTTTTCACCTAAAAGACATAAACCATAAATTATAGGAAAACCTACTACACAGCCTGAACCAATACATGCCATCATTCGTTCAAATTCTAGAAGACGAGAGTTTAAAGGTGGCCCTTGATGTAGTGAAACAAATTTATTTTTTAGTTGATTTGAATTAAGACCGGAACTAAGTCTATTTAAATAACTTAATGCTTGATAACGCTCAGCAACATCCCTTGGTTGTTCCATATAAGCAACTACCAATTTAGAAACATCAGAGCCTAAGTTTCGCTCTACTCCTAATGCTCTTATTGAATCTCTTGAACTTAATAATTCATTTATTTTTTTTCTCTTAGCATACCAATTTTTTATTGCTTCTTTATAGAAGTCAGCTTTGCAATATAAATACTTAATTAAAACAATTATTGTTGGTAGGCAAAGGATAAAGACGAGTTTCCTAGAGTTTTTTACATTAGCCTGTTCTTTTTTGTTATAGGCATAACTTTCATATAAACTTACAAGTTTTTTAAAATTTTGATTAATTGTTTCTTCTTTGCCAGGAAACATCTTATAAAGGTCCATTATAGCTTCAACTGAAGGTGTAATAGCGCTACTTGTACTCATAGCTTTAACTGAAGATAGATATGTATTAGTCAATACAAATAGACCCAATAGAACGTGTGTTAGAACTTTACTATAAAATTTCATTTTACCCCTAATATTAATTTATTTACATTTATACTTTAATATCGCATCTCGCGCTATATTTATTATCCTATCTGAAATTGAACAAATGTCAATCGATATATTATTGCTTTATAGTCTTCAGGTTAGCTTCAGGTAAGATAAATAGAATAAATTTGAGTTTTAAGCCAAGTTTCCCTTTGTTGATTAATTCCTATCAAGAACAACAAAATGTTTTAAGCGGATCTATTCTGGTTAGCTTTTTTTTGAGTGTTAATATTCACCCCAAAAAGGGTATGATGTTTGGGTAAAGTTATTTACATTTTGTCGGGACGGTTTTTAGCTACCGTCCTTTTTTTTGAAATATTTAGATACAAGGCAAATAATTTTCCCATGCCTTTTTATGAATCTCTTCTAGATTTTTTTCGGAAATATATATTGATACAGGAGCTACCATAGCTGCAACAAACATTCCTGCTAATGAAACAGATTCATTTACTTCCTTATTTTCTTTTATTTTACTGTTAAGCTTCTCAAGTTCCTGTTTTATCAACTTGAGTTCCCCACAGGCTTCAGTTGACATTAAACGCTTAATTAAAGCTATTCTGGTTATTCGTGAAACAGGTCTAGTTAGTCTAAACATTGAATATGCTTGTGAAGATGCAATTAGTGAAAAAACAAAAATCGTTTTTGTGAAAGTGTTCATTATAATTCCTATACTTTTAATTTTTGAAAGAAATATTGAGCAGCCAATATAGTAAAATAAATTCTAGAATATAGGGGATTTATACAGTAAATAAACATATGCTAGAGTGCCACCACCAAGTGTTGTGTATGCAATAATAAATTCTTTTTTAAATTGACGTGAACTTATTTTACTTAAATCTTCCACTTTTCCTTGAAGTTGTTTTACTTGAGAATCTTTAGTTGTTGACATCAAACGTTTTAATAAAGCTCTTTTCACTAAGTGTTGGCTATTTTGTGTGATAGGGTTAACAACCTTAAACATTGAATATGTTTGTGAAGTTGCAACTAGTGAAATAGCTAAAATTGTTTTTTTTAAAGTACTCATTTAATTCCTGTATTATTTCTAGATTTATAATGGTATGAAACTAACACAGTTTTTGAATATTTTCCATCAAATTCTTTATGCAAAATTTACCTTTTTCTATGATTTATTTGGTAAATTTGATATAGTTAAAACGTTGACTAGATTTATGTATACAATAAAAATTAAAATTAAAAAAATATTGATAATATGAATATTAATAAAGTTATTTTGAGTGGAAGATTAACAGGCGATCCGATTTTAAAAAAACTACCTTCTGGAAATAATGTTTTAACTTTTAACCTTGAGACAAAACAAGAATTTAAAACTGCATCAGGCATTAAAGAAGCTTTCAATTTTATAGATTGTGTTATGTGGGGCAATGCTGCTGAAAATTATTCTAAACATATTAAGAAGGGCTTTGAAATCTTGATTGAGGGTTCTCTTGCCCTTGATTCATTTACAAATCAGAATGGCGAAAAAAGAAATAAGCATAAAGTTAATGTCCAAATCGTTAAATTATTAAGCACTAATTCTAATTTAAATCCAGTAATTGTAGAGGAGCTGCTACAAAACGAATTATAATCTTAATAATAATGGATCTATAAATCTTCTCTAATTGTTGGTATTAATAGCTGGTTTTTCTGATTTATCATGGTTAAAACAACAGCTATTAAGGCAATCCATAGTTACAAATATAGTTTTACCTTCAGGTGATACATTGTTTTTTAGGTCCATATGGTATTTATTAACCTCATGCCATTCAGGATCGTATTGATGAAGGTTTCTATAGGCATAAGCACCATCAACCTTTTTTGTCATTGCATAAACTCGTCTGCGGGAGGCAATAATGAGTTTAACATCATCTATGGTTTCTTTTATGTCTGGATACTTATCTCGCCAGGAATATAATGTTCTACGTGGAATATTATATTCAATACAAAATTGATCTATTTCTAGGGCATCCTTATTGTCACACCAAATTAACATTGTATAACGTAACCTTTCTCTCCATTGAGCCTTTTCTGGGAACAGATTTAATACTTCTTGTGATATATATTGTAACCGTGAATCTTTTGAAATTACTTCTAGATTTTTTTTCTTCATTGTGCAACTCCCATATGAGACCTATTTTTTTGTTACTTACATATTATTAATATTTTAACTAAAATACGATTGGATTTATATTAGAAACTTATTTTTGGCAAATTTTTGCACCCGAGAAGTCAAAATCAGGACTGCTCCATTTAAATTTGTAATGAAACAGTCCTGCGTTTGAAGTAATCTGTTTTTAACTATTTTTTTTTAAATATTCATCTAATGTATCCTTTACCAATTTCAAGCCATTTTGTAATTCGCGAGTTTTAGCTCTGGGTGAGTTAGGACCTGACATAATTTCCTTTTCAGTATTAACAAAAATTTCATTGGTATTATGTTTTTTTCTTGATTTATGTACATAATCAAGATACCAATATATCAAGTCCTGATCTTCTTTATCCCAAAATTTAACTAAAGTTTTTAAGAGCCAATCTCTAATATCGAATCCTTGCTGAATGGCTTCTCCTATATCTTTACAAACAGGCGTAGGACAGGCTTGTGAATTGGAATAAAAAGTTTTCCATTTTTCAAACATTTTTTTACCGGATTCATCATTGTCATGACAAATTAAAAGATAAGGAGTTTTCTTGGCAAGAGAATCAACTAATATATCTGGATTCTTCAGGGCACTACCAACAGCTATCGCAAAACCAAAGTTTCTAATTTCAAAACTCATAACCATAGCATCTAATTCTGATTCAACAACTACCATGACATTTTTATCTTTTGTTATTCCAAATATATTAAGCCCTTGTTGGCTACCAGATATAACTATATATTTTGAATATTGATCACCTTCAGACCAATTATCACGTCTAATTTTAATCCTTATAATATTGCCTTGTGGGTCAGCGGTAGGGATTACAATTCCAGCAGGTAACCAAAGTTTTTTATCTTCTTCAATTAAGCCCCATTCGGTTTTGTCTTGATAAATATCGCTTGGGTTATATCCTAGCTTATTTTGTTTAATAATCTCTTCGCTGACTCCTCTTCTATTTAAGTAACTTAAAATATTTGCCTGTTGCCAAATTTGTTTATGGGATTCTTCAATAAATATATTTGCTTTTGACATCCATTTATCATTTAAAGCTTCAATCTTTGAAGGTACAAATTTGTTATTTTCTTTTTTTTTGTATAAAACTGACATTTTATTATCTGGCACAAAAGCTCCTGTACATTTAACTGCATCCTCAAAAGAACCACAATGATATTTCTTGCAAAATTCAATGATATCTCCATGAATTTCACATTTACGGCACCAATAACTGCCCATGCAATTATTCATTTTCTTATTGGGCCACAATCTTAAACGGTCATTACCGCCGCATACTGGGCAAAAGGTTGCATATTCGCCGCCATTAGTTCCTGCTACCCATTTAGGGTTAAGTCCAACACTTTGCGCAAGCCTTATGATATCCATCTTGTAATCCTTTATTTATTTGTTGTGGAGATGTGGATTTAGTTGATTTGGAAAGCACAGTTGTAGAAAAATTGTCAAAAACATTTTTTCTGTAACTAATAAAAATAAAGCCACCATATCCACACCTCCACATACTTATTAATTATTTTCTATTTTTTTTACACACCATAAACTTGTTCCCTGATTCTTCCCTACTTGTTCTATGCGGTATCCATTTTCAATTCGGTTTTTATAATGTAATAGTTTCTTTGCTAAAGCTCGTTGGTTTATATTGCCTTTTGAATTTGGAATTAACTCTAAAATAGCTTCCTTTAACGTTTCATAACTTTCGTTCTTGGTATTTGGATCTGAAACAGTTAATACAATTTGCTTTAACTTAATGCTTTCTTCGCCAAATATTTCATGCCAAGAACTTAATAGTGCTGCTAAAATATGTCTGATTGGATCTTCATCTTCAATGTCTTTACGACTTTCGCATGGATCTGGTAACTTTATCCATATAACTGCTGATCTAACCCAGTTACTCCATTCTTCAAATCTGCCAAACGGTTTGATATCTTGTTTTGGACAACCAGCTACATAAAAAGCCCGTAATATTATTAATGCAGCTCTTATAAGTTTTGCTCTATGCTCAGGAATATATTCATGTAAGTTCAACTCAAATGAACGTTCTTCGGGACGTTCGACATTTGGATCCAACTTACATAATAAAGTTCTTGTTGAAATATCCCCCATAAATACTAAATTATTACCCGTTGCAAGAAATGTTGTATTGGTAGGTACAGTACGGGTTTCGCTACTACCCAATATTCTGTCCTTATATTCATGTTGTGTTAAAACTGCACATAGAGCAGCACTACCGAAAGGTTTTTCTATGTTGTCATAACATACAATAGGGTCACCTTCTATAAGCACTGAGAGAAGCCGTTTCTTCTCTTCTGCATCAGTTTCAGCTTGTGCGATAACACTATTTGGTTTTCCATTGCCAATTAATGAAATAACATCTGCTAATAAACTTTTTCCACTTCCCATTTTAGGGGCAGTAAAACCAAATAATGGTGCAGAAGAAATTGATTTTCTAATTAGAGCTGTAAATATTGCTGATATAGCAACTGATTTACTGACCTCATTTTCGAAGGGAAAATCTTTTAAAATAAACAATAAGATTTCTTTAGCTTCTTTAACTTCTTGAGCTGTTGGATTTTCTGGAATTTTTTCAAAGGAACATCTGTTATTAAAAAAGAACATTCCTGATGATTTATCGTAGCCAGGAATATCTAAGATAGTACCATCAGGTCGTAAAGTTGGCGCATTAATAATTCCAGATAAAATTGGTAGACCCCATTGTTGTTTTGCAAGCAAGGATCTTGCAATTTTTTCAGGGCAATCTATTTCATTAACTATATTAGAGCGCTTATCAAGCCTAAAAAATTTACCAAGTTTTGTTAGCAACATTGTTAAATATACTTGATCTATTTCTCTTATAATTATAGAGTCACGTGACCGTTTTATAATTGTCTTTTGTTCTGGGGCAAAAGAAATATTGAAAATACCTACAATCTTTCCTGCTCTTTGATAAATATTTCCGCATTTTATGAGAAGTTGTTCTGCAGCATCTACAGTTTCATGTAATTTAGAAGGCTCAACAAAAATTGTAGTGTTAATGCTGTTTTCTTGTTCAAGTAAATCCCTACATTCCTTGTGTAATTCTAATATTTTACTAGCTCTTAACTGATCTTTATCTATTTCAGGATCCACTTCCAAAAATTTTTCAAAAGTGATGTCTTCTGGAAACCCTAATTCCTGAATTTTGTTTTTAACTACTTTTACTCTTTCATAGTAAATATTTAATTCTTCTTCACGAATATCCTTTGTAGATTGTTGTTTTACTTTATTATTTTTTTTATTTGTATTATAATTAGTCATGTGAATAACTTTCAATTTTATAGGACCATTAACTTATGTTAGTGGTCTTTGCCGCTTTAAAATATTTAAAAAAAATAGTAAAGATAAGAGATCTGCTTATGGTTATCCTACCAAAATTCTTGAGTTTTTTTCTCAAAATAATAATAAAAAATTCCGTTGGAGTTCGACTAATTTGTACGAAGAAATTGTTGGGCCAAATCCAGACAATGATGGAATTCAAGCTATTTATGACGCCTGTACACAAATAAATGATCGACTTCTTGATGATTGCGACTTAAAAGATTTTTTAGACTTTGATATGCAATATGTTCGTATTCATCCTGATTATTTGGTCTAACTTTTAGAAATTTTACCAATTATTTTTTATATCCGGTCTATAACATTGCACCTAATATACGTACTAAAGCACTTTTACAACAACTTTTCAAAATTCATGTAGTTAGACCTAATTAGCCCTAACTACCATAGTTATATTTATTTTATGAAGTTTATAAAAAATTTAACTATGACCGTTCATATTCCGCCAAGAAAACCAGGACCCTTATCAGCCGATGAGCGTAAGCAGCTCACAGACTTCTTCTTAAGGATCATGGAACTAAGGCCGAAAGAACAAATCAAGAAAGGTGAAATTTATGTTGCAAATAAGTGAAATTGAAGTTGTACCTATAAAATCACAAAATGGGCTCGTAGGTTTTGCAAGCCTCATTTTTGACAATGCTTTC
>Ga0207103_10061_pt1 | contig 31122 bp, 28 predicted proteins | sample Alteio_BWMinHeat_81_FD_153546 | JGI IMG/M metagenome (GOLD analysis project Ga0207103, IMG submission 153546) | Enriched cells from forest soil in Barre Woods Harvard Forest LTER site, Petersham, Massachusetts, United States -... | ecosystem: Environmental > Terrestrial > Soil > Temperate forest >...
AGGAAGATGATGAAAAGGGTCCAGAGGAATGCATGCCGGATGCGGACCTCCTGCCGGACAATTTCCCTGATCAGCTTCAATTTGGAAAGTATAAAAAAGACCAGCCACCCGATACAGATCAGGACCAGTAGAAAGCATAAAAGCTTGATCGCCGTATTAGAAGGCGACACATAATTGGTGTCAAAAAAGATATCTTTCATATTTAAAAATCAAATGAACCTGATGAATTGCTATTGTCCGGCCCCTTTTTGGTATAGATATCGCTTCTGCGGGGCGTTGTCATATTTTTGCTGTCCTGTTTTTTCTTTAGCCATTTATAAACCACGAACAGGATCCCGGCAATGAGCACAAGCCACAGCAACCACAGGCTGCCTCCAGTGCTGACTTCCACGTACGTCGTTGCAGAGATCGCTTCGAAATTTTCTGCCATTACGGTTACCTTGAATTTACCATCGGGCAATTTCAGGCTAAAACCGGTCGTCTGGTTTTTTCTTATCTCTTTGTATTTTTCCCCTTCATAGGAAGACACCACTACGGTATAGGTCCCGCCGGCTGGATAATTGGAACAGGACCAGGATACGCTGAGGTTATCGTCTTTCAATTCGATTTCTTTGTTTTTTCTTCCGCCCGCATTCGTTGTCATTTTGATCTGGGCAACGTTGGAACTTGCCACCGGCTGATTTATCACGGGCGGCTGTTGCGGGATAACGACGTTCACGACATTAACGCTCGGAATAAACTCGAGCGTATAATCCTGGTTCTTCAGGTTGTTAAGCTTAAGTTTTATCGACGGCGCGATCAGGATCGGGTTGGAACCTGTGCCGACACTTTGCGTAAGGTCCCTTTCATAGGATGTAAAATCGGGTTTTCCATTCGGGCCATAGTCATCAGTGATATTGTCGGTGATGAGGTACAGCTTGTAAATCCCGATCTTGTTGTTTTTTGCAAATTCAACCACTTTTGCCTTTGCAAGCGTTAAATAGGTCTTGCCATCGGTCGGGGTCGTTGGAAAAAAAGCATCCAGCTGCTGTGTGATATCAGCAGGAACATTATGAATAACGCCGGGAGGGGCATAAGGGTTTAAAGTAGTCGATTTATCACCGAACTTAATGATGTATAGCTTGTCACCCGTGTTAAGCTTGAATTTCGACAGATCCGCCGCACTTCCAAAGGAGACGGTGGCATTGGACAAGGGATTGCCGGCTAATACATCGCTTAATGCCTGCCTGGCATTCTCCAGGTCGCTTTTGTATATGGATTTGGAAATATCTACCAATACGAACACATCGTTTTGCGCCCGCGCCAGCTGCGAAAAAAAAAGGAAAGGAAGAATTATTTTTAACCACTTCATTTTATATAATTGTTTTTGGGTTTATAAATAATGAGCAAACGAACAACAGGATATAAATGGCAATCGTCCAGTAGATCAGGTACCAGTTGTTTTTGAAGATCGCCAGTGCATTGTCCAGCCCATCGAGATAATCCTGCTTGTTATTTTCCGCGTTGTAGACGTCGCATCCCGCAAGCTGAAATTTTTGCATAAACGGGTTCATCGACCCTTTTGAAAAGTCGATAATAAAGACCTTATCGGCTGGGTACATCTCACTGAAATCGTCGCTGTCATAAAAGAACTTCCCCGACGATAGCGTTGCCCCGATATTATCTTCCCCGTCCGTAATGACGATCAGGATTTTGTTTTTATAATCGGATAAGGTTTTCGTTTCCCCGGTATACAGGAAAGTTTTCCAGATCGATTCACAAATAGGGGAGCCCGAACTCGGATTGGCTAAAGCCGGCAGCCCGCCTTTAGCATCCGTAGGTGTGTTGTAGGCCGTTATAACCCCGGCTTTAAGAAATGCAGACTTATTTACGCCCATGATTTCCGTCATATTGAGTTTTCCCCCCTCCGCATCAGGGCCAAGGCCGTCCACTGTGGTCAGGATGATCTCATTGTTATCCTGGAGGTTATCGAACGTGTCGGATAGCGCAGAAGCGGCGTTGGAATTACTCATGCTGGTGGAATTGTCAAACACGATCGTGATCAGATTTTTGTAAGTGTTGAAAATCGAGAAAAGCATCGTAAAACCAAGAACAGGTACAAAAAAATAATATTTGGTCTTGTTGAACTCCTTTTTTGCCAGCAAAATGGTTTTGTCTGACTGGGATGGGGTTAATGGCTGCGGCAACATCTTTCGCAGCCCGGATCCGGAAAAGTATCCCTTCAGCCGCACCAGGCAAATGACCGGGACCAGCATGGCGATGATCAGCGAAAAAAGCAGGCTGAGCTGGAGATGGTGGCTGGAGAAATAATTGGCCGACCACCAGTAACAGATGAGCCCGATCAGGAGCATCGCGACGATCATTGAACTAATGATCCAGGTCCTGTCGATCAAAAAAGCCGCCCGGAACGGATGATCCCTTTTATATAATTTTAACCCGACCGCCGTGAAGATCCAGATAAAAAAAACGGTCATGAGTGGAAATAGCCAGAATTCGGACACCCCGAAGTTGGCCTGTTTCCAATATAACGCGATGCTTTTAAAAAATTCATTCATATTTACTCAGAATAACTAAGGTGTCAGTTTCGTTGAAATGCGTTTTAAAGCCGAATTCACAAATCTCTATAATAGTGTCTTTTTCGAATTTCCCGATGTGGCGATAGGCCGCACTCACGGGCTGCGTCAGCGATTTATTCAGCGTCAGGAAATTTGTATACTTTTCGAACAAGGTGACATATTGGGGGGTCAGCCCGACAGCGGAAGATTTTTGCATCAATTGATCGGAATCATACTGAAACTTGTTTTGAGTTTGAATCACTGAATCTGAAGGGCTGGAAAAAAATTTGCCCAGGTTCCGGAACTCTTCTGACAGGATCAGGACCGCGCTTGTTTCCCTGGCAAGCATTTCATCAAAAAGGAGATGTCTAAATTGATCAGCCTTGTCTGTATTCTGCGGAAAATCCTTGAGAGCCCTTTTTAACTCTGTATCCGTAGTTACGCTATGGGTTACAATTTCCTGGATAATTTGTTGCCAGTTTTGAATGACCCCGGAGCGATTCTTTTCAAATTTCAACAAAAGCCTTGCAACCACCTGGCTTTCCTGGTTATCAAAGCCTTCAAATAATTGGAAACAATCGCTGGCTTTTTTAACAATCGAATTTATTAAATTGATCATGGCAATAACCTGCCGCCCGTACTCCCGCAGAAAATCAGTCGGGATGATCTTTTCCTGCAACAAGTTCATAGTCTGTTGAATAACATTGGATTTGTCCTGCTCAGCATAGAAATCATTTTCCGCCCGATTTTTCTCACCTTCTAATTGCCCGTTTTTTTCTGTTAATCTTTCATTTTCCTTTATTGAATTGTCCAAGTCTGATTGGAGCGTTTTGATTTCCTGTGCATAGTGCTCATTTGAGTTTTGATCGTTAATTTTTCGGATGATATTGCTTTCCATCGACCTCAATAGCGATTCGATATTTTTTAACGCCAGTAGATCAGGTTCTCCTAACTGTGTCCGGTTTGTTTCAAAAGGGTTGCGGTGTTGTGGATCTGTATGAGTGACATTGCCTTGTGTATTTTCCGCAGACGGATTTTCCGCCGGTGAGTTTTGGAGAGAAGGATCTTCTACTGGTTGATTTTCAATCTTTTTACGCTCATAGCCCACAATGAGATCCTTGCCGCGCAGTGTTTTGACAATCGCTTTTTGCTCACCGCCTGGTAAGGTCAGGAAATTTTGCTTGATATCTTTATTGTATTTGACCAGTTGTCTGATTGTAATTTCATTCTGATTTACAAAATGCTCAAGCCCTTGGTCATGCCCCAGTTTTTTGTAAACAGCAACACGGATTGCTTTCTTTCGGCCGAAGAGCCACCAGTAAACAGTTCCGAGTATTGAAAGCAAAATCAAAATGAAAATAATGATTTGTGCGGCGCCCAAATTGCTAAAGAAGCCATCGCCGTCTTGTCCAGGATTATTTGACATCTTATGTTTCGATTTAATTTGATAGTCATCTAAGGCTAAATAATCATAAAAGAGGGTGGGTGAACCTGGAATGACTAGTCGCATGTGCCTTCCCGCCTCAAGTGATTTCAACGTCAGTCCCTTGTCTTTATCGACAATAATGGACTTTTGGTCTTCGGTGACGAACCTTACCGGCTCTACATAGGGGGCCAGGGACAAAAGGTCTACGAAGACCCTGTGACCTGGCTTATAAAACACAAATTGACTCCTGTCGGCGCTATGATCGGTTTTTACAACGGCAAGCTTGTCAATCTTGCTTTTATCATCCGTCAGCTTGAGCGTATCTGACTCAAAGAACACCTTCATTTTGCCGTTTCCGTCTTCTGACGCCAACGGCAGTATTTCTCCTTTTAAGAGTTTGATTTCCCTGCCTTTATCCTTTAAGTTAATGTCAGCCTTAAATTGGATGAAGCCTCCTTGCTGTGCAAAAAGTAAAGCCGGAAATATTATAAAGGCACATATCGCCCAGATTTTTTTCATATTTTGTCTCAATTACTTAATATCCATGTATAATGTTCGTCATTTGCGTCCCTGATATCCTGGTCGGTCACTACGCCGTTTGCCGTCAACACCTTGGACGACAACAGCCGGGCTAAACATTCGATCTGGTCGTTTTCATTGATCTCAATAGCAATTTCCGTAGCGGGTTGAGGAAGAATGATACTGGCGATCTTGCTGTACTTGTGGGTTTGCTGGTTCGCAAGGATTTTGACCGCGTCTTTTCCCATGACCTGTATGTAATTCACCTTGCTGCCATCAAACGCAAAGTCGTCGTTAACCGCAGCTTCACCGCTGGCGTAGTCCACATCCTCGTTGCTGCTGTCGAATGGACTGCCCATTTTGACAAGTTCGTGATACTGGACATCTGTCCGGTCGGGTGAATGTGTTTTTTTGAATCCAAATGACGCATTGGTCTTCAAATTGTTCAGGATAACGGCGTTCTTGTTAATGCCGTACCAGCATGCCCCCTTCGCAACGGCGGTTTTAGACTCTTCCAGGCCCAATTCAATGATTTTGATTTGGGTGTTTTTATTTTTCAGAGAGGCTCGCACCGTTTCTTTGATAAGAGGAAAGGCGGTACTTCTGCCGGAAAAAATAATTTTATCGATATAGATATTGTCGGAAAGGTCCATTACTTCCCTAACAGCGTCTGAAATATTGTTGTAAATGGTTTTTGTGAAGATGGTGTGTGCAAATAGGGGATAATTATTTTTATCGTCTTTCCGAAAATAGGGTAACATGTGGCTTTCGGGGGTGATTTTTATCTTTACGCTCAGATTCTTATTGATCGCCCGCTCGAGGGACCCTTCTGAGATAAGCACATTTACAGTTGGATTGTTGAAGTTTCTGATAATTTCCGTTTTAACCTCGTACGCAAACTTGGACAGCTTATTTTTGTCCTTAAACAAGTTGATGTCTTTGATCAGGACGTTTTTGTCCGGGTTATCTGGGTCCTCGGTTTTACCTAATTCTGTGGCGTAATTCAATATAAATTTGCAAAGGCAATAATCTATTGCATCACCCCCAATTCCATAACCGATTTTTCCTAAGTAATTGATCTCATATTTGTCCCGGCCATTCACTAAAACTTTATTGGTGTTTACGACTGTGGTATTGATCGTCGCCCCGCCCATATCAAAAACCAGGATCGATTCGTCTTCAATCGCCCTTGCGCTTTCATTAAACTTGGAGAAGTTGGAGAGATAATAGAACAGGATGGCCTCCGCTTCATAAACATAGCGGATCTCCCTAAACTGCCCTAGATTTTTAATACAATCGATCATTTCCTGGATTTTACTGATCGTGAAATTATTAGGGATCGCAACTACCGCCCGCAGCGGGTTGAATATTCCTTTTCGGAAATAATCTTCGGTTTTTATTCCGCTTGCGTTAACGGTCTTTAGCAAATCGTTGTAAATGCATTTGACCAGTAAACTTGCCAAATCCTTTCCCGTTAAATCGAGGGAGCGGCCATTCTTAAATTTGATATTGAAGGTGTCTTTAAAACCAATAAGTTTTTTTATAGATTGAAAAGACATCACATCCTCATTGCCGAATTGGTTATATGCCCCGGAGCCATATAAGTAGCGCGTTGAAGGAATGTCCCCACTGTAATTCAGTAAATCCTCATAAGTAATAAAGACCAGCTTTGAATCGGTGATCTGGGTGCCGCGACGCTCAACTGACATCATGATATTCTCAGTTGCACTCCCGACTGCCACACAGGAACCGGACGTGCCGGGGTCGAAGGATACCCACACGTCCTCAAGATCAGGGCCGATGTGGAACTTGTACTTTATATCTAGTGACTGCTCTGCTTTAATAAGCAGCCTGCTTTCCCGGATCGTCACCCTGATGAAAAAGGAAACCAGTTCTGGTTGTTCAAGTGATATTTGGGTGTCGCGTTGTCTTATCCCTACAATTATGGACCTTTGGCTTCGTTGTTTTTTTTGAATCGGCATAATCGTGCCGGGCCCGTACTCCCTGATGTTGTCGAAGTCGGTCTTCATAAATATTTCAAAGCCGTCGGGGACCCTTGCCTCAACCAGCTCCGCCAGGACGAGCGGCTGCCAGTTGAAAATAAAATTATCAGCATTGTACCCGACAGAAAGATCGAACTTGAGATAATCCGGGCTTTCTTCAGCGTTCCAGACCTCGTAAGGGGTGTGGAGTTTTCCGAAATCCCGGTAGTCGATCTTTTCAAGGGAATCCAGGAAGCCGTCAAAACCGGCCTCTAAATATTTCGGTTTACCATAAACGACGAGCGCAAACACAACGCTGATCAATGCAATAACGGGGATAGCAATGTACATAATGATAATAGTTGCCTTTGTTGAATAATCGATATTGTTTACCGGAAAATTTCTTTCGGTAATATAAATGAGATTGAGCGGCGGTCCGTTCCCTGATAAGTAATGCACGTCAAAAGCGTAAGTTACTTTCAGGTTACTGAAGTCCCGTTGGTTAATAGCCGGGTCCATGGTGACGTCCAGCGCCGGTAAATAATAAGTCAGCCTTGCCGAATCAAAGTGCATCACTTGTTCATCGCCTGTAAATACCGAGTGCCACGCCCCTCGGGCATCTTTTACAGCAATGGTATCGATGAAAATGGGGCTCGACCTGCCGCCTTTTTCAAGGGATATCTCCATTCTCAGCCGTACTGGCTGCAGCGCATTGTTATGCGTAAACTTGATCAGCGTTGGGTACAGCCTGAAATCAGTGCTTTGGTACCCTTTCTGTGAAAGGCGCAAATCACCGTCGACAAACAGGGAAAGGTCCTCCGGGCTTACTTTCCCGGCATCAGGCTTTATTTTATATCCGATGATCGCAATAGCGTTATTTGAGCGCCCTGAAGTGAACGCATATTCAAAATAATCGATTTTAAAGAACCGGGAACCCGCTCGGTCTATCTCGTCTTTGATATCATAAACAGGTGCCCCCCTGTACAGCGGCGAGGCATACGAAACCTCGAAAATGTCCCTGACACGGTCAAGGTCTTTTTTATTGCCCAGCGAAGAACCGGTAAGAAAATCACTGAGGATAATAACAATATACTCTTCGGCGAATTGGGGTCCGTCCACATGGTTTAAGATCAGCGGATAAACAAAGTTCGACATGGAAACGCCGTTTCCGAAGTAAGAGGGGCTTGGCGGATAGTTAAACAATGAATCCACGTAACCTGTAACGTCACCACCAGCATGCCTTTTATGGTAAACAGACCAATCGTCATTCTTATTTTTAAGAAATAAATTGTTAAATGATGCGATAACCTCGCTTTCCTGTTTTGTCGCTGCTTCATATTGCAGCTGTTTCATTTCCGGGGCGGCAATGTTAAAATGATAGAAGGAAATTTCATCCTTGTCCTTATCAAAAAACGGCAAGCCATTCTTTTGCTCGACATTTAAATTATCTGCCTCGTCATCCGAATAAAACTGGACCTTTTTATTTGAAAAAAGATCAACTAAAGCCTGTTTATAATGCGGGTTCTCTTTTTCTGCCTTCACAAAAGGACCGGAAACATCGTATGCGATCAAAAAGTGCCGGCGGAAAATCTTTTGCCCGGAACAATAGGAAGGAAAAAGTGACGATATAACCAAAAACGCAAGCGGCACTTTTAATAAAATAGAAACCACATGCCGGTTTGACGTCCGCCGTCGTTTGACTTTTTGAAAGGGGGGCCCGAAAAGACACGGGCAGTGGTCAGGATACGTCATATTGTACAGGTTTACAGGTTGCGGCAGCCGAAGAAAGGTTTTGTTATTAAACCTGAGATAGAATGCCAAAAACTAACAGGGTTAACTAGGTTATCTGCACAAGACGCCCGGTTTCTCCCCAAAAAATATAAATATTTTTATAGGACTTTAGGCCCCTGTAGTGGTTTTTTTTGGAAAAATTTGCTGCATTAATGAATAAGGTTTAATGTTTAACTAATTGAAATACAGAAAAATATTGTCGCAATAAATTTCGAACTCTAAAAATAAGGAAACAATTATCAAATAAAAAAGAAAGTGTGAATAAATATTAAAAAATGTTTATTCAAAATGAACAGCAGGATAAAGCTATTTGGGATGTCACTTTAATAACGATCCCAGTTATCATTGATCCATTCTTTAACATGCAGTTGGCTTCTCAAGTGGCTTGGATGGTCTTTGATCATCTTTTCGATTTTTTGGCCTGGCGCCACATTTTTTAAGTTCCAGGTAGCCATCAGCTTATCGATCATATATAAAACTTCATACCCTTCGGAACGGTTAAGCAGGTTACTGTCAGGTTCGCCGGTTAATTTGGGGTCATCTGATTTCGTATGTTCCCAACCATACTTGTAAACCAGGTTTGCTCTTGTGAATGACATTTGATTTTAATTTATTTACCCTCTATATATTATTGCTTCATTAAGCGCTTTAACAATACTTTCAATGTACGATTTGTCTTTTGATACGATACTATTTGCCTCCCCGGAGTTGGTACTTATCCTTACCGAAAATTCATTTTTTGTTAAGAATAAGATAAGCGCAGCTACTGCCAGAATAAAAACACCCGCAATTCTAAGATCATTTGAAAACAGTAAAAGAATGCTAATAATGATCATAATCACCTGAAGCGTTCTGCTTTTGACAATCTCAAAGATGTGGACAGAGGAAATATTCCTCATTGCATAAGTTTTTGAGTTGGTTATAAACCTCGCTTGAGTAACCGTGACATTGCTGTCCTGATAAAATATGGTTTCGTTGTGTATCGGTGTTTCCATAATTGCTGGCGATTAATATCTCAAAAATAGGAGGGTGCAAAGGCCAATTTTTACGGGAAACCGTAAAAGCATAAACTATTTGAAAAGAGAAAAAACTATATTACAACGGCAAGGGAAGGGTGCGAACTCGCATCGCAGATTCACTTTAGTAAAATCGTTGAATTTACGGATGCTAAATAGTAAAGATTCAATAAAACGTTTTTACTTTTTTAGACCGTGTGAATAATAAATGGGCATAATAATTTATATAAAAAAAGAATGTTGGTAGTATAAATGAATCAATAACGTAGCGGAGTATGATTCTTATTTTTCTATAAGAACGTCAGTTATAATAACAATACATAATCACGATTTAACCTTTTCCAAATTATACTATTTCCTTATGCCATCGGCTTTTGTAACTAAAACCCCAAAAGTTTTGCCGGTCCTGGTTGCCGCTTTTTTGGCTAAATTTAAAACCCCTTCCGTATCAAGTTTACTGGTGGCATTATTATAGTTATATTCAGCAGTGGGCAAGTGATAAACTATTTTTCACCGGATAAGTGTACAGTACGCCAAAATCCTTCTTTTTCCATTTCGCTATGGAGCTTTTTGTAATCCTCTGCGGTAGACGCTTTATGAAGCTCTACTCTTGTTGTAAATAAACCCATTGAGATTTGCTAATTGATTAATTTTTCGGGCATTCATCTAAATTCAACAGATTGTTAGGTGCGTAACCATCATCTTTGGTTTTTAGATATTCACGGCCATTATGCGTGGTTACGATAACATCAACAGATTTTCCGCCTGCAGTTACATAGTATTCTTCAAGCCCATATTTAATATTAAAAATAGCGCTGCTTTCCGGTAACTTCCAGCGGATGCCATTATATATACCTCCGATATTTTCAATTCGTTCGTGTGCGTTGTAATGATCCTTTTTGTTGATGCAACTAACCTGTTTTCTAAGTGCCATAATAAATTGTATCAATGATTTGCATTGATGAGTCAAAATTACGCTGGCTGATGGTCTTATTTTTACGGGAAACCGTACGCAAGGATTAGATGAGCTTCATCTCTTTGCAAAATGCCACCAATTGTTCATTTTTGGAAAACCCCATCGCTGTTTTCATTAGGTTCAGTCGTTTTTCGACGCTGCTCAAGCCCGAAGGATGTATATCATGAGCAGTCAGATAAGCGGGAATATCTTTCTGTGCGTGTCCCTGGACGAGCAGGCGAACGATTATTTTATCAAAGTCGGTAAATTCATGTAAATTTTCCTGTCCTGACTGTCCACGCAATTCCCGCGGGTAATGCTTTTTGTTTTGCATCAAGCGATCCAAAGCAGATTTTAATTCCTGCGCATCACCCCGCGCTTTACGGACATAGCCGTCGATACCTAATTCGTCAAACAAAGGCCGGATCACTGTAGGTCGGCTTTCTGCTGAAAATACCAGGATCTTTAAAGCCGGCTGTAAGGTTTTGGCTGTTTTGATCAATTCGGCGCCATCGGGAAATTGTTGAGAGCTGCCGTCAGGCTCGAAGTAAAGGTCGGTGACCAAAAGATCGTAAGGCTTACCGTTTTGCAGTGCTTTTTTGATTTTCGATAAGGTATGATTACAATAGTATGCGTAGTCTGGAGGTGAAATGTGCAAATCTTCCAGCGTTCTTCGCAAAGACAAATTTGCAATCTCGTGGTCTTCAGCGATAAGTACATTTTCAAACATATGTTTTGATACTAAGCTATCGGTATGGTTATTTGCAATTGGAGGCCTTTTACCGGAGGTGTTTCAAATTTAAGTTTCCCGTTTAAGGATTTAATACGGGAAACCGTACTTTTCAAACCGTTCCCTAACTGAACGTCTGCCGGCATTCCGATACCATTGTCACGATAAACTATTATCAAAAAAGTGTCGTTTGATTCAAAACCGATTAATGCCTGACTAGCCTGACTGTGCTTGCTCATATTGACCATCAATTCCTGTAAAACTGGCTGGAGTTGTTTTTTTATTTCACCACCCACCTTTTGCCATAATTTCATTTCATTGCCGACGATAGCCAGTTTAATTGACTTGCTTTTAAAAGCACTCAGTAACCGTTTCAGGTTGTCCGCAAAATCATCAGACGATTGGTCTTCGCTTTCATAGGTAATGTCCCTGGATTGCTTATACATTAAATCCAGTTTGTCTAATAAGTCATTCCTGTCTATCTTTTCATTGAACTCGACTTCATTCATTACCCGGTAGATGCCGTTCGCCACTACGTCATGTACTTTCTGTGAGACCATTAACTTATTTTTCCGGATACTATTTTCTGCTTCCAACTGCAGGCGTTGCTTTCTCTTCCGGTACCAAAACACACTAAATAGTGAGCCCAATGCAACCATGATCTGCACGCCGGTAAGCTGGTATTCTTTTGCAGCGTTTTCCTTTTGCAGCTGAAGGTTTTCGGCTTTACTTTTTTCTACGTTATACCTAATCAAAGCAAACTGGTTCTTCGCCACGTTACGGCTCTTTCCCAGGCTGTCGCCGAGCGTTTGGTAACGGCGGAAATAGGCCTTTGTTTCAGCAGGACTGGAAAGGACGATCAGCTTCTGTAAAGCTTCCAGCTCATCATCTGGGCTTTGCAGACTACCCGCAACGGCCAACATTTTATTTGCGTAGTATAATGCCGAGTCCGGCCGGTTATCCATGTAAAAGTCCGCCAGGTGGGCATAACTAGAGTTTTCTCCCAACTTATCGTTGAACCGCAGGCGTATTGCCAGCGATCTCCTCAATTCAGGGCCGGCATCGTATTGGCGATCGCGTAACCATTTGGTTATTGCCATATTTGTCAGCGTACGGGCATAATTGTCGTTTGCTGTCCCTGTCAGCCTGATCACCTGCCGATAGTAATTTAATGCGCGGTCGTAGGCTTTCAGTCCTTTGCAGGCGTTCCCGGTATTGTTCAGAATAAGGGCTTGTAGGGATTTGTCCTCAGCATAGGGCAGCGCCAGTTGGTAGTAGTTGAGCGCCTGGGCGTAGTCATTCAAGTCGTAACAAGTCATCCCCAGGCCGTCGTAGTCTATTGCCAGGTTGTAGCGGTCTTCCGACAGGTGCGTGTCCAGCAGTTTGAGCGACTGGGTCAGGCTTTCCTGGGCACCGTAATGATCCCCCGCATCGGACTGAATTAATGACATGTCGTAATAAGCGAGTGCTGATTGTTTTTTATCTACCTGGCTAACGGCGGCGCGATTGAAGTAAAAAAAAGAAGAATCCAAATTGGTTTTCCAAAAAATATAGCCTTTTCGATAGTCCGCCCATGGATCATGAGCGACGGCCTTTTGCGTCCTGCGGCAAGCAGGAAGAATTAACGTAACAAGGCTGATCAGGATTAATTTTTTCACGGGGATTTCCCCGCTAAAATACAGAAAAAAATAAGGCGAGCATCGCTCGCCTTATTTGCTCTTAGTTACCAGGTGGCGGCGGTGGTGGCGGAGGAGGGGGTTGTCCGTTATCTCCGCCCGTATCGCTTGCCGTGATCGTTACCGGGTTTCCATTGTTATTACCAGAATTATTGTGCGCCGGGCACGCGAATGCCATAAACAGCGCTAAAAAAAGCTGAAACATTTTCTTAAAATTTAAATGGTGAATAAATCCGACAGCTGCCCGGAACCTGGTCCCGGGCCGTACTGCCAACCGCGTAAGAAGCGCTTCTTACATTTTTTGGGAAGTGTGAGCTTTGATGGCGGAGGCCTTTACCAGCTTCCCGAACCAGGTATCAGCCATCGCCGTCTCTACTCTTTATTGAAACCGGATTGTACGTACCCACCGATTTTGAAAGCAAATGTATATGGGCTTAATTGGCTTATTAGCAACGGATTCGGATAATTCCGATAATTCCGGAAGGATTCCGAAACGGCGTTATAGATTCCGAAATTTACCTTAGCTTTACCTTGAAAATTCATGAAAATGTTTGCGGATTATCAAGCGGCAGTCCTACAGAGTTACCTGGAAAAGAAGGGCGCAAATCAGCTTTCGCTAAACTTAATCCACTCCACTGCCGCGAAGCTGCGGAACGAATGCGAAGTCGTGGCAGTTAAAAGGTACCTGAAAAAAGATGAAAACACAATTAGATCTTTCTTTGGTCAACAGGACGATCTAACCGGGTATGTGAGGGCAATAAAGAAATTTGATCCGGAAAAGTTTAAACCGCTGGACAGTTTTTTAAAAGGTAATATCAAAAATACTGATCAAAAAAACATTGAGTTGCTGGCTTGGCTGATTGATTTTGAGCCAAGGCCGTATCGGGTTGATACGGCCCTGTTTAACGTAGCAGATCATGGTATTTCGTTGGCTTCAAATGAAAAAAATAAAGAGATAAATGAAGTAGGAGGCGAGAACGAACAGTCGGCCCAGGTCGGGAATGTTCAACGAGTCTTAACGAAAGAAGTGCTGCGTCCCGGCACATGGAAAGGTATTATCCTGGTTGGATTGACCGCGTTAGTAATAGCTGGGGTGTACCTGTTTTGGGGACATAGTGGCCAGGAGGGATGTATGATATGGATGGGGGACCGGTATAAGCAAGTGTCCTGCAATCAAAAACAAGGAGATGCAATGGTCATAGCATTGGATACCTCGAAACTCGTTCATTTTAAAAAAATCACGAAGCAGGATACAATTACTGCGAGGTCAGTAGGGAGGGTTTGGTATAGTAAGATAGACAACGAGGTTGAATTTTTTACGGCGGACGGTTATCACCCGGTGCATGTGGAAAGGCATTTGAAGCCCTTGACCTTGTATATGATAAATAAATATATTTCACATAAATAACCTTCGACGAATTCCAAAGTGATAGGCAATAAACAGGGGCGTTTATCATTGTTATAAACCACAGTCAGACGGTCTATTTCGGCATAGACGGGCGCGAAAATCAAATTACCTTTTCTATTACGGGAAACCGTAAAAAGCGAGAATGATGAACCGCTACATTTGAATTTTAAATAATTTATTCATTTATTAAATTCTATTTTATTATGGCAGCAGCTTATGTAGAACACAGACCTCTTGCTTCAAGCGAGCACGTACCTACTTCCCATTATGTAGTAATAGTTGACGGATCTCAAGTTGGCAGTAACTTTTCCACCCAGATTGCGGCAAAGAACTATGCGTGTAATCAGGGCTACCGCCCGGTGCACGTCGCGAGGCAACGGCACTTACAGGACAGGTCCCAACCCGCACATTGGAGAACTGACCCATGTTAATCTGATGGCTATTCAAAAAGCTGGTGGGTGTATCCGTCAGCTTTTTTTGTTTATTCGTTAGCCTTTCAATTTTTTACTCAACTGATTTATGACCGGCGCTATGATTAAATTGATAGTGTGTAACACCCGATGGCAAATATTTAATCTACACCAGGGGAACCAGCGAGAAGGAGTGCTCTTTGTATTGGGTGCGTTTCGATACGCTGAAAAAACGCTTACAAAAGCAAAGACAATAAGAACTATTTCCCTTCCGCGCAGCATACGCTGTGCGGGATCTGTGAAGATATCTGTTACGGCGATTTTTTTGAATAGCATGGATAGCATACATTACTCCAATATATTTAATATAATAGACTAATTTTCAATGAGATGGTTAAAGATTATTTCAAAATCGGCTGGCGAAATATAACCGGCCATAGGGCTCATTCAATAATAGCGGTATTAGTAAAGAATTGGTATACAAGCCCAGCCGGATAAACGGTCGATTTTTATTGGCGTCTGTACCTTCCCTTTCGCCCCAATGGGGTCTTTCGTTATTATTCCGCAACTCGGTCCTTTGCACTTTTTTCAGGCATTGATATATGTAGCTACCATCGTGCTAACTCGCCGAAATAGTCCCTGAGGGTTTGGCGCTGCCATCTTTATTGCTATAGCCTGGAATAGCCTTAATTTGTGCGTGACACATACCTTCAGGGCTGGAGAGGAACAATTATTGCCCGGCTATAAGTGCAGGTCATTTCAGCCGGGCCGGATACACTATTAGTGTTTGTTGGAAGTTTAGCCGACCACTTTTCAAACAAAGAGAAACCCACAGGCATTCTTAACGATACCATTGAAACGTGCCGGATAATTAGCTTTCGCGACAGGAACCGAAATGAGCCGGAGCGATCCCGTTTTGCCGAACTTCAGACGGGTGTCAGAAGTTTTGGCAATTACATTTCCGGGAATTTCAGAATTTATGAGGCGGTGACAGCATCTGGCAAAGTCGCCAATCTCTGCGCTAAGTTATTAATGGATGATTTTAATCCAATTGAAAAGTATAATGGACAAGATATCAGTAAACTGGAAATGGCAAACCCTCAATGGAATGGGCTAAACCGCTTAAAACGGTTTCCTGATCAATCCGCTTTTTTCTATTGGTACAAATGTATTGAGACACTTCAGCAACTTGATTACAAAGTATAGCGCAACACCTTATTGAAACAGTAATATGTATCGGAACAACTTTCCAAAAAGAAAAACGCCACACATTGCCGAGGCTTTTTATTGTTAAATTTGACGGAATAGAACGATGAAAGCATACATTTCGGTAAGTTTCAGGAATCGAAGATCGGTAGACAAAGAGCTAACTGCGATCGCCGGCACCCTAAATGAGCACGACATTGCATCGTTCATTTTCGTAGACAACTATAAGTTTGAAGCAACGCACGAACAGCAGATGATGCAGCAAGCAATGAACGACATCGACAAGTGCGACATCTTAATTGCTGAAACTTCCGACAAAGCAATCGGTATCGGGGTTGAAGCTGGCTATGCAAAAGCAAAAGGCAAGACAATAATTTACGTTCGGCAAATAAACGCGGAACATTCAACAACAGTTTCTGGGATCAGTGACTTCCAAATTGTGTATGACAACACAAGCGACTTAAAAAGACAACTTGTAGTCGTAACAAAAAAAATATTAGCAGTAAATAACTAAAGGAAGTTGCTAGTTAAAGGAATACTCACACTATGAGCCATTCACTGTATTATTTAGGGTGTTTTCACCGTATTGAATCATATTATTTTTGAATATTTTAGCGCTGCGTCCAACGTAACATTTAAGTCTATGAGAAAAATACTGATTGTCGTTTCATTGCTGCCCTCTTTAGTTCTTGGTCAGACAAAGGCTAGGGTTATTCCAGAAAACATAAGTGCACTTATCAATTTTGAAAATACTCTCAAACCGAATTATCAAAAAGAGGCACCTATAGGGATAAATTGGTTTGTTTATCTGAAGGGTAACAGACGTGTATTAATAACGGCACCTCATGCAACTGCTCAAGTCCGCGAAGGGAAAATAAAACAAGCGGATGGAGGAACCGGGTCTTTAGCTTATGAACTTAATAAAATAAGCAATGTTCCAATTCTTTATACTACTTATTTGAGTCCAACAGATCCAAATTATTACGATAATAACGCATTTAAGGATTCACTATCAGTGTTGTTAACTCAACTGCACCCGCTATTAGTAATTGATGTACATGCTTCAAGCCCTTACAGACCCTATGATATTGATCTGGGCACTCTAAATGGTAAATCATTGACGATCTCAATGCTTGAAGAGATTGTTGGAACCTTAAAAGATGAAGGAATAAACAATCTTTCAACGAATTATTTCGCAGCTGATAAGAACCAGACTGATACAAAATTTGTTTACAACCACGGTGTACCCTGTATTCAATTGGAGATCAACGCCAACTTTTTATCAGCTGATGCATCGGAGTCTAATAATGTCTATTCCCAGAAGACGGCGCAATTATTAGACGCACTCGTTAAACTTATAGACAAGATTGATCCCCCTAAAATCCCAGCGAAAGACTAGGAACATACGAGGTTTAGTAAGAAGATAGATGTCTAACTATAAACTATGAGTGGTTTGATTTATAAAACAAAATCGTCACTGAATAGTGGAAGTTTCGAAGTCATAGCGCAGGGAATTCCGTGCTTAACTGATTAATTGTGTCAAACATATTGGTAAGATCAAGCATAGGTAAACAAAACGGTTCGAACCAAGTGTCGGGGAAAGCCATGGTCCTAACATTTGTTGAAGACGGGGCTTTTTGTTTGATGGAATATTTCATTTGTATACGCCATTCTGAAAACACCGACGATTAACACCTGGATCATCCCGACGGTTTGAGTGCCCATAATGGCACAAATGAGGGCAGTGTAATTTTTGCCTTCGATCTTTAGCTTGAAATGCTTTGAGAATATCTATCTTTCGGGTAAAAAACTGCCTTATCGCGTTATATGAATAAAAATTAGTAATGGAACCATTCAGGCGAGCGGCGCATTATTTTAATATTTGATGTCATGCGATCGGAATATGTCGGCAGGCAAAACCGGATCTGCGCGCATGTGCTTGCTTCTACAGTACTTCAGATGCTATATCAAAGATTTTCGTTCCTGGGCCGCCGGTCCGGATACATGAAAAGCATGCTGTACCATTTTTAAATGATCGTTATTTTAGGTATTTTACCCTTACAAAGAAGTTTTTCTCTGTAAATCCCTATTCGTTGGATGATAGGTAAAATAGCTTCTCCCCATTAAATATTTGATAATGACGTGGTCCAAATTCTCAAATTCTTCTCGGGAAGTAATTGAAAATCATCAATGTTTTTTAGGAATAGTATAAAGAACAGGAAAAGGGGGCGGTATTTAGATACCACCGCTTACTTTTATACTCGCCCGGCTAAGTGTGCCGTGACTGTTGTACAACTAGACCACTTCCAAAAAGCAGTTTTTTTAACGAAATGACTGCTGTACTGTTGAATATACCGGACGTTTGGTTGATATAACTTTGAATATTCATAGCGTCTTTCTCGAACTGCCGGTTGTATTGTTTCAGAATAAGGTCGTAGATAAATATTGCCGACTGGTAATCTTCCGCTCTGTCAGAGCATTCTATCGAATTCTTCAGGTTGTATTTTCATCATTCCATGAAATTTTTAGCAGTTGTTTTATCACCGGTTATTTTTCCCAGGGCCTTTATCGGGGTTTTTCGTGCCATTTAAGACTTGCGTGATTTCCTCGTATTTATAATACAAAATCCCACCGATTTTTGCGGGATTAAGCGTTCCATTTAATCGTAACTTTTGCAGCGTGTTGGGAGAGATTTTTAGCAGGTTTTTAACCTGATAGCTCTTCAGCCATTTTTTAGGCTCTTCTGCCTGCGGTCCCAAAAGTGTTTTAATTTCTGTTATCAATTTCCGTCCGAACTCTTCGAGATCGTCCTTTGTTAAAATTTCTAATGCCATGATCGCTCTTGTAATTGTATTCCGGCAAAATACAGAAATCTGATCATGAAAATTAGGTAGTCAAAAGGTTGCCACCCTAAAATTACGGCGAAACGTTTTTTTTGTCATCGGAAATATGGCAAGAAGAGAGGGGTCAATAATCATCAGAGTATTGACGAATTTTAAGTTGAATTTTAGGTTTTTTTGTGCTCAAAATGTCGTTTTTTATGCTTAAATTCAAATATTAAAAACAGTATCAAAAATTATCACATAAGACACTGATTTAAAGATTGTTATATGCGTTTTTTAAAGCAAGGGGAGTTGGAACACCAAACCACACACCTGAGCAAATAAGTGGTTTATAAGATATTAATAGTCAAGTGTTTATAGCGTTAGGTTCTCGTCCTGCCACCCCGACAACGAAATTAAAGCCTTGCCCGTTGAAAACTGGTGAGGCTTTTTTATTTTGCAGCGTTGTAAACAGTGTTTACAAAAGCGGAAAAATAAAAAACACTCATTAGCGCAGCGGAAGGCTTTGATTTCTTTGTAACACCCCCCATTTCAGGATCAGCGCAGCTAATCCTGAGACCCCGACGCACGAAGCAAAATCGCCCTTAAAGAGATTGAGAGGCGGTTTTTGCTTTAGATTGTTTTTTGTTAGAGAATGTAAATTGCTGTAAATCAATTATATTTTGGTTCGAATCCGACCATGTCTTTCGGAAGAATTAATGAAATTTGAGTTTTTTAATTGATCGGTTTTTTTTAAATACTTGATAATCAGCAAATCTATCTTTACTTGATGTCGTTCGATAATTTAGCGGGATTTCATTTTACTCCGACCGAAGACTCTTAACCGGGTTGGCAACAGCCGCTTTTATTGATTGAAAGCTTACGGTAATTAATGTGATAGCCAATGCGCCAACACCCGATGCAACAAATACCCATGCTGATATAGGTGTTTTGTAATCATATTGCCTTAGCCAATTATGCAGGTAATACCATGCTAATGGTATGGCAATAAAGCACGAAATAATTACCAGCAATGCAAACTCTTTTGAGAGCATTTGCCATAAACGGTAGGTTGATGCGCCTAACACTTTACGTACGCCAATTTCTTTTTTACGCTGCTCTGCAACAAACGATGCAAGGCCGAATAAACCAAGGCAGGAAATAAAGACGGCTAATATGGTGAAGAAGGTGGCCAGCTTGCCGACGCGCTGTTCATCAGCAAACTTCTTTGCATAATCTTCATCGTTAAAAGTATAGTTGAACGGCAGGTTGGGATTATATTTTTTAAATACCGCTTCTATTTTAGCCAATGCATCTTTTACCGGCGCCCCTTTTTTTATAGCAACAGTTACAATGCCTATCCAGTTATGGCTGGCCACATAAACGGTAGGCGTTACCGGCTTGTAGGGCGATTCCTGGATCATATCCTTCACCACACCAATTATACGATAATTTTGACCATTGAACTGCATATTTTGACCCACGATGTCTTTTTTCATGCCTACCTGTTTCACGGCTGCTTCATTCAGTATCATGGCGGAACTATCAGTAGTAAATTCTTTGGAAAAATCCCTGCCTTCTTTCAGCTGCCAGCCGATGGTTTTACCAAAATCTTCCGCCATATACATAAAACCAAAGTTGGGTAAGGTATTGGGGTTTTTGCCTTCCCAGTTAAAGCTATTACGCCATGCACCCAAATTTGTAGTGGCGTCTGAGGCTCCGGCCATGTTTTCCACCACGCCGGTTGCCAGCAGATCATTTCTTATGGCATTGTAGTATTTAGGTAAATCCGGTGTTCCCCCGTACATGGTTATTAATCCCTCCTTGCAGTAATTAACGGGCCTGTTTTTTGCGAACTGAATTTGTTTAAAAACAATAATGGTCCCGATGATCAACGCGATAGAAAACGTGAACTGCGCCACCACTAAAACTTTGCGTGGCAGCGAAGCATACCTCCCTACGCGAAAGGTGCCTTTCAATACTTTTATAGGTTCAAATTTTGACAGGTACAAAGCAGGATAGCTGCCGGAAAGCAATCCGGTGATGCAGGTAAATGCCAGTGCGAAAAGCCAAAATGCAGGGCTGCGCCATGGCAGTTGTATGCTTTTACCGGCGAGCGAATTGAACAAGGGCAGTAATACGATAACCAGGATAACGGAAAATACAAATGACACTAAAGCCACCAGCACACTCTCACTTAAAAACTGCCATATGAGCTGGCCGCGCAACGAGCCGACTGTTTTCCGGATGCCTACCTCTTTTGCACGTTTTTCGCTGCGCGCTGTGCTCAGGTTCATAAAATTAATACAGGCAAGCAGCAGCACAAATACGCCGATGGTAGCAAACAGCCACACAAATTGTATTGGGCCCCCGGCGGGTTTACCATTTTTAAATTCGCTGTACAAGTGCCATTTATCCATTGCATACAGGTAGGTGCTCTCCATGCGGTCGCCCTTATTTTTATGCGCCATCACCACGTCTTTTATCTTACCTGTTTCGTTATCTATATCCATATTGTCAGCCAACTGCACAAAGCACAGCCACGAACGATTGTTCCAATCGGAGGCAGCATCTCTCACCCATTGATCCATGGTGACATATTTTTTCCAGGGCAGGAAATATTTTGCGTCGGATAGCGTGCTATTATCCGGAAAATCGCGGAACACCCCGGCTACCTGATAATTGTCTTTGTTATCCAGCTTGATTATTTTGCCCATAGCCCCGGCATCGCCAAACAATGTCCTCGCTATTGACGCACTAATCATTATGGAAGATGGATCGCTCAGCGCATTAATGTTCCCCTTCAACATGTTAAGCGAAAACATGGTCGGAAATTTATCTTCTACCCATGGGCCATGGGCTGTGATTATTTTATCGCCCACCGTTAATACATGCCCCCAGTTCCAGGTGGCCATGGAGGTATTTTTAAAATCGCTTCCATATTTACTTCGCAATTCCGCGGCTATAGGCATGCATATATTGGGCTCGGTGGTAAATGTTCTATCATCGTTAATAGAGGTGTGCATAACCTGGGCAAGATGCTTGTGATTGGTAAAAGACCTGTCGTAGGTGACCTCATCAAATATCCATAAACTTATGAGCATCGCAACGGCCATGCCTGCCGCAAGCCCCAGCACATTAATGCCCGAATACACTTTGTTTGTAACAAGATTTCTCCAGGCGATCTTTACATAATTTCTAAACATATAATTGCGTTTTAATTTTTCGGGTGCCCAGTTTGGCGGGCTTTCCAGACGCAATATTACAGGCCGTATGCGTGGCCCGGTTGCCAACTTATCAATTGGCAGTTCTTTTCTCAGGTTGTTCTTGTATTCCAAAGGGGTTTTGCCGGTCATCTCTTTGAAAACACGATGGAAAGTTCTTTCAGAGTTGAACCCCGACTCATAGGCGATGCCGGTCAGCGTGAACCGGTCGTAAGCTGGGTCCTGCATTTTCCGCGCTACTTCACGAACGCGGAACTCATTAACAAAATCGCTGAAGTTCTTAGCCAGCCCAACGTTAATGATCCGGGACAGGTCATGTGGATGGATATTCAATTTCACGGCCAGCGCGGTCAATGTCAGTTCGGCATCTTGATAGAGTAGGTTCGCTGCCACAGCCTCTGTTAGCCTCCGACTTTTTTCCCTTGCATCAGCTTTGTCCGTGATGGGCATGATCTGATCGACGCCGGTATCCGGCTTCAGCATCGCTTCGGAGGCCATCCCCATCAATGCAAAGGCGATCGTAAAACAGAAGATAGGATTAACTAGTGACAATACGCAAAGCAAACCGAGGAGTAGTAATGCTCTGTCCAGCCGCCGGAAAGCAAAACGCGGCCTGTCCATCAACACCGGTCTGAGCCTGCTATAAAAAGCTTCTATCAGCCGGCGCGCCAGGTACAAATAGATGATGACTGAAATCAGGACCAGCCATACCGGCATCCAATAAGCGATAAGCACCAGGGAAAAATGCAGCGTATCTTTCCAGCTTAAACGCCTGTCCGGGCAGGTTAGCTGCCACACATAAAAATACAGGAGCGGACCTAGTGCCGGCAGGAGGAAAGGTATAGTGCCTCCAGTCATTAAAACGGTGACAGCTAAAGCCAAACCTAAAAACAGGTTAGCGGCTTGACCGGCCCTTTTTGCAAATCCTAAAAGCAGCGCAAGTGTTAGCCCTGCGAACAGGGTTCCCAGGGAGGCGAGATCATAAAGGCTGATATGAAAAAAATGGGGTCTCAAGTAAATCAATTTCTTCAAGCATTGTTCCAAATGTATAACTATTTGACTGTCAGAAAATTGTTCAAAAATGAAATTTACTTTTGTAATAAAAGCGAACAGCCAGCTGTTCGCTTTTGATTAGGCGTGCCCCGTTTTTTAACCATAAAATGTTTATATTAAAGGATGTCTGGTAATCAACCAGCTAACTTCTTCAAATCCCGTAAAAAGTGCTTCGAAAATTGTCCTGTCGATACGACAACGAAATTAAAGCCTTGCCCATTGAAAACGGGTGAGGCTCTTTTATTTTGCAGCGTTGCATTTTTTTACTCAGTACTCAAAATTCCCTGTTTCAACCGGCTCAATTTCAAATAACCCAAATTAATGGCATCTTCCTCTAAATCTTCATCAGCAACGATCTCAATTTGATATTGCTCTTTTTGCGACGGCAAAAGGATATCTTCTATCTGATACAGGTCATCCACATCAATTCCATACTTGTCGTCAATATGCGATTCGGCGCCGGGGAAATGATTGTGCTGAAAAAAAAGCGTTTCCTTAGCTTCTTTAAAAGCTGACGAACGGTCTCCCTTAACCGTTAAGACCACGTAATGCTGCTCCTCAAATTTGTTTTCCTGGTAACCTCCCAGGTTGATAAAAAATAGTTTGTGTCTTTGCTCCGGGTTGTAATTGCCCTCCCCATTCTTTGGTGACACCGTAACCCGGTAATTTTCAACCGCATTCACTTCGCGCCAGGCATCAATATGGAGTTTCTCGGGTTCGGGCCAAAAGGCCTCTATCTGCGGTGCCAGTTCCTGCAAAGTGTTGGCGATTCCGAAGAAAACATCATGCTGCTCCGTGTGTCTGCCGGGAGGTTTGCAGCCAATCAATAACATAAAAAGTTTGGGTTGTAACATAAATTTCAGCCAATTTATTATCTTCCTGACGAATCGACAGCTGACTAATCTCATTATTCTTCGTAGTTCTCGACGGTATCGCTGGAGCGCATCTCCGCAGCGTTAGGGTTTTCTCCTGCATCGCGCAAAGCGCGGCGCTGGCGTAACAGGTCCCAATATTGGTCGAGCTCCAATTTAATTTTGTGCAGCTCATTTACATCCTCATCCGTTAAATTCTCTTTCCCATAAAGATGCTCTTCTCTTTCTGTAAGTTTGGTGATATGTGACAGCACGGAGTTGTCTTCGTTTTTGTTTGCCATAGCTATGATATTTTATGCAAGCTAAGCATTTTGGCCCTATTTAATAGCTGCCTTTTGCTGTATTGCTTTTTTTCGTCCGCATATTTCTAAATTTGCGATCACCGTGTTTAAAAATGAAAGAAATAAAGGCCATCATCACCGCTTACGATAAAATTAACAAAAGTACTATGCAAGCGGCGTTGGCTACGGTCGTGCGGGTGGAAGGTTCATCCTATCGCCGGACAGGCGCACGAATGCTGGTAACTGATGAAGGCGTTTGGGTTGGAGGGATAAGCGGCGGCTGCCTGGAAGGAGATGCATTAAAACGCGCGCGATTGGCTATCGCTAAATCGGAGTCTTCTCTCATTACTTATGATACTACTGAAGATGATGCTTACCAGATCGGTGTTGGTTTGGGCTGCAACGGCATTATCGACGTGTTGTTTACACCGCTTCAATATCAAAATCAAAACAACCCGGTTGAAGTTTTGAAATCGTGCGTGGCGGCAAACCGACAAACGCATATTCTTATCACCATTACCGCAATGGAAGGAGAATGGAAAGATGTTAAAGCGGGTGATGTAATTCAATATAACGGACCGCAAAGTATCCGCGTTTTTGATGACCGGCAAATCGAAAAGGAATTGGATGAAGCGATAATGCAGCAAATTGAGAACGGGAGATCAGGCCCGCGCCAAATTGAAGTTAACGTTGCGAAAAAGATATCCGTATTTATTGAGATACTGCTGCCCGAGATCCATTTGGTTTTGATGGGGCACCAATATGACATTTATCCGCTTGCAGTGCTTACAAAAGAAATTGGATACCGGGTCACAATGGTTTCAAATCTGTCGAAAGTAAATTCAAAATTATCAGGTACCGTAGACGCGATCTTTGGTTATGACCAAATGACGGAGATAGAGATTGACCGGTATACGGCAATCGTATTAATGTCGCACGATTACAATACCGATAAAAGAAACTTACCCAAAGCGCTGCAAACTGATGCTTTTTATGTAGGGATGCTTGGTCCGCGAGTGCGTTCGGAAAAGATTCTTGGAGAGTTGGTTGAAGAAGGCAGGCCCATTTCAAATGAAGACATCGAACGAATTTACGCGCCTGCAGGTTTGGATATCGGCGCATCAAGCCCCGAAGAAATAGCTTTGTCGATAATAGCTGAAATAAAAGCGGCTTTTTCAAAAAGGGAAGGCGGGTTTCTGAAACTACGGCATGCGCCGATTCACGAAAGAAATTGAGTGGATAACTCAGCTATTTTTGGCATCACTGCCTTAAAACGAAATGGCATTACTTTTCATCGCGTTTTCAGGGTTCCTTAGTGTAGCGCGTATTTTTTTTTATCGACTGCAGGTGATGTGCGTTCACCTGTACTTTAAGCCTTTCAAAATCGAAATTCTTATTGGTGCCACAATCCAGCAGGTTAAAATAGACAGATGGTTTAAGGCTTTCGAAATATTCTGTAAGCACGGTGCACCATATCAGCTGGCAATTGCCGGTTGTGCGGGTTATGATCTCGTAAACCCCGTCTTTAAAATCAATATGCCGGATGTAGGCCGATTCCAGCTCGCCCTGGGGATAGTAAATAAGCAGGTTGCCGGGTTCGCTCAATATGGAGGCGGCATAGCTCAAACTTTCATCAACGGAGCGTTTGCCCGGCTCGACCGAAAAACTGCCGCTATACTTTAGCCAGGGCTTTTTCTCCATCTGTTTTTTTACCGACATGGCGTACATTCCTTTTATCGGCTGTTTTTTGCACAGGTAATGAAAACACAGATAATACGCAAAAAAACCGTCAAAAAAACCGAAATGGTTACACATCAGGATATAAGAGTGCCCGGGTTTGATGTCAATATCGTTGATGATCATTTTATTGAACCGTTTCCTGAAAAGCCAGATCACCGGCAGTATCAACCGCCTGTAAATCAGGAAAGGAATTGGTTTTGCTTCGATGATCATAACAACAACCGGGTTAATTGGCTAACAAAATCCTTTTTGATCATTTCGTGGCCCTCATCCAATAAAACAACTTCTGCGTTTTTTACTTTGGGGATAAATTTATCGCCGATGCGCGGCGGAAATGATTTATCCAGTTTGCCAAATATAAAAATGCTTTTGATGTTTTGCTCATTCAGGGCTTTTAGCAGCCTTTCTTCGTCGGTTTCGAAAAAACGCAAATAGACGAAGCATGCATAGAAATTGAAGCGAAGTTCGGTGGTACCGATCTCGCTATAAAGTATTTTATAATCCTGGTCGTTAATGACGCGCAACCATTTGAACAGCTTCAGCATCCTGGTCAGCGCTTTTTCGTGAAGAGCAAATTTTTGCAATATCTTATTACCTGTTTTATTTTTGCTGAAAAAGGCGATCAGCCTGCCTGGATTTAGGCTCGACGGCGCAGCGATGATGTATTCATCTATTCTTTCGGCCATTTCCTCGGTAATCACGGTAGCATAATGAGAACCCATGGAATAACCGATGACAGAAAAGCGGCGGATATTTTCGTCTTGACAGAATTCTTCGATCAAATAGACCAATTCCTTCTTCGTGATCCCTTTTTGAATGACGGTCAGGCTTTGATCTTTTAGTTTAGTCTCTTTGTGGAAAAAAAGATCGAAACCGTAAAAAGTATACTTTTCACCCAGTGTTACTTCGAGTGGCTTAAACTGTTTGCCATGCATGCCATAGCCGTGAAAACAAAGCATGGCCTTTGGTCCATTGCCAAATTTATAGTAGTGCAGGTTTACCAGGTCATTTTCGAAGTAATGCTGGGTCATAGTGGTTTTATAACGCGGTGTCGACTAAAGCAATGGCCCAAACATAGTCGCCATCGTGCGATATGGTTAAACTTATTTTAAAGTTGGATGGATTATTATGGAGCAAAACCTGAGGCTCACCTGCTTTTTTTTTTCGGATGATCTCGATCTTTTTCCAGCCGACGGTAGCATCGTCTAATTGCTTCAGCGCCTTGTAAACTGCCTCTTTAGCGGCCCAGGTGGATGCATAGCGTAAAAGTGAATCGCTGAACTGGTCGCAATAAGCTATTTCGGCGGCGGTATAAGCCTTGTTTTTAAACGGTTCGGTAAACGAAAGCTCAAAATTAGGGAGAAACACGAGGTCGTTGCCTATCGCGCGCATTTTTCCAGCGGTAGCCAACCCAACCGATGTCTCAATTTGATTCTCCATCTACGCCAAGTCCCATAATGTTAAAGCCACCGTCGACATAATGAATATTGCCCGTAACTTTTTTTGAAAGATCGGAAAAATAATATAAAGCGGTATCGCCGACATCGGAGGCAACGATATTGCCGAGCGGCGCCGTGAATTTACCCATTTTACGTAGCCGCCGTACACCAAAAATACCGCCCGAAGAGGTGGTCATTACCAGGCCGGCTGAAATAGCATTGATGCGCACTCCGTTTTCGCGGAAATGGCTGGCTAAGTAAAGCATAATATTCTCCAGCGCCGCTTTGTTGATCGCCATACCCGCATAGCCGGGAAAAACCCGTTGCGAAGCATTGTAGGTAAGCGTTAAAACCGATGCGTTTTTTGCGAAATAGGGCGCCACCACACGGCAAATGCGCAGCAATGAATAAGCGCTGATATTGAAGGAGTCCATTAAATCCTCAAATGGAATATCCAGGTAGGAGGGCGGCGGTTCATTGCTCCCCGGCAGGCTGTAACACATTACGCTTTGGGTGCCAAATGCTACGGCATGTAAAACATAATCGATTGGTCCCGCTTTGCCGTTGACCAGTTGAATGAACGAAGTTATTTCCGTCTCGTCCCGTACATCAACCTCAGCCGACAAAGCGCCATCCATACCGTTTTGCTGCATCAGGTATAAAACTTCGTCTTTCGTGTCGGTAACATAGCTCAGGGCGACTTTACAGCCGGATTGATGCAGTTTTATGGCTATCGCCCAGGCAATTGAGGCTTCGTTCCGAACGCCGAAGATGGCGGCAACTTTGTTGGTATTGTCTATCATTTGCTTTTAACCGGAAAGATACCTCTATTCAAAACATACTTAAATACATATTTTTTTTGATGTACAAGTACAACGGTATCTGTGTTTTGCTTCTTATAAAGAGAATCTCCCTTTGCTACAATCTTGTCTATTGCGGGGGCTGCTGATAGCGGTAGGACATCAAACTCATGGCTATATCCGTCAATAACTATATAAAATGCATTACTCTTTCTCCCCCGATACGCGCTATCCACAGTGCCGCTAAACGACTGATTGTGAAATTGACGGTTGCTAAGTAAGGTAATCGCTGCAAAAACAGCAAGTAAGCCACCTATCAACAACACCGACTTCACATTTTTATTCATAATGCAAATAACCTTGTACTAATTTTGCGGACATGTTGCCTATTTAAATATCCCGCGCAAGCATCAATGCACTGTTCGTACCGCCAAAGCCATAATTTAGGCAGGCAACCCTGTTAATTTCTTTTGCAAATGCCTTTTGCGGCACCAGGTCGCGGTATTCAATTAAGGGCTTTTTCGGACCTGTCCAGGTTTCGGCTTTTTGAAAGTTTTCCAGTTCGGGGTTTAGCGTGTTCGAATTCAGGCAGGGCAAAACCATTTGTTTATCCAGCATGAGTAAGGCGGCGATAAACTCTACAGAACCGGCGCCACCGAGCATGTGCCCGAATTGCGATTTTGGGGCACACATGTGGAAACCACTTTCGCCAAGCGCATCCACCACACTCAATAACTCAACAGAGTCGCCGACAGGGGTTGAAGTGCCGTGCATTTTAACCACATCGGGTTTTAGGCCGCTGTCTCCCAATAGTCCCTTCCACATTCTTTGCTGCCCACCGAACGAGGGGTAAAACATGTCTCCGTCGCCGTCAGAATTGTTGAAATATTCCTCAATAACCCCTAAAATATTCGCGCCACGGGCTTTTGCCATTTCGTATTCTTCCAGGGCAACTATCCCAGCTCCGAACGAACATACGAATCCATTTCGCTGCATGTCAAATGGCCTTGAACTTTCTTCCGGGCTGAAGCCTTTGCTCAGGATCATCATGCCGTCAAAACCAATAAAAGTTTCTAATGAAGTGCTTTCCAAACCACCGCAAATGATGCGGTCCTGCATACCGTATTTTATCAGCCGGTAAGCATAGCCTATATTCCCCAGGCCGGTTGCGCATGCCGAGCCTATCGCCTCGCAAACGCCCTTGCTTTTGATCAGGCATGAAATATTGGCCGCATCGCGATAAAACATTGTGCGGTCAACGGTATGCGACCCTGCAACACGGGCCTTAACACCGTTAACAAAGAAGTATTGCCAGGCAATCCTCAGGATAACATTTCCTGCTCCGCCTGAGCCCACAACCACACCGGTTTGCTCCGATTGGGTTTCCTCTTTAGTCCAGCCGGCCATTTTTATACAATCCAGCGCACCCAGCATTCCCCAAATACTGCCCATATCTGCAGTAGCCAGGTTTGCATCGGGAATGCGGCCCAGTTTATCTACATAAGTTTCAGGGTAAGCGTCAGCAATCGGGGCCAGGATGGCTTCCAGATCCATTTCCTCTTCAGTGATATAACCGGAAACGGTCGAGCGGATCTGCTTTTTGTGCTCCACCGCTTTCGGCCATTCACGAATGAGGCTTTGGTTCGAGAATAATTTTTCGCCAAACTCGTCAACGCTTTTGCAAGTCGGGAAAGCCCCGCCCATACCCACAACCGCTACTTTTCGTCCGCCTGCCTGCATAAACTATTGTTCTTCGCCTCTCTTTTTTACCATAATGATCAGGTCGATGATATCTTTCACTTTCGAGCCCATGCGGTCGATATCATCATCCTCAAATTCTATCCCAAATTTATGTTCAACCTTGGCTGCGATATTGATCAACTCGGTTGATGGTGTACTCAAATCAGTAAGAAAGTCGGTTTCTTCAGTAACGCCCTCCAGCCGGGCCGGATCTATCGTTCTAACCGTTCTTAAAACTTCTAATAAACCGTTAAGTATCTCTTGTCTTTCTTTTTCCATGTGTTATTCACTCTTTTTAAATAGTTCAATCAATATGGCCCTGCCGGTAATGTCAAATAATTCGGCCACCAATTTAAAATCTTTGCTAATATCATACTTTAATAGTCTTTCCCCGGTAAAATCTTTAAAATACTCATCAAGGTTAAGCCCAGCCGGTACTTTGTATATCCTGCCATCACACACCATTTGCCGCCATTTGTAAAACATGATGTTGCCCATGCAAATAAATGTATCACCTTGTTCGAGATAATAGTGAAAATTAACGTTGCCGATACTGATAAACGCCGGGATAAATTTGTTTTTTAATTGATCAGGGGTACAGTTTTGCTTCCGGCACTCTAAAAAAGTAGCACATGAAACAATAGTAGCCTGGGCAAAAGCTTCCACCTGGTCAACACCCCTGAATATCTCAAAATGATCTTCAACATCTCTTTCGGTGGGCGTATAACTTGCTACTATGCCTTTATCGGGTGAATGCCAGTGATAAGTATTTACCAATCTTTTGGTGGGCCCGTGCAACAAAATCTGCGAGGGTTTAACTTCTACAAGGCTGCCGTCGTGGATAATCTTCATAAAAGACGCCCTTTCTTCATCCGGCATGCCCCCGGCTAAATATAACTTCCTTTGATCTTCTGTCATATTAAGCCGCCGTTGATATGAATATTTGTGCCATTTATATAAGATGCTTTCTCAGAAAGTAAGAATGCAATAGTGTCTGCAACGTCATCCGCGGTGCCAAAACGTTTTGCAGGTATCATACCGAGGTACTTTTCTTTTATTTTTTCGGGAATTGCTGCCGTCATATCGGTTTCAACAAAACCCGGCGACACGGTAAGCACGCGGATATTGTGACTTTCGTTCAAGGCGGCGGCCTCCTGCGCAAGCGACCGCGACAAGGCCGTTAAACCGGCCTTTGTTGCGGCATAAACAGACTGAAACGCATTGCCGGTTTCGCCAACCACCGAACTGATATTAATGATGACACCGCGGTTAAGTAATCCAAATATTTTCAAAGCAGTTTTGCAGATCATAATAGGCGCTCTTAAGTTGACGTTCAGAATCGCATCAATCTCACGCTCAGGCTGAAAATTCAGAGGCTTGTCATAAGCGAGGCCCGCATTGTTTATAACGGCATATAACGATTGCCCATGGTCTTTTTTCAGTTGTTTACAAAAGTTTGCTACTTGCTCATTGTCCG
>Ga0207103_10062_pt1 | contig 31053 bp, 17 predicted proteins | sample Alteio_BWMinHeat_81_FD_153546 | JGI IMG/M metagenome (GOLD analysis project Ga0207103, IMG submission 153546) | Enriched cells from forest soil in Barre Woods Harvard Forest LTER site, Petersham, Massachusetts, United States -... | ecosystem: Environmental > Terrestrial > Soil > Temperate forest >...
ATGCGGCGATTTAACCGAGTTTTTTCAATGGTGTCATGAATGCACTTCACCAAGGAATCCTTGGTGACCATGGAGTCGATTAGATAATCTTGGATTTGTACTCTAAAAGCACTGTGATTAACTAATTGACTGGGATTGTCGGTAATGAGTACGGTAGGGAAGGAAAGGGAAGTAAATTCTGCGGCGATGGTTTCAAGGATCGCCGGGGCCTCAGAATCTTGGCCGCACGCGTGAATGATGATACAATCAGGAGCCTTTTTACTTTTAAGGATAGCGAGGGCCGAGCTCATCGAGTCCGCATTAAGTATTTGATAATCCGAAGATTTATCTTTGGTTATCAATTCTCGATAGAAACTTTGCGTAACTGTTTCTTTGGCGACAATGAGTATTTTTAGAATCTTTGTATCCATTAATTGCCTGCATCATAGGGTAAAGCGGCTTGCCGGTGTAAGGTGAATTTCATAATCAATCAGCTAACGATATTTGCTGTATAGTTTTTTTAATCGAGTTCAAGTTAAGTTATAGTATAACTACCCCGAGAATGCCAGCCGCGGGCATTGGTTTAGCGAAAAATTCAGGAATAAGATGTGCCGTCAACGACCCTTCAAAAAAATAATAACAAACGTGCTGATTTTACTGACTATTATCTGCGCGCCAGCAGTGGGGAACGCCCAGGCTGAACCCCCTGTTCCGCCTGTGCTCAGTTTGCAGGAAGCCATTTTACTGGCATTACGCTATAACCCCGATGTCCAAAATGAAGAAATTCAGCGGATCGCCGATAAATTTGCCTTGCGGGTTGCCCAAAATGCGTATGAATTACAATATGCCCTGTTGGGGAGCGCTAATATTTCCAGCTTTCGTGTTGCCGGTGACAGTGAAACCATTCACAGTGCGGATCTATCGCCCGCCGTAGGTTTGCAAGGGGTTTATGGTACCGAATATGGCTTGGAAATGAATAACGTGGCCACGAATGGCAACTACAATCCGGGGGTCAATGCGACGATTATCCAACCGCTCATCCGTGGTTTTGGCAAAGAGGTGACGCTTGCTCCGCTGGAGATAGCAGAGGTCACCGAACTCATCAGTCGCTTAACCTTGAAAAAAACTTTGATGCAAACGGTTGCTAATGTCATTAGTAATTATAATAGTTTGGTCCAAAGCCAAAATGATGTGGAGATTGCTCGCCTCTCGTTGCAGAGTTACAAAAGTACCATTGATCTCGATAATGCGTTGATTAAAGCCGGGCGCAAAGCACCCACGGAAGTTTTACAAGCACAGGCACAGTATGCAAGCCGCGAAGTCGATCTGCAAAATAGTGAAAACACAGTACAATCCAACATGTTGAGTTTGATGAATACCTTAGGGCTCTCTCCCGATATTAAATTTTCTATCACTAAAGAACTCCCAGTCGAGAAATTTAAAAACTTTGACTTTGACGATTGCTACGCCATAGCGGCGCAAAATAATATTGAATTATTAGTGACAAAACTCAATTTAAAAACCGCGAAAAAACAGTTATTGCTGGCTGAAGATGGAGCGCGGGTTCAACTTGATTTAACGTTATCGGCGGCAACGGGTAATGGGGTCGGCGCTGATTTTAATTCCGGCTTTGCGAGTCTTACCAATAATAAAAACTCAGAACTGAGCGCTGGCCTCACCCTAGCAGTACCGATTGATAACTATGCGCTCAAACAATCAGTACTCGATGCCAAACTTTTGGTGAAGAAAAGTAAAATAAACGTGGAGACGGCGGAACGAGTGCTGAAAAGTACGATCATGAATGTCATGTTAGTCTCTATTGTTGACAAAAAAAGATTGAGTTGGGGAAAGCTGCGTTGGAATTACAACAGCAGAATCAAGATTATTTGCTCGCCAAGTTAAAATATGGTTTGACCAGTACCTTTGAGGTGACCACCACCCAACAAGATTTAGATAAAGCGCGCCTGACTTTAATTCAAAGTAAAATTGGTTATTTAAATGCGGTTACACAATTGTACGCTCACATGGGGGTTTTATTAGAGAAATGGGAAATACAAATCAAAAATACCCGGCGCTCATAGCATGCCACCTGCTCTTAGCGATGCTCATAGGTCTATTATCGGGTTGTGGTAAGTCGCCAACCAAACAAGCCGATACGACAGAGCAGACGTTTGAGGTTAAAGCCGATGTATTAAAAAAAGCATTGCATTTTAATGGTGTTATTAAACCGATTGCCGTGACCAATATTACCAGTCCCGTTGAAGGCACCGTGGAAAAGCTCAATGTCAATTATGGTGACACTGTTAAAAAACAGCAACCGTTGATGACGTTAAAATCAAGTAAAATTGAAGAGGATTTTCAAACGGAAGTCACTAATTATTTAAAGGCCATGGATGATTACAATGAAAAGGTCCGAAAATTTCAAGCCAGTGAAGAGTTATGGAATTTGAAATTTATTCCAAAAAATGATTATATCGCCGAGCAGAATGCGAAGAATGAATCCTACATCAGCTATATGCAAAGCAAACGTAAGCTTGAGCAAATGATGGAGAAACTCGGGTTTAAGGAAAATATCGAAGAGGTTAATTTTGAAAACTACCCTCTGTTGGAGAAAGTGTTACTGCATCAGCAAGATAACTTAATTATTAAAAGTGGGGCTGCGGGCGTTGTCTTAATTCCTGAGAAAACCACGAGTTCTGAGGGGGGGGCTACTGGCGCTTTACAAGAAGGTAGTCAAGTCAAAGCAGGCGACGTGGTCTTTGCTATCGGTGATTTGCACGGTCTTGCCGTAAACATTGATGTGGATGAGCTCGACGTTAACCAAATTAAAGTGGGGCAAACTGCGGTGATCACCGGCCCTGGCTTTGCTGACATTACCTTGAAGGGTTATGTTAAAGCGATTCAATCCCAAGCCAAAAATGATAGTAATACCGTTCCCGTATTTCTGGTCACCTTGGCCATTCCCGAATTACCCGCAGGTGCGCTTGCGATCATTCACGTGGGCATGAGTGCCAAGGTCACGCTGCAAATCAAGCAGCCTGAAGTTATTTTAATTCCTATTGCCGCGGTGTATCAAAAAAACGGTGAGAACTGGGTGAATGTGAAAGATAAAGCTACGGGCAAGTTAATGCCAACGCAGGTCGTCATTGGGGAAACCACTCTGGATTCGGTCAAGGTTTATCAGGGGTTAAGTCCGGGAGATCGCATTGTCTACTCTCGTTAAAATTACCGATCTTTGCAAAAGCTACACCTTAGGTGCAGAGAAGCTCCACGTGTTGCAAAAAATTAATGTAGAGCTGGTCGCCGGCGAATTTGTCGCCATTATGGGCGCGTCGGGTTCTGGTAAATCAACTTTGATGAATATTTTAGGCTTGCTTGACCAACCAGATTCAGGCAGCTATCAACTCGCAGGGCGAGAGGTTTCGGGTCTTTCTGATAATCAACGTTCACAAATCCGTAATGAAACCTTGGGCTTTGTCTTTCAATCGTTTTTCTTATTGCCACGTATAACCGCGCTGCAGAATGTAGGACTACCTCTGCTTTATCGAGGGATAAAGGCGAAGGATCGGGATCAAGTGGCCCTTTCTATTTTAGAAAAAGTGGGGATGTCACCCTACGTGACCCATAAACCTCAAGAGTTATCGGGCGGTCAACAACAGCGAGTGGCCATCGCCAGAGCGTTGGTGGGCAAACCCAAAATTATTCTTGCCGATGAACCAACCGGCGCCCTTGATTCTAAAACCGGGAGCGAGGTGATGGCGTTGTTTAAATTGTTAAACCAGGAACAGGGCGTGACGTTTGTCATTGTTACCCACGACCCTAAAGTCGCGCAACAATGTTCTCGCACCATTCATATCAAGGATGGAGTCATCGACCAGTGAGCATTTATTTCATTCTTGCAGTTAAAGAAGCGTATCTTAATTTAGTCACCACTAAACTAAAATCCTTTTTGGCGATGCTCGGAATTTGGGTGGGTGCCGGATCGGTGGTTGCCATGATCTGTGTTGGTGAGTTAGCCACCCAAGCCGCCTTGGCGCAATTCAAACAACTGGGAACCGATTTGTTAGCGGTGTCGATGTATGAGCAAGGATCGAAGGGCAGTTCAAGTCGGGATCTCGAATTAACAGAAAATGATATTGACGATTTGGCAGCGACACTTCCCGTCGTCACGCAAGTGGCTCCCTATACCACTGTTTACTCCCAGATTTATTTTAACGGTAAAGCGGTGCCTGCGGTAGTCATTGGTGCAACTCATAGCTTAGCCGATATTATTAAGATCCAATTAGTGGCAGGTCGCTTTATTTCTTTTCTTGATGGTACTGTCAACTATTGTGTGATTGGTGACAACCTTTATCAACAGCTACAACGGGGTGGGATCAAAGATCCGGTGGGCATGCAAATTCAGTTAGGAAAAAAGATTTTCACCATCATTGGGGTGGCAAAACCCTGGCAGGAAAATGCGTTTTTTAATCAAAATATCAATAGGAGTGTCATTATCCCGTTGCCAGCGGCAAAACGCTTGAGTACTCACGCCGTGATCAGTGAAGTGGTATTAAAATTAACGCCAGAGGCCGATATTGATAAAACGCAAAGTCAGATCAGCGAGTTCGTACAAAAACACGCACCGCAGAAACAAATTTTTTTCCAAAGTGCGAAGCGACTGATTGCGAGCATGGCGGCGCAACGACAAACCTTGGCGTTATTGTTGGGGGCCATCGGCGGGATATCTCTGTTGATGGGGGGAGTGGGGATCATGAATGTCATGTTAGTCTCTATTGTTGAACGGCGGCGTGAAATTGGGATCCGACGCGCGATCGGGGCTAAGCAAAGTGATATTCAGTTTTTATTTTTGATTGAAGGGGTGGTACTAGCATTTTCAGGAGGCGTGCTGGGTGTTATTACCGGGATCATTGCCTCCATCATCATCGCTCATTTCGCCCATTGGGAATATCATTTTCTGTGGCAACCGCCGATCGTTGGTTTTATCATATCAGTGCTGGTGGGGATTTTCTTTGGGTTTTATCCCGCCTACAAAGCCTCTCGTTTGGATCCGATCACGACGTTGCGAGAGGAGTAGGCTCTTGGCGGCTAACGCCGCCTATTGGCTGTCTGAAATGAACTATAAATCATCATGCTGAGAGAAGGTACGTGCGCGTTTTTCTTGCCCGGTCTGCACGTCCATAGTAGCGCCCCTCAACGCATTGACGGTTACAGAGGCCGGACATTTATCCAAATGCGCATCAAACTGCTTAACGTTATAATATAATGCCTCCCCCGATAGAGTTTTCAATTGTTCGCAAAATTTCAAATATTGTTCCTGGCTAGTTTGGACGCCAAAAAAAGTTCGCCCGGCAATAGGGTGTGTTGCACGTTGTTTCTCTATCATCTCTATAAAAATCTCTTTGAAGTCATCAAAATTAGGGGCACCAGGATTAAATTCAATGAGTTTTTCTGCTGCTGCATTCTTTCCGCCACTGGTCATTAATGTTCGTAGTTGATTTAAGATCTGAGTAAAATCAGCCACACGATCATTATAACGAAGTTTCTCCCCACCGGTCGCCGACGATTTTGCTTCAAGATAAGCAAGAATATCAATCAGGGGATTTTGTTTGGCGGCGTCAACCCATTGGCGAAAAGTATTACGCCTAACCCCATTGGGATAATTGTCGGCTAGTTTTTCAAAGAAATGTTGGTCATCAACAGGCTTGTCTCCTCTTGCTTGCGTAAGCGTCGAGAGTTGCTCGCGTGGCATGTGACGGAGTATTTTTTGGGTAAAATCACTGTCACCATAGCGAATTGACAATTCAAGCATGGAATACGTTTTCATGAGATCAGTGCCATGAATTGCTTTTTCCATAGTTTCTGGCCAAAGATCGCTATTGGCAAGAAGACTCTCTTTTTTAAGATCATAAGCAGCTTTTAACGCGTTATTATTTTGTAAGTGTTTTTTCACCGCGGTTAGCTCACGCGGCTCCAGAAACTGGAGAGATGTATCAGCTTCAGGCAGAATAGCAGTAATAACCGGATTGGCCAAAATTGCGGTAACCATAAATCGTTTCTCTACAGGTGATATAATATCCCACATTTTTGGTAATTTTAGGACAGGGACTCTGTATTTAGGTAGCGCCACTAACATATTGTCTACAGTCAAAAGTTTTCCAATACCCATCTCAACTTCAGGGTCATTTTTCCCCGACGAATAAGCTTGCAAATAAAGCGCGAGCGCGGTTGGATGGTTTTGTGGCCGCCGGGGGTCATTATAAATGACGCCGAGCCAGAAAGTAGCCAGTGGCGCAGCGGGGTGCTCGCTTGCACTGATGGTTTTCAACAGACGAGCGGCGTCATTATGATTAGCCTCGCGTATTTGTCGTTTCACATGCATGATTGCCATGGAGGTGAGAGCCCACTGATTTTCTTTATTAAGGAGTAGAGCTTCGCCTAAAAAAGATTGGGCGGCATTAACAGCAGGTATTGGCCGAGTGTTCGCGCAAATCATTCCCTGCAAGGCCAGAGCTTGGCTTTTTTGTGCCGGTGTTGATCCGGGATTATTAGCAATATCTGCTGCGTAGTTGCTGGCCGTTCGTTGTTGCTCGGGAGTGAGTTTGTTATTGTAAATTTTATCAACCAGCTCGGCTGAGCTAGTCGGATTAACAGCAAACCAGTCATCAAGTAAGGGCCCAACGCTTGGCGGTTCTGCTTCCACCTGAGCGCGGGTTGAGCTTACCGTCGTGGCGGCGGAGGCTGAGCTACTACTACTTGTTGCTGTAGCCGGATATCTTCCCGCTCTAGTGTCATCGGCAAGCGGTGGGTAGATTTGTGGGAGCCTAAGGTATTCAGTGGCAATCTCAGGTTGTGAATACCTTAAGAGACTGGCATACACGTAAACTGTGTCGAATAATGCTCTTACTTCAGGTCCATCTTGGTTGTTCTCGAGCAAGAGATTTCCATAACCCAGCCTCATTGCCGCACCCACTTGAGTGCAGGGGTTATCTTGCTGGATTAGTTTTTGCAACATATCGCGGCACAGCTCAGACTTTACAGCCGCGCGCTGAAAATACCGGCTAGCGAGGTCGGGCGCTTTATGTGCGAGGGCCATCCCTACCAACATCTGTGCATTGGCCCTTATGGAGGGATTAGGATCGTTCCTGCGGGGATGTGTTTCAAGTTGTAATAAATTGGGTGTGGATAAGGTCCCCTGACTAATGGCCGTATAGAACTCGGAAAGGGCGTTTCTCGATGTTTCGGGATCTTCCGAAAAGGAATGTGCAAATAACCTTGAAAATTTACCGGCTTCCATGATTTCTCCTAAGATTGGTGCGCTAATATTATGAGTGTAAACTATACAGCTTAAGGAAAAATTAAAACAGACTAATTTTAGCTCATGTTAAATGACTATCTCGCGAGTACTCCTTGAGTGCGGGTTAGAGCTCTTCAAAAGGTGAGGGAGCTTTAGGCGAATCACTCTGGTCTTCAGGCCGGACCACCGGTCCGCTAACGGATGTTGATGAAATTCTGGTTGCCTCACCTCTTAAGGTAGCGACTGTCGCTGTGGACGGTGCTTTCGCTAATGCATCGTCAAACTGTTTAATACAGCAAAACAAGGCTTCTCCGGGCATTTTTTTCAATTGTTCACACTGTTCCAAATAACGTCTCTCACTGACTTGATAGCCAAAAAACGTTTGACCGGTAATGGGCTGTTGTGCATGCTGAGTATTCAGCAGTTCGACGAAAATATCTTTAAAGTCATCGAAATTGGGTGTCGCGGGGTCGGATGTAATGGGTCGTTCACCTTCTACGTTTATTCCTGCAGCCGGATCATGTTTCGCCACTGCATTTTGACCACCCTCCGTTGCTAACGTTCGTAGTTGCTTGAGTATCAACATGAAATCGGCGACACGCGCGTTATAGCGAAGCTTCTCCCCGCCTTTTGCCGTTGATTTTCCTTCCAGATAGTTAAGGATATTGAGCAATGGATTTTGTTTGGCGTCATCAACCCATTGGCGAAAAGTATTGCGTCTAACCCCATTAGGATAATTTTCAGCAAGCTTCTCAAAGGGGTGCTGTTCATCAACAGGCTTGTCCGCTCTTGCTTGGGTAAGGGTCAGGAGTTGTTCGCGTGGCATGTGACGCAATATACTTTGGGTAAACTCATTATCACCGTAGCGGATCGATAGTTCTAACATAGAGTAGGATCGCTTTTTGTCAAAACCAGAAATATTTTTTTTCAGGGTATCTTGCCACAGATCAGGATTTTGCATCAGGGCATCCCGTTCACGATCATAGGCATTTCTTATTGATTGGTTATTGATTAAGTGTTGTTTTAACTCGCCTAACTTTTCTGCGCCCATGAACCTAAATGTATTACTCGCATCAGGAATTTCGGTAATAACGGGATTAGCAAACAATGCCTCAAAAATAAATGTTTTTTCTTGACTGGATAATTGTGCCATTGCTCGAGGCATATCCAATGTTGGCGTTCGACATTTTGTGATTGCTCCGAGTACATTGTCGACAGTAAAAAGTGGAGCAATCCGCGATTCGATATCACCGATAGGGTTTTCTTTCCGATAAGCCTGCCAATAAAGCGCCAGTGCATCCGCTGCATTACCTGGTCTTTTCGGATCATCATAAATTGATCCAAGCCAATACAGCGCAGTTGGTGCTGCAGGATGATCTGCCGCACTTGCAGTTTTTAAAAGGATCGCCGCCTCAGTCCTGTTAACTTTTCCGCCCTGACCTTTGGCATACATTGCTCCGCGCAACGTGCGTGCCCAATGATTATTTCTATCCAGCGCAATCGCCTTATCAAAATAGGAAATAGCCGCAGCAAAAGCCGGGGCGGGTGTTGCGTTTGCTAAGATCATGCCTTGCAAAGCAAGGGCTTGGCTTTTTTCAGCAGGGGAACGGCCACTGTCTTCTTGTATTTGTGAACAACGTTGAGTTAGCTCTGTTACTTCAGCGGCTTCAATATTTTTCTTGTAGATATCGCTAACCAACTGAGATGATATCGAAGGATCACTGTGGAGCCATCCCTCAATTTTTGTGGTCGTTGCCTGTATTTTTGCCTCCGCAGCAGCTTTAATCGCGGCTTGTGTTTCAGCATTAATAACCGTGGCCCGTTCTTTAACCCACTGCAGAAAGTTGCTACGGGGCGCGTCAGGATATCGTTTGAAAAATTCCTCAAAATATTTCATAGACTCCGATCTAGGGTCACTTAACGAAGCAATATCCCTCGGCGTTAAGTGGTCAACAAGGCCTTTGGCGAAATCAGTGTCTCCCTGAATAAGCGCAACGGTCAGTAGCGGGTATTGTTGTCTGAATCGAACAGCCTCAATTGATTTTGGCCAGTTATTTGAGCTTACTATTTGCTGTTTTTGCGCCTCATAGTCTTGCTTCATTTGCTGATTTTCCACAAGGTGTTCATGTAGCCGCCGCTGTTGCCTGGGAGAAAGTTGACTCAATGTAGTCTCGATAGGCGGCACAATGTCAGTGATAAAAGGATTGTTGAGAAGGCTTTGCCAAATTTCTTCTTGGTGGTGATCATGCCCTGCTGGCGGTTCAGGTATGACTAATGTTGATAGGGTATAGCGGGTATAATAGGCTATGGCCTCTGGCAACCATGTTACTAATCTGTCAAAAAATCTGTCAAAACCGAAATGTTGCGTCGAGGCGGGGTCGGCAGCATAGGCCTGCAAATAGAAAAAAAGCTGCTTTACCTCCTTAGCGGCATTTTTATTACCAAATGCAGCCAGTATCGCTGGGTTGCCAGGTATTGTTGATGGATCCGGCGTCGATGCACTGACGGGTAAGTACATGAGTTTTCTGAGTAAGTCGATGCGGACCTGATCCGTACCGGTATACTGGGTTAAGAACCGAGTAGCTTGCGCCAAGTCCTTATTTGGCTCCACACCGTCGGTTGAAAGTATCAACCCGGCTAGCATCCGCAGGTTTGCGCTGTGAGAATAAATTGGGTTAGTGTGTGCTCTGTAGCAGGTCGTTCGCTGTTCTGCGGTGAGTTCGTTGCGACGTATAGACTCATAAAGTTGAGCCAGGTTAGCCATAGCCTTGACAGGGTCATGATGGTTGACCCCAGCGATTAACTCTCCGAATAATTCGTTATCCATGACGTCTCCTAGAGATTTTACGTGTTAATGATCTGAGTGTAATCGATACAGGTTAAGGAAAAATTAAAACAGAGTATTTTTCTGCTCATTTTGAATGGATATTTGTTCTGAGAAGGGCTTCAGGACGAGGAATTAAGGCGAAGAGTAGTGGTGAAGTTGTCTGGATTGGCGAGGACTTGGCGCCAAGTATAAGGCGGTCGCATCAGGAACTTTTAGCTCAATTAATAGTCAAACTCAATGAGGTCTCCCTAAAAAGAGACCCCCGCCAGCCCCCTCTGGCGGGTCAGCCCGGAATATCCCCAAACCGGGTGATTTTATACCCTGGCTTTACCCTGTTTAGCCAGGGTTGTTTTTTGTGTATTTCGTCAGAATACCTTTCGCCCTTGTGCATCCTCAACCACTGCCATCAAAAGCCTGTCGTCCTTCACTGCGTTCAGGATCTGATGTATCCCCACAAATTGTAGAAAAAAAATTATGAAAAGATCATTATTATCAATACCCGATCAATGGTGGTTCAAAAAACCGCTGTCATCCTGAACGCAGTGAAGGATCTCGGCGCGCGGAAATGATAAAAGAAAAGTTGCTTGGCGTTTCTCGATCACCGCGGTAGGCGAGATCCAGGTGCGGTAAAGAATGTAGCCTTGTTCTGGCTACCAGCGCCGAGATCCTTCACTGCGTTCAGGATGACAGCGCTTTTTTTGGGTCAATATCAGTAGCCACTTACAGAGATTTTTTCTAGCAAATCATACTTAACATTTGCGGGGATACATCAGTTCAGGATGACAGCACTTTTGATGATAGTGATTTGTTTGAAACAGAAGAAGGGTCCCCTTCAGGAGCAAATCGTGTGATACAAATCTTTCCAACTAGGATTAAATTGCTTAATCAAATCATTCTTCTTTTGTCGAGTCCAACCCTTTATTTGTTTTTCTCGTTCGATGGCATAACCCACATCATCAAACATTTCATAATACACCAAAGCATCTACATTATATTTCTGAGTAAACCCTTTCTTCAGTTTTTGTTTATGCTCATACACCCGCCGGATCAAATCATTAGTAACCCCTGTATAAAGTACCGTCAGCGGTTTATTAGCCAACATGTAAACATAATAAGCCCGCTCCATCATTCCTCAACAACATCCCCCCCAAAAAACCACTTATCCAACTGCTCCCGCGCCTCAATAATCCCCAATTGCAACGGAATCGAAAAAATCTGCACGCTAACGAGTGGCGCATGACTTGAAAAGTGATCATGAACACCGCGCAGTGTCGTCAACATTTTGGTTCGACTTAGCTTATCGGCTTTAGTCAACAAAATATGAACCGGCAGGCTACACCGCACCGCCCAATCCAACATTTCTTTATCGTGAGGCATTAGCGGACGGCGAATGTCCATCATCAGCATCAGCCCTTTTAAACATTCACGCTCCGTTAAATACCGTGCTAATGTTTTTTGCCACCGCTCCTTCACTTCTTGAGGAACTTGGGCATAACCATAGCCTGGCAAGTCAACGATGCGGCGAGTTTCATCCAGCGAAAACAGATTAATCAACTGCGTGCGCCCTGGCGTTTTACTGGCATGCGCTAGGCGCTTGATATTAGTAATTGAATTAATGGCGCTTGATTTTCCCGCATTAGAGCGACCTGCAAAAGCGACTTCAATACCCGCATCCTCCGGTAATTGATTGAGTAATGCCGCGCTCTTTAAAAATGTTGCTTTTTGATAAATCATTCTTTTGTAGGTTTCCTTTTCTGAGAACTATGGAGCTTTTCCCAAAGCGCCTTTAGCTCTTTTTTATCTTCCGGCGCTGCATTACGCAGCGAGCTAACAAAATCATCTTCGGACTTATCCGCCTCAAGATCAATCTTAACCGATGGTTTATGCGCGGGCGTATGGGCCTGCGTAAACACCGCTGTTTGCGCTTCACCGAGTTGATGGGCCATGGACTCTGTTGGCGCTGATTTCCGCTGAATTTTCAGGTCGGTTTTGAACTGTTCGCAAGAATGTTTGACCCGATCCCACAAATAAAGATTATCCTGCTCTGTTTTTCCAGCAGTCTCATTTGTATATTTTACCTTCTTCGCTAGTCGGTTATTTTTCTTCTCACCTTGCTTAAAGTCATCGTCCAACTTACTCTTTTGTAGTTTTAACTGCGCTAATTTTTTATCGGCAGGATTTTGTTGAGCAATATATAATATTGCCGTTCCCACCCCAAACGCAAACGCTGCCCCAACACCAATCGCCAATGAAAGGCCTCCCGTTGGCAGCGCCAGTAATAAACTGGCCGTGTGTAGTATCCCCAACACCAACAATGTGGTTCCTAAAGCCACCGAAGCTACCGACCAACCCTTGCTGACATGGGATTTCAATGTTTGCCACTTCTGTTGAAAATATCCGGGTTTCTTTTCCGCAAATTCGTTCTCTTCTTTTTCTGCGGGGATGGTCACCGTGGGTGAGTTTTTATTGATGAGCGAGGCAGCGGATGTTGATGCGGTAGGGCTTTTTCCTTGCGCGGTAAAATTCTCAAGGGAATTCACCAGATGCTGTAGCGCAACTAATTTATTGTCACGAGACGCATTGGCTTTTTCATAGTTAGCGAGCACGGCCGTTAACATTGGCCCGGTACTTGAGTGCAGATTATTAGTATATGAAAAGAGTTTTTTTGGATCGGCGCGTCCGTGACGGTACATCTCTTGCTTGATGCTTTTCAGCAGCTTTTCCAGATGAGTTGCGAGCTCTCTTAACTGGTTTTTTTCCGCTTCAGCCTGAGCAACTCGCTGCTTGGCCTGTCGGTAATTCTTTTGCAGGGCTTCTTGCGCTTGTGTGTTGGCCTCAATAAGCGGTAATAATCGTGTCACCTCAGCTTCATATTGGGCCAATGCTTCATCGCGTTGCTTCAATGTATTACTTTGACTGCTGGCATTTTTGATCCCAGCAATGAGAGCGACGATAAGGATCAGCGGCAGGCTGATGGGAAGACTAAACACCAGTGCCAACAAGCTCAAGGCACGAAACGTGACCCCGGCACCGGAAATGAAAGAAACGACGGAAAACCACACGCGGGCTAGATAATTTTTCATGGAGTTACTCACACTTTTAAGGTAAAATCTCTGTTTTTTACGCAAACCCAGCCATGCTAGGCTGCTTTCTTGTTGCTCTATTATACTTACATATATTGATATAATATACCCAATTGTAGAATATATTTATTAACGAAAACTTAAAGGCTCAACACTAATCGGGAGCACATCTCTTTGGATATTCTAGAAAACTTAAATCCGGCCCAACGCGAGGCCGTAACCGCCCCGCCTTGCCAACAACTGGTGCTCGCTGGCGCCGGTAGCGGAAAAACGCGGGTATTGGTTCACCGCATTGCCTGGCTATTACAAACCCAAGGTATTTCTCCGTTTAGCCTCTTTGCCGTGACCTTCACCAACAAAGCTGCCGCAGAAATGCGGGCCCGTGTTGAGAAACTATTGGCGCGACCTGCCGGCACCCTCTGGATTGGAACCTTCCACAGTTTAGCCCACCGCCTCTTACGTAGCCACTACCAAGAAGCTAATTTGCCCGAAAATTTCCAGATACTCGATAGCGATGATCAAAACCGCATGATCCGCCGGTTATTAAAAACATTAAATTTAGATGAAAAAAAATGGCCGGTACGCCAAGCCCAATCCTTTATTAATCAACATAAAGATGAAATGTTACGCGCCCATCAAGTCAACGCTGACGGTGATGGCATCAAGCGAACGTGGTTATTGGTTTATAGCGCTTATGAACAGGCTTGCGCTCAAAGCGGCCTAGTGGATTTTGCCGAACTATTACTGCGTGCTTATGAGTTATGGTTAAATAATCCTGAGTTATTAGCCCATTACCAACAACGTTTTCAACATATTCTCGTGGATGAATTTCAAGATACCAACACCATTCAATACGCGTGGATAAAATTACTGGCGGGAGACACGGCCTTCTTAACCGTGGTTGGTGATGATGATCAATCGATTTACGCTTGGCGCGGGGCAAAAGTAGAAAATATGCAACGCTTTTGCCAGGATTTTCCCGGGGTGAAAACCATTCGCTTAGAACAAAATTATCGTTCGACAGAAACAATCCTAGAAGCCGCCAACGCACTCATCAGTCACAACGAATCCCGTCTCGGCAAAAACTTATGGACGGACGGCAATACCGGCGAACCGATTATGGTATACGCAGCATTTAATGATTTGGAAGAAGCGCGCTTCATTGCTAACCATCTAAAAGGGTGGCTTGAAGAGGGCCGCTCCCTGATAGAAGCCGCGCTGCTATACCGTTCCAATGCACAATCCCGGGTATTAGAAGAAGCGTTAATCCAATTTGGCATACCCTATCGAATTTATGGCGGGTTACGCTTTTTTGAACGTGCTGAAATTAAAGATGCGCTGTCCTATCTGCGCTTAATTGCTAACGCGCAAGATGATGCTGCATTCGAGCGGGTGGTTAATATGCCACCGCGCGGCATCGGTGAGCAAACCGTGGCTCAGTTAAGGGCGACAGCGGCAGAACATCAGACGTCACTATGGCGTGCAGCAGAACTCACTTTTGAGGGATCTCAAGGTGGGCGTGCCAGTAAAAAAGTGGGCGAATTCCTGCGGATCATCAATCAGATGATCACGGAAACCGCGATCCTGCCTTTACCTGATAAAATTCAATACGTAATCCAGCACAGTGGTTTGTGGGATTACTACTCTTTAGAAAAAGGTGAAGTAGGTCAAGCCCGTCTTGAAAACTTAGATGAGCTCGTTACCGCCGCCCGTCAATTTTGTGAAACGCACACGGCCGAACAGTCAACGTTAAATGAGTTCCTTTCTCACGCCGTATTAGAAACCGGCGAAACCCAATCCGCATTATCCCGCGATTATGTCCAGCTAATGACATTACATTCGGCCAAAGGATTAGAATTTCCCTTAGTTTTTCTCTGCGGCATGGAAGAAGGCCTATTTCCGCATTTCTTTAGCGCCGCCGAGCCCGACCGCTTAGAAGAAGAACGCCGCCTTTGTTATGTTGGTATAACCCGGGCTCGCGAACAATTATTTATGACCTATGCTGAAAAAAGACGATTACACGGTACGGAGAGCTATCACCGTCCCTCACGCTTTATCGAAGAAATTCCTAGCAAATTTCTCCAAGACGTGCGCAGACGCAATACGGTACTTCGCTATGCCGACGTTCCTAAAAAAATCAGTCAAAACAGCGAACACGAATGCGGTTTCACCTTGGGCCAACGTGTCATCCACCCAAAATTTGGCGAAGGCACCGTGTTAGGCATTGAAGGCTCCGGGGGTCATACTCGGATCCAAGTTAAATTTGTGCGCGAGGGGAGTAAGTGGCTAGTGGCGAGTTATGCCGGATTGCAGAGTGCGTGATATTGAACAATAGGAGATTAAGTGATGGTTAGAAAAAAATTTATGAAAAGATCTTTATTCTCAATGCACTACCGATAGTGATTCAAAAAAGGCGCTGTCATCCTGAACGCAGTGAAGGATGACAGCGCTTTTTTTGAATCAGTCTCAGTACCCTATTACAGAGATTTTTTTAGTAAATCATGCTTAAAATTCGTGGGGATACATTATTCAGGATGACAACGACTTTTCGCGAATAAAGACCCAATCACTTCCTAGACACCAGCCCCCCAATGACCTTCCCCCCAATTTTAGAATGGCCACGAACAACAACCTTTCCTTCCCCATCATCAAAAATGATATTCCCAGAGACCACCGACTTTTTATCTAAATAAACAATTTGCTTCTCAGCATCTGAATGGTGCATATGCACATCGCCATTGATATCACAATTACTGAACCTGACTGCTGTCGAATAGACATCAACGCTACGTTGAAATTTCGTGGCGGACGCTGTCATTAAGCCTTTAATAGTAGCAATATCATTAACGGTGCACTGAGAAAGATTGGCCGTGCCCATAACGTTGAGCATAGAAAAATGCGCGCCCTCCGCATTTAACTGCCCATTAATAATGGCCGTACCATTGATAGTCGTCCCATCAACATTGACCATCCCATTTCCCACTAAGCCCTCTATAATTCCACTAGCGCAAGTAACGCTTCCTGGAATGGAGGTGCAGGTATCGGCGCTGGCTATGGCGACGCTTCCTAGGAGGAGAAGAGTGGTAAGACTTTGCTTTAAGTATAATTTCATAAGTATCCTCTAATCGGTATTTATTTTATCATTTCTGTGTATCGTTTAGGCGCTAATTCCATGGGGGGAATATATCACGTTATCTTTTTATTGACAAACTATCACCCCGTGATGTAGGTATACTTCGATTGTAAATTAAGGCGATGTACGTTATCCTTTCTACCTTATTTGTTTTCATTCCCCGGGCAATGGACGACATAAACGATTTTACAAGGAGTATAAAAGTATGTTGATTAAAAAAATAGGTGCTTTTGCATTAGCGTCAATAACGCTGGCCATGGTCACAAACGTACATGCCTATTCATTTGATAAACCTATGACAGTGACCATCCCCATATCCCCTCCTACTGATTCACGATTGCACGCTGCTTCAGGACCCTCTCGAAAAGAAGTTACGCTGATGAAACTGCAATTGACTCCTCAAGAAAAAGAAGCACTTTTTAGAGGTTTAGGCGAGACCCAACACGCATCATCAAAAGGTATAAGTTATCCGGGTATGCCACGAGCCGTTAATATCGGTATGAACGGGGTGCCGGTTCTTGATCAGGGGCGTCATGGTAGTTGTGTCACTTTTGCAGTAACGGCGGCTCTTGATGCTGCATTAGGTAAAGGCGACTATATTAGCCAATTATGTAGCCTCGAATTAGGGTCGTATTTTGAGAATAATGGCTATATTGACAGTGGCTGGGAAGGAACCGATGCGCCGGTTATTCTTGGACAAATTAGGGCGTTCGGTGTCGTTAATAAAGCGATTCAAAAGGCAAAAGGGTGTGGGGGAATTACAGAATATCCGATCATAAACGGGGACGATACCGGTAACCCAATGCCATTGGATGAGTTTAAACAAAAAAGTGAAAATGTGAAGAATAAATTCTTTCCTTTTATCCATCTCAGCATGAAACAACGATTCGATCCTAATTTTATCCCCGCAATTCATATGGAATCTATCTTACAGCAGGTTAAACGCTCATTGGTGGATGGTCATCGCGTATTGGCAGGATTTGCTACTGCATACTCACCGAATTGTCCCACTGGCGCATGTGCCACCTATGGTGGAGCTAGAGAATCTACCTGGGCAATTACCAAGGAGATCACGCCTTTTGTCGATGTGGGTGGCCATGAGGTAGTTATCATAGGTTATGACGATGACGCCATTGCTACCGACGATAATGGGCAATATCACCGCGGCTTACTAATTCTGAGGAACTCTTGGGGTCAGAATGCAGGAAATCGGGGGGAATATTATATGAGTTATGCTTACTTTAAGCAGTTTGTGGATGAGGCTGCGACTATTATTGCTTGATCGAGGGAGCGACTTCACCGCTCTCCGCGTATAAGTTTGTTCGATAAATGCCGGCACGATAATGTAGATCGTGTCGGTATCGTTTGGCTCCACAGTTCTTGCGTGCATGCGGTCTGAAATTACTCCCATCGATAGCATACCTTTAGTGTTAAATACTTTTTGGTTTCATCATCAATGTTCGCGACGCTGAAATAATTAATACCACAAGAATAAATCCTTGATTACACCAAAACACTTGAGCACTTATTTGTTCATCTTGCATGTTTGTGCTACAGTGCCTCTAGGATCGTTTGCGATCTCCCACCTGATGTTATTAATTATTTTGAATACTAATGAGGAAAATAGAGTCTTATATCATGAGAGATCTTTTTGCTTTGTTGCCGCAATCGAAAACGTCTTTGCTCAGGGATAGAAGTGCAAAATTAATTACGTTCAATTTTCTCAACAAGGCGCTTGCTGAGATGAGGGCGGCGTTGAAATCTTTTTTCATAGAACGAAATCTTACCGCGTTTGATCCGCATGTGGGAGAGAGCTGCTGTCAGGCCAGAGCGTATAAATTATTGCTGATGAGCTCCAAGCTGCACCTACTTGATCTCGAGGCAAGTATGGTTCTTGGCCATATTGATGCAATATTCGAGAGGTTCAATTCCTTCACCGAAGAACAGCTCACTGAAATTTGTAATTTCAAGACGGTTTCATTGAGAAATTTTATTCATCTGCTTGAGATTGATTTTTGCTTTTCTGAGGATATTTATTTTTTATATGTTGCGTTTTTTCTCACGAAGTTCAAGAAAAATTTAAGTCCAGTTGACTCGCATATCGATTACCAATTTCTGTGTGAAAACTTGAAAATAAGTAGAAAATTTTCAATTAAGCTGATTCGATTTTACCAGATTGAGATTTCTGAAATATCTTGTAATTTTATATACGCGTTAGCTAAAGAGATCAATGATGAATCAATTGATTTACTGCTATTGTCACATCGCGTTGACGATAATGGGCGGAAAGTACTTCCGTCTTTCTTGCTAACTAAGATTATATTGAAGCACCTACAAATAAATAATAGCCCAATAATTGTTCGTGTTGATAGGTTTGTGTCCAATTTGCATCTCGATAGTATTTACATCTATTATTCGTACACAACGGGTGAATTAGAGCTCCAATCAACTGAGAAACATATAAATTCAAAAAACAAACTGTGCATCTGTGTTCATGGTGAAATTAAGTGCATTGATAAATTAGAATCACGTCAAGAATATCTGCAAAGATTTAGGCATGTGGGTATTATCACTATTCTACTGGCGAATATGGCAAAACATCCCCAATACAGTGGCACAAACCTTGAGCTATTTCGTGAAAGACCTTATCGTGCGTTTGCGCACACAGGCGACTATCAGAAGGATCTGCTCAATATAAATGAATTTGAGTTGGTAAGTATGCAAAACATTGCACCAAAAATCGGTTGTTGTGAAGAAAGTAAACATTTGTTTTTTACAAAACACATATATTGTGACAGTATATCTAATGTTTCAAATTACGCTTTTTCTAAGAACAAGGAAAAGAATGAATTTTATTCTTTAATCAAGAATAATAGAATCCTGGCAGAACCTCATGGATGAAATAATGTATGCTCCCTATTTTTAAGGCCATAGTTGAAAGTTCAACTCAGTACCTCTATTTAAAAGATACTGCAGGAAAATGGATTGCCTGCAGCAATCCGTTAAAGAAATTTTTTGGTATCTCTGTACAAGAAAGTGTGGAGGGGAAAGTTGATGATGACCTGGTTTGGAAAAAACTCCCAATTAATGCCCAGAATACATGTTCAGATGAGAATGTAATTCAGCTAGGTGTGACTGAGGCTACAGAAGAAATGTTCCAATCTCCAAATGGAGCAATCTGTCACTTCTTAACTGAAAAATTTCCACTTAAAAATCAGGATGGTTCTATTGTTGCAATTTTCAATTACTCAGTTGATATTGATGTCTTTCAGCGTGAGCTCATAAAAGAGAAAGAAAAAAGGGAAATGCTAGAGAAAATTATTACTATAATGCCTGGGCATGTATATTGGAAAGATAGAAACTGTGTTTTACAGGGGTGTAACTATAATCAAGCAGTTGATGCGGGATTGACTTCACCAAAAGATATAGTTGGGAAAAAAGCCTATGATCTATTATGGCAGGATCAGCCAGAGGAGTTAAAGCGTGAGCAGGCCGGAATTACTGATAAAATTGATCAGGACGTTATGCAGTCTGGGCAGAAAAAAACAGTAGAGGAATTTGTAATTACATCAAGTGGTTCAAAAATAATTTATCTATCTGAAAAAGTGCCGGTAAAAAATGAGTTGGGCGAAGTGACTGGTCTCGTCGGGATTTCTATCGACATTACCGAAAAAACAGCGCTTGAAGAGAAATTGAAAGAAGCTAAAAGAGAGTCCGAAAAAAATGAAGAGTTAGCAAATTACTACTTGAATAATATATTAGCTGGAATGCCTGGGCATGTGTACTGGATGGATAGAAATGGTGTTTACTTGGGATGCAATGATCAACAAGCAAAATCATGTGGCCTTTCTTCGCCAAACGATATCATTGGCAAAACAAACAGTGATTTACCATTGAATGTGGCGCCAGGGCTCCCAGCAGATGAACTAGATAAGGTTAACCAACAAGTCATGGAGACGGGTGTAGAGGCTACAATTGAAGAGCCCGCTCTGACAAACCAAGGTAAAGTTGAATTTTTCCTCTCCAAAAAAACACCACTGCGCGACAAAGCAGGCGACGTAGTAGGCCTAGTCGGCATCTCCATCAACATCACCGACAAGAAAAAACTAGAAACCGATCTCCGCGCCGCCAAAACCGCCGCCGAAGAAAAAGAAAAATTACTTCAACACATCTTAATGGCGATGCCAGGTAACGTCTATTGGAAAGATCGTGAGGGCGTATATATAGGTTGTAATGAAACCATGGCCAAGATGGCGGGACTTAACAGTGCCAATGATGTCATCGGCAAAACAGATTTTGATCTCTGCTGGAAAAACGAGGCAAAAATATTGCACGAAAACGATCTTAAAGTAATGGCAAGCGGAGAAATGCTGACAACAGAAGAACCTGTTACTGCCGGCGATGGTACCCAAAAGTTTTTCTGGGTTACTAAAATCCCCTTGCGAGACGACCAAGATAATATAGTCGGTATTCTCGGCAATTCCCTCGATATCACCGATCGCAAGAAAGTAGAAGAAGCCAAGTTCGATTCAATGAGATTAATTGCCGGTAGCATCGCTCATGAACTGCGCACCCCCCTGTCCAGTATTCAAGGCAACGCCACCAGCCTCAAAGAAAAATTCAACGAACTCATCGACGGCTACGAAATTGCCGCCGATCACCATTTATTTAATTCCACCATTTTACCTATGCAAATAGACCTCTTACGAAGAATGCCCGATAATTTGTATCTTGAATCTCGAAGTGCTCTAACCATCATTGATCTACTTCTAACAAACATTCAAAATCAACAGATGGTTTTGATGACCAAAGCACAGTTCTCCGTGAAAATGTGTGTTGATACGGCGTTAGAACGTTATCCATTCAAGCCAGAACAGCTCGAACTCGTCAGCTGGGAGGGCGGTGCCGATTTTAATTTGCTGGGTAGTCATGAGTTGATGATGTACGTGCTCTTTAATTTGCTGCGCAATAGTTTATATTTTTTGGCAAAGGCGAGTAAGGCGCAGCCCGTGTATATCCGGATAAAATTGGGGGAAGACGCACAGTCTCACTTTTTGTCCTTTGAAGATGAGGGAACCGGCATTGAACCCAATGATCTTCCCCATATTTTCGATCGCTTTTATACCAAAAACAGTCATCATGGCTCAGGGATTGGCCTATCATTTTGCAAAATGGTGACCGAAGCCCATGGTGGAAAAATTAGCTGTGAATCTAAACTGGGGGAATACACCCGGTTTACGCTGCGGTTCCCCAAGCCAGGCTAATAATGCAATTTTTAACCGCATACAAAACCAATAAAATAAATTGACAATTTGCGTGGTTAGCTTCAATATCTGATGTCGTTGCCGCCAGAACTAGCCAACTGAATTTATCTATAGGGAGATTAATGAATGTTTAAGAAGATTGTACCGTGGATTTTGCTGGGGACCTTAGGTACTGCCTATGCAGCTTACCCTGAAGAAACTGAGGTTATCTCTGTTCCTGGGGAAACCGAGATTATCCGTGCACCTCAACGTAATGCCCAGTTCTATGTCGGTGCGGCTGTCGGTGTCGGCAGTTTAAATGGTCATTATTCCGGTAAAAATATAACCATGAATCCGCCACCTGACGAGCATAATGCGAATACGGGTGGTGACTCCTTTGTGGGTGGTCTAGTCCTTGGTGTGCAAAAAATTATGTATGACGATTTATACGTCGCTCTCCAAGTTAACGGTTTATATGATGGCTTAAACCATCGGATGACAATGGTCAATACCGGGGTATTCGGTGAGAGAAACCATATTGTTAAAACAACCAATAGTTATTTATACGGTGCTGATATTCGAATTGGTAAAAGTTATGACAAAATTGTTCCCTACATACTGGGTGGGGTTGAAGCAGGCAAATGGAAAATGACGCTCGAAAATGATAGTCTCGCTGCCCACCGAGGTATCCTGCCGCAGACTAAAAAAGACTATTCCAAAAATTTGGTAGGGCCCAAAGCAGGGTTTGGTCTCCTGGTTCCGGTCATCAAAAATGTGTCTTTGAACCTTGAATACTCTTATACCTTTTACAATGAAAAAATCACCAAAACCCTGGTTGATCCCATTACCAGATTTGCGTGGAGACACTCTGACAAGGTCGACCAAAATATGGTGTTAGCGAACTTAAATTATAATTTTGATTAATGGTCAGATAATGAGAAGTGGGTTGATTTATCAATCAGTTCTTTGACCAACAGAGGATTCGCTTCCGATTAGTGAAGCCTATGCTATGGTAAAAAGGCTGCCATTTCCCATTTCCCTCAGGGGGCGCGGGGAATGGCAGTCCACTACTGTTAGCCTATTGCAGCTTGCTTTAGAGTAAATATTAAGCTATACCTACTTCAAGAGTCTCTTCCGGTTACTCCTCTCTCGATCTATTGCGTCAACGTGCGCCCTGGAGAGTTACTTTTAGCTTGGAGAGAAAAAATGAATATTTAGAAGGAGTTAGTCATGCAGAATCCTTTCCTCAGCCTTTGTTACTTTCCCACCACCGTCGTATTAATTGATGATAATTCTTCCTTCATCGACAGCACCGCGTTCAATCTAGGCGATAGATTTCCGCTGAAAGCCTTTACCAATCCTAATAAGGCGCTTGAATACTTTAACAGTCAACCGGTGTTAAAGACGTTTCGCCAACATCTTTTTACGGCGGATGATGAGGAAGGCGACCACTTTATGATGAATGTGGATTTACGCAGCGTGGACCAATTTATTTATGATTCTCAGCGTTTTGAAGAAATTGGGGTTTTAATCATTGACCAAGCTATGCCAGAAATTAAGGGCATCGATTTTTGTAAAAAACTAAATCGTCATAAAATGCGAATTATTTTATTGACCGGTGAAGCCGATCACAAATTTGCAGTAGACGCCTTTAATGAAGGGCTCATCCATCAATTTATTTTAAAAAGTAATCCTGATCTTAAACGCACGGTATTACAAGGCGTGCAACGTCAGCAACAAGAATATTTTCTCGTGCAATCAAATGCAATTTTAGACAATGCGGAACCTCAGTCTGATCCCTTGCGAATGCAACTGAGTGATCCTGTTTTTTCCGATTTTTTTAATAAAATTTGTCAAGAATATAACATTGTTGAATATTACATTGTGGACAGTGAAGGCAGTTTTATGCTGATGGATGATAAAGCAAAAATTACCTTCCTCGTTTTAAAAAATGCGGAAGCTATCGATGGCTATTATGATTTTGCGATCCGCGCGGAGAATGTGCCCGCCTCCGTCCTCGAGTCACTACAAAAGCACACGCACGTCCCCTTATTTTATTCCGGCGAGGATCTGCAAACCCCACCGGAGCATTGGAACTCTAAGTTATATCCGGCAACTGTACTCAAAGGTGAACTCGATACCTACTACTATGCCATCGTCCCGGATACCGGCAATTTCGGAATAATCCAAGATGAGATCCAAGGTTATTACCATTTTCTCCGTCAGCGGGAGAAGTCGTTTTATTGTAAGTGATGTCAACAGATGTCTGGTACTGATAGGGGTTAAAAGAGACGTTGTCATTCTGAACTAATGTAACTTCACGAATTTTAAATAACTCTATCACAAAAAAACCGCGAAATTCGACTCTAAAACCACTGTCATCCCCGCGAAGGCGGGGATCCAGGAAAAGAGAGCGAATCTCTTCGAACCCATAAATCTAGAAAATCCACACGGGAACGTCACCCGATGGTTGTAAATCGCATTTTTCAACCATAAAGAAGGCCGCAACAGAGGCTCATTTTTCCTGGATCCCCGCCTTCGCGGGGATGACAGTGGTTTGGTGGCTGAATTCGGCGGGGTTTTTTACTGAAAATTTTCTAAAATTCGTGGGGATACGTCAGATCCCTCCCTTCGTTTAGAATGACAACCCCTCATTTCACCAACGATTTTATACCCATATTCCCTCATCCACCCCCAAAAAAACATCAATAAAAAATGTGTTGACAACTCAATAAAAGTGAGTGAATATAAATACCCAAGAGCGACCCCAGTCGGTACTCTTACCTACTCCATTGATTAAATTAATAAAAATAAGCAAAAAAGGATCGATAATGCCATTGCTGAAAACGGATCAAGCCCCCCAACGCCGGGCTCTTCGCACCTTTCTTTTCATCATGACCAGTTGTTTTTTCGCTGCCAGCAGCCAAGCCAATATCATCGCCGATCCCAGCGCTCCCGCCGCACACCAACCCCAGGTCATATCCACCGCCAATGGCCTCCCTCAGGTGAATATCCAAGCCCCCACCAAGGGCGGGGTTTCCCGCAATACTTACCACCAATTCGACGTTAATGCCCCCGGCGCCATCCTTAACAACGCCCAACGCCCCACTCAAACCCAACTCGGCGGCTGGGTCGATGGTAATCCCAACCTCGCCCGTGGTAGCGCAAACGTTATCTTAAACGAAGTGAATTCCCCCAACCCCAGCCAATTGCGGGGTTATTTAGAAGTCGCGGGTGACAAGGCTCAGGTCATTATCGCCAATCCCTCCGGGATCACCTGTGACGGTTGCGGCTTCATCAACGCTCATCGAGCCACCTTGACCACAGGGGTTCCCCAATTCGCAACGGATACCCTACAGGGTTATCGCGTTAGCAGCGGCGTAGTCTCAGTCGAGGGTCTTGGCCTTGACGCGCGCACCGCCACTTACACCGATATTCTCAGCAGAGCTGTCAAAATCAACGCGGGCCTGTGGGCCCAATATTTGCGACTAACTACGGGCGCTAACGACATCAGCGCCGACCAAACCCACATCCAGCCTCTCACTGGCACGGGCGAAAAGCCTCAATTCGCCTTGGATGTGGCCTTATTAGGCGGCATGTACGCCAACCGCATCTGGCTGACGGGCACGGAAGCCGGGGTAGGGGTGGCGAACCGGGGTTTTATTGGTGGTGAGGGCACTGACTTAGTGCTGAGGGCAGACGGCTGGTTAGTCAACAAGGGTACGTTGGCGAGCGGGGGGCAGGGCACGATCACTGTCCAGGGGCTGGATAACCAAGGCACGGTATCGGCGAATGCGCTAAACCTGACCGCTACTGGGGATATCATCAATCAGGGCCAGATGGCTGCCACCAACGGCTTAACCCTCGCCGCCAAGACCCTAACCAATACCGCAAAGGCGAGCATTGTTAGCAGTCAAGGCCTGTTTACGGTCAATGGACTCTTGGAAAATAGTGGCGATATTCTTACAACGGATGTGCTCCACCTCCAAGCCCACCAATTGCAGAACCATAACAATGCTCGCCTTCATAGCGAGGGTTTGCTGGATGTTGCCGCCGTCGACGCTCTCATCAACCGTGGGCTCATTGCAGGCAATAAAACCCGGCTTGCGGCCACTACCTTAACCAATATCGGCACGGGTCGGATTTTCGGCCAACAGTTAGCGCTTGTGGCTGATATTCTCAATAACCACAGTGAAACTATCCCTGGTAATGCCCAACCGACCGCAGCCGTTATCGCCGCCTTTGATCAGCTCGCGCTCGGTGCCCGCGTTGTTAACAACGAAGAGGGCGCACTAATTTGGAGCGCGGGTCGCTTTTCACTCGGTCGCAGTCTCGATGCTGATGACAACGCCATCGGTGTCAGTGATGTCGTCAACAACGTGAGCGCCACTCTCGAATCCTTAGGTCCAATGCGTCTGGCCGCCACCCTGATCAACAACCAAAATGCTCACCATGCATCAACCCTAGTACCCGTGAGTAGCGAGACCCGTTACTACATCCAACCCGAAGGCTGGGCCGCGAAACAACCCCTTGAAGACTTTATTTGGGACGACGCTCACGCCGGCTCTTACACCCATAAGGCAACTGGCCAGAAGGTGAAGAATTGGACCCGTTTTGCGGTGACTCGCGAGACGCAAGCGTCACAGACCACTCAAAGCGCCCCTGGCCGCATCCTCGCTGGCGGCGAACTTCGCTTTGTCGATGGCACCGTGAACAATGATAAAAGCCAGATCCTCGCCGGTGGCACGATTGTCAACGAGAATGGCGCCAGTGTTTATCAGCAAGATGCGTTAGGTGAGCGTCGCATCCATGAAACCACGGTGTCACAAACCAGTGAACGGTTCAAAGATAAAACCGGCCTCATCGATCACCACACCAAATACCGGCGCAAGGATGGCAAACCCATCACCTCCATCGCGGACGAGATCACCACCGTACCGTTATCGGTTGTCGAGCTCGAAGCCAACACGGCCCCTCCGATCAGCACACCACCCGCAGCCGACGGCATCGCTACCAAAACTCTGCTGACGCTGCCCGATCTGAACAGCGCTCTGTTCCAAACTCATCCCGAGCCCACCAGTCGTATTCTCATCGAAACCGACCCGCAATTTACTAACTACCGTAGCTGGCAAAGCTCCGATTATTTCTTTAATCAATTACAGATCGATCCCAATACCGTACAAAAACGTCTAGGCGATGGTTTTTACGAACAACGTTTGGTGCGTGAACAAATCAATCAATTAACCGGCCATCGTTTTTTAACAGGTTATGACAATGACGAAACTCAATACGTCGCTCTTATGACTCACGGCGTGGCTTTCGCTAATGAGTATCAACTAAAACCTGGCATCGCCCTGACCGCGGCCCAACAGGCGCTCTTGACTCAAGATATTGTTTGGCTAGTGGAACAAGCGGTGACATTACCGAATGGCGAGACCCACACCGTACTCGTACCCCAAGTGTATACGCGCCTATCTTCTGGCGATTTGAACGGAGAGGGCACCTTACTGTCTGGCGATAGCATTAACCTGCAAACCCGCGGTGACATAACTACCGGCGGCACCCTCGCCGCCCGTCACGGCGTGGTCCTCATCGGTGAAAACATCAACAACCAAGGCGGCACCATTACCGGCGAACAGGCAGCCTTAGGTGCCCGCAACGATATTAATATCCAAGGCGGCACCGTCACCGGCACTGAGGCCGTAACCCTCGCGGCGGGTCGCGACGTTAACATCAAAAGTACGACCCAAACCAGTCAAACCAATGCCACTGGAAAACAGCAGGACAGTCAGAATAAACGCACCGTTCTCGATCAACAAGCCACGATCGGAGTGACCGGTGCCGCAGCGACTACCGACACTACCTTAAGTATCAGTGCTGGCCGCGATATCCACCTCGACGCAGTCGAACTCAACAATCAAACCACCGGCAACAGTCTCCTTGCCGCTGCCCACGATCTCACGCTTGGCACGGTGATCCTAAGCGATGACACTAGCGCCCACCGCGGCAAAAACGCCCGATCCGAGTCATACCAACAAACCCAAGGTACAGAGCTCACCGCGCAAGGCAGCGTAACTTTATTCGCCGGCAATGATCTTAATACCACCGCAGCGGCAGTCACCAGTAACGGTATTCTTACCGCCGTTGCAGGTCACGATATTCACCTCGATGCGGGCAACGACAGTCAGAGTAGCGCCCAACAAAACAGCGCCACGCATCGCCAGGGTTTGATGACCACTCATACCCAAACCGATGAGCGCCACGCTCAAACCCAGGCCAAGACCAGTACCCTCAGCGGCGATACCGTTAACCTTCAAGCCAACAACGACATCCGTTTCCAAGGTGCTACCGTTGTCGCGACCTTTGATGCAACGCTCAAAGCAGGCGGCAACATCCAATTGAATGCCGCCGAAAATACCCGCGACGACACCTCGCAAAAACAGCAGCAGAAAAAAGGTGTACTCACAAACTCCGGCGGTCTAACTGTAGGCGAACAGAAAGACACAACCCGCGCTCACAGCACCGAACTCACCCATACCGCTAGTCTAATCGGCAGCGAACAGGGTTCCGTCACGCTTAACGCCGGTCAGGACATCGATTTATACGCCAGCACGTTGATCGCCGGCAATGGCAAAGCCACCCTCATCGGCCGCAACATAACCGCGCACGCGGTCACGGACAGCATCACCCAAGAACAAGATCATAAAAACAGCCAACGCGGATTAACCTTAAGTGGAGCCGGTACCGGCGTCCTTGGCGCTGCCCAACAAACCTATACCAACGCCCAGCAAGCAGGCACTACCAGCGATGGTCGCGCCAAAGCCCTTTATGCCATTGCCGCCACCCGCGCCGGATACGACACTGCCAACGGATTAGCCCCGCTGGCGTCCCAATCGATACCCATCGCCAATGCCGCTGGACTCCAAGCCACCGCCACCCTCGGCCACCAAGAATCCAGCCATCATCGCGAGCAGCACAGTACTACCGCTCAAGGCGCTCATATCATCGCCGGCAACGCAGTCCTCCTCCAAGCCACCGGTGATGCCAACCCTCACACCGGTAATATCACCTTAACCGGCGCCAACGTCACCGCCAAAGCCGTGACCCTGGATGCGGCTAATGCCATTACCCTCGCCGCCGCGACCCAAACCGATGCTTACCACGAACAACATCGTCACCAAGGCAGCAGCGTCGGCGTTGCCGCCAACATCCTCGGCCAAGGCAACGGCCTCGCCGCCACCGCCGCCAATTTCAATCATCATGGCAGCGCCGATCAGGAGGCAACCACCTATGCCGCGACCAAAATTACCGCCACGGATCAGGCCACCTTACGCTCCGGCGGCGATACCACCCTCACGGGCAGTACAGTCAATGCCAACCAAATCACCGCTAACATTCACGGCAATCTGACCATCGACAGCCTCCAAGACACCTTCACCGCCACCGAAAAAGAGCGTCGCCAAAACGCCAGCATCAGCGCCCCCCTCACTAGCGGTAGCAGCGCGGGCTTGAGCGCCAGTTATCAATCCCAGAACGGCAAGAGCGACCGTGCGCAAGTGAACACCCAGGCTGGTTTTTTTGCTGGCAACAAAGGTTATGACATCAACGTCGACGGCAACACCACCCTCACCGGCGGCGTCATTGCCAGCACCGCCGCCCCCGACCAAAATCAATTAACCACCCAAACCCTCAATCTTCGTGATCTCACCAACCACGCGGACTACGACATCCAGACCCAGGGCCTCGTGCTCTCACTCACCGGCGGTCTTAACCCAGCCGCCGGCCAAGCACCTGAAGGTGGCCCTGGGACCACCAAAGCCGCCTTACTCCCCAGCATGCCCCAGCGCGAACAAGGCCACGACGCGAGCACCACCTATGCCGCCATCAGCGCCGGTACTATCAATATCACCAGCGCCCAAGCCCAACTCGACCTCACCGGCCAAACCATCAATCAAACCCTGGCCACGCTAAACACCGACGCTCGCCGCAATCCCTTCCAAGCCAACGAGCAACTCACCCAACCCCCCATCGATTTACACGCCCGCCTTAATCAACAACAAGACCGCGCCAACGCCAGCACCGCCGCCGGCGAAGCCCTCGGCAAAACCGCCGGCGATTTCGCCGGCTACCAACGCGACCAAGCCCAAGCCAAAGCCGATGCCGCCCGCCAGAGCGGCGACCCCCAACAAGCCGCCTATTACGACCATCTAGCGAGCGAGTGGATGGACGGCGGCCTAGCCCGCACCCTAACCCACGCCACCACCGCCGCCATCCTCGCCACCACCGGCGGCGGCAACGCCCTAGACGCCGCCCTAGGCGCCAGCGCCAGCCAACTAGCCACCAAAACCACCCAAGCCCTCGGCGAAGCCGTCGCAGCTCACACCTCCCCCGACGGTTCACCCTTACAAAGCGCCGTGGCCCAGTTAACAACGAACTCGGCGAGTGGCGCCATCGGCTACACTGCTGGCGGCACTACCGGCGCCAGTACTGCGGCGACGTTAGATCGTTACAACCGCCAATTAACTCATACTGAAAAAGAGCGCATCAAATCCCTCGCCAACGGCGACCAAGCCAAAGAGGCCCGCCTAGCAATCGCCTCCTGCGCCCTCGTCCACTGCGCCGCCCAATTACCCATCGACAGCGAGGCCTACCACGACTACAGCCAACTAGAAACCCTAGGCAATTCCCCTGAATTCGCCGCCGAGCGCGCGTTGCTCGCTCAACAAACCACCTCAATCTTCCCCGCACTCTTTGGCATAAACCCAACTGCCTACAGCAAACCCATCGACAACCCCCTGTTCACCTACACCGACATTGACAACACTTTCGACATCGCCACCCGCTGGGATGAAACCCACCAAATCAGCACCCGAGCCGGCGGCGGCCTCCAAGCCCTCGCTGGCGGCGCCACCATCGGCGGCGCTGTCGTTGGTGCCAGCGCCGCCTGTGCCGGCACGATGGGCGCCGCCTGCCCCGCCGCCACTTTCGGCGGCGCTACTCTCGCTGCCTTCGGCGCCGATCAACTCCAGGCCGGTGCCTCCACCCTCACCAGCGGCAAACCCCAACCCACCTTCGGCGCCCAGCTCCTAGAACAATACCTCGGCACCTCCCCCGACACCGCTGAATTAATTTATGGAATAATGGGCGTGAGTCCTGCTACACTGCTGAAGCCAGGGGCTGCGGCAATTGCACAGGAACTTGTTGCGGCGAAGGCTGCTAAGGTTCTCGCGAAAGGTGAGCGGGGAGCAGTGGCGGATGCGAATTTTGCGCAGAAGAAAATAAATTTAGAGGAAGTATTTGGTCCAGCAGGAACCAATACATATAGCGCGTTGGTAGGCAAACCGATTAATACAGTTGATGACCTTGCTAATGCAATTAAAGGCGGATTAATCAAACCAAAAGATTTACCGATCGATTATGTTTACATCAATGGCACAAAACTAATTTTAAATACCCGAACGTCAATTGCGTTGGACCGCGCGGGTATTCCT
>Ga0207103_10063_pt1 | contig 30939 bp, 28 predicted proteins | sample Alteio_BWMinHeat_81_FD_153546 | JGI IMG/M metagenome (GOLD analysis project Ga0207103, IMG submission 153546) | Enriched cells from forest soil in Barre Woods Harvard Forest LTER site, Petersham, Massachusetts, United States -... | ecosystem: Environmental > Terrestrial > Soil > Temperate forest >...
GAGAATCGCGTCAGCTTCAACGGCGGCAATGGCGGCGTCCAAGTGCGTGCCAGTAGCCACGAAGAAGCTGCCGGACGCGAGCGCCACATCGCCCCCGTCGCGGCGCAAACTCAGCATGTAGAGTCTGCCCGCGGCAACCCCGAGCTACGCGCCTCCGCCAACCACGGCAAACCTCCCATCGCCGCCACAGCCAAACCGGGGGCCTTCAGAGACAGCGGCGCAGTCGCCGCCAGGGAAGGTGGAACAGTGCACACCGCTCCGCCGGCCTCCGCAAATAACAATGCTCGTCCGAACAACCAGGTCAATCGCCCAACCAACGAAACTGCTCGTCCCAACGAAGCTAATCGCCAGGCCGCCGAGGCTTCTCATAGATTGGCAATTCGGGTGGAGCGATCCGAATCGATATTCCTACACCGATCTGGGCGGAGGAGGCCGCCGAGATGGCTAGCAATACCAGTGCGAACAACAACGAACGAATGGACAGGATAAAGCGCATTGAGTTTCCTTCTGCCCGAGGCTCCTTTTGGGTGTGGGAGTTCGATCGGGCTACCAAGCTCGGAATCTACGATCTGGAATCTGATGGGTTGCCGTGTGGCCCTATGTGGATATTGGGTATATGCGCAACGAAAGCCACGTCGGCACGCAGGCGTAAGTATAGAAATATGCAATCTCCAATACTGTCCCGTATTGGACTATGGCTTTGTCTGCGGACTGGCCCGTGCGGTACTCGCTAGGCGTCGGCGGCTACGCGAGTTGCGCAGCGTGTGGACAGAGCAAGGGCAGTCAGTGCTCGTCCTTCTGCTTTGCGCGAATCGCTTCTCGCGATCAGAGTTGATTAACGCTGATCTGGACCGCAGTTGCTGGTCGATTTGCGTAAGATCGGCTTTGAGCCATCAGCATCTTTAGGATTTGGCAGATTCCAAGTGCGAAGGTGTTGCTTGAGGTTTTCAAACTCGGAAGTAGAAACCGTACGAGTGTCGCGGTGTGGAAGAGTTCCATGGATTTCAGTGCGCATGGCTTTCAGACGATCTTGAAGGGGAGGATAAGGGCTGAAGGTCTCTGGGGCGGCTTTAGGGCCTGCCAGGGTCGAGGGCCATACTCGCTCGAAAAAGTGAGGCATGGACTCCGGATCGTAGCCGGATTTGTAGAGATATTGAATACCGAAATAGTCGGCGTCGAAAACTAGATTACGCTGGAATTTGAGATAGATGAGAGGAATAGCGAAATTTGCTTGCCGTAGCGTGGTGTTTCCGCCCCAACCACCTGGGCCTAGAAGAATCAGCGGAATGGTGGCCAGCTGCATCACTTGGCCTATAGAGGCGTCGCGCGTGCCCGCGCGTAGGGCCGTCAAAGCGATGCCATAGGCAAGAACGCCGGCAAGCTCTGCTTCTGTTTCGGTTTGAAGAATGAGGGCTTTATCGATGTACTGTGGCCCGCCCGGCAGCGTGAACGCGCTTATGGTCTCCGCGTCGATCACTCGAACGGTGATGGGGAAGCGGACGTCGGAATTTTGAGCGATTTTTTGGCCGAGCTGGTTTATGTAGGCGATGACCATCGAGTCGTTGATCACTTTAGAGGATCGCTCGACATCTTGAGCGAGCTGTTTGCCGAGTTTGAGTTCGTTTTCAGGAGAATAGAAATTCACATCCGTTGTAATTTTGCGGTGGCCGATTTTGCTGATATCGGCGTCGGACTTAGTCCTTTTTGATTGCGGAAAAGCGGAAGGCGGAGAGAAAGCACACCGGGCGAGAAAAACACCAACGATGAGAGCGGCCAGGTTTCGGCGACGGCCGGGCATTTTGCTTTTCCACCGAGGCATCAAAGAGAGCGGGCGGCTTGAGGGCCGCCCGCATTGTGCTGCAAGACTTGGTAGACGCGCCGGATCAGGGTTGATCGGGGCGGCGCTTTAGAGTTGGGCGGCTGTCGTCGGTGCCGTCGGAGGTAGTGGCGTTGGGATCGGTGGTGGACGTGGGTTGCTTGGACTGCGCGGTTTTGGTGCGCAGCGTGGGTTTGCCGGGTTGATTGTCAGAAACTTTGCGGGCGAACATGATGTTGCGTAGGCGGGACTTGACGGAGTCAAATTCGGACGTGGTGACGATGTATTCCTGGCGCGCGGGAAGAATGCGCGCAATTTCCTTTTGGGTCGCTTCGATGCGGTCCGGAGTGGGCGGATGCGTCGAGAAGACCTTGGGGATGGTGCCGGGGCGGCGTTTTTCGTCGGCCTGAATGCGCTCGAAGAAGGTCACATAGGAATTGGGATCGTAGCCGGCCTTGTACATATACTGCAGGCCGAGGTAGTCGGCTTCGCGCTCGGAGTCGCGGCTGAATTTCAGGTACGTGACGGGAATGGCGAGGCTGGCGGCTTCGTAGATACCGTAGCCTGCCCAGCCACCGGGGCCAAGAAGCATGAGCGGAATCATGGCCAGCTGCATGGCCTCGCCTTTGGTGGCGTTCTTGGTGCCGTGGCGCGCGCAAACGTGAGAGATTTCGTGGGCCATGACGCCGGCGAGTTCGGATTCTTCCTGGGCGCGAAGGATTAGGCCGCTATTTACGTAGAAGAAACCACCGGGAAGGGCGAAGGCGTTGACTTCATCGGAGTCGATAACTTTGATGGTAAAGGGGACGCGGGCATCGGAGTTGCGGACTAGGTTTTGGCCGACGCGGTTCACGTATTCGGTGACCACGGGATCATCGATCAGTTTCGAGGAGCGCTCGACTTCCTGGGCAAGCGATTTGCCAAGGGCGATCTCGTGTTCGAGGGAGTAGAAATTGACGCCCTTACCGACGTTGCGGTTGCCGATGGCTTCGACGTCTTCCCTGGAATTCTTGGGATGAACCGTGTCCTTCTGGGGAACCGGTTGATCCTGCGGGGCTTGCGTTTGCGCCGGTTGCGGGGCCGCAGGTTGAGGCGGGGCGGGTTGCGGAGGAGTCTGCGTCTGGCTAGGATCTTGGCCAGATTGCCCGGTCGGAGCCGGTTGCTGAGTTTGCGTCGGGGCTGGGTTCTGGCTCGACTGCTGAGGCCGCGGACTCGCTAGGGTGATGCCGACAGCGAGGAGGCTTGCCACCGTAAGGCCCAAAGTCACTTTCGGAATCTGTATCATGGCATTTACCTCCCGCGCTATAGAGTATACACCCATTTGCAGCTACAAGGATGTGCGGGCGTTCGCGCCCGTACCCACTACGATGTAAGACCCCGTAGGAAGGTTTCCTATTCCGAGCGAGATGGCCAGAATCTCCGGGAGAGAGTGTCGTGGAGGGATGCTTCTAGCCCCATACAGGTTGCGTACCAAGCGGAGTCGAACCGCTGTGCCGCAGGGAGAATCGTCGAGAATGATGTGCAGGATGCAAGATTAGAAGGGTTGACACATTTGGCGGAGGCCTCTAGAGTCAAGGTCAGGCGCCATGAGCATAAAAAAGATTCAGATCGGACAGCTTTGGAGGAAGAACGACACCGGGGACGTCTATCTGGTTACCCGCGTCTACAGCGAAGCGCTTAGCACCATTGTTGTGCTGCGCAAATCCGGGGCGGAAGATGAAGCGCTGACGCGGTTGCGAGCGGAGAATACGCCTAAGGGGCCGGGGATACCAGGGTATTCGCCTGCGCAGGATGAAGAGAACTTTTGATTTAGCAGTGACTCGTGGGCTGTGAATAGTGCGTTGTGCGCGCCGCCTTCAGCGGAAACCTTGCCTTCCAAATCCTTCCGGGAAAAAGAAGAACATTGGGATTCAGATGGAGCGAACGTCCATTTTGACGACGTCATGGACCTGCATTAGCTCCTTGATTAGGAAGGGTTCGCCATACTTTACGCCGATCATTTCGCCGAAGTGGCGGGCGAGCTGGTTCATTTCGTCCTCGAGGCGATCGATGGCCAGAAAGACGTTGGTCTTTTTGAATTGGCGCGAGGATTCTCCCTTTTTGGGATGGAATTGAGAAGCGAAGGCAAGAATGGCACGGTGGCGCTGCTCGAAGTGCGGGGTGATATCGACTACGAAGGTGGGGCGGACGGGGGCATAGGCCGTGGAGTACAGGATCTTGAAGGGCCGGTGGGGCTCGCCCTCGAGTGGCAGTTGCGTGAGACCGGCGAGGAAGCAGCCTTCGTAGCCAAGGGTCGAGGCATGGTAGTGGTCGGGGTGGCGGGCTTCCCAGTAGGGAAGGATCACGGTTTTGGGGCGGAGTTCGCGAATCACGGAGGCTAAACGAAGTTTGTGCTGGCGGCTGGGCTGAACGTCGGAGTCGGGGACGCCGAGATTGCCGCGCCAGCTCACGCGAAGAATCTTCGCGGACTTGGCGGCTTCTTTGGCGCGTGTTGCGGGAGTGCCGCGAGTACCCATTTCGCCAGCGGTGAGGTCCAGAATGCCGGTTTTGTAGCCGCTGTGGGCCATTTTCAGGAGCGTACCGCCGCACGTGAGTTCCACGTCGTCGGGGTGGGCGGCGATGGCGAGCAGGTCGAGTTTCATGCGCGGTCTCCCTCGAGCGAAGTCCCTAGAATCTGAAGAGTGATGATAACACTGCCCGACTGAGGGCTTGGCGAGTCCGCCGCTGTTGCAGGGTGTGGTAACGTTTCGTGCGGCGGAAATGTGATGAGCGAAACGACAGCAAGACGGGGGCGGTCGCTGGCGGGAAAGGTAGCGCTCGTTACCGGTTCGGCGAAGAGGCTTGGCCGGGCGGTCGCGTTAAGGCTGGCGGAAGAAGGCGCGGATTTGGTGATCCACCACGGGACTTCGCATGCCGAGGCGCAGGACACCGTGGCGGAAATCAAAAAAATGGGGCGGCGGGCGGCGGCGTTCGCTGCAGATTTGCAGAAGGTGAGTGAGATTGGCGGACTGTTCGAGGAGGCCCTAGAAGAATTCGGGCGCCTGGATATTCTGGTGAACAGTGCGGCGAACTTTTTGCCCGCGAGCATTGTGTCGACTAGCGAAGAAATTTGGGACGCGGCGCTGGATATCAACTTGAAGGCCGGATTTTTCTGCGCGCAGGCGGCGGCCCCGCTACTACGCCGGACGAAAGGCACGATTGTGAATTTTGCGGATGCAGGCGGACTGCTGGGATGGCCGGGTTTCATTCCGCATTCCATCTCGAAGGCGGGCGTGGTGATGTTGACAAAGGTGCTTGCGAAAGCGCTGGCTCCGGATGTTCGCGTGAATGCCATCGCGCCGGGGACGATTACCATGCCCGGCGATCCACCGGAGTGGGAAGCCGATTTCGTCAAGCTGGCGCCGCTGCGGAGAACCGGCGCGCCGAGCGACATCGCAGACGCGGTCTCCTATCTTGTACACGCAGAGTTTATAACTGGCCACACCCTCGTCCTAGATGGCGGGAGGAGCTTGGGTCCAGTGAATGAGGAATTTCGCTAAGAGTCGAGAGTGCAGAGAACCGTGCCGCGGTGTATTCTATTTGCTTATCGCGCATATAAGTTCGCCGGCCGCGGCGGTGTGTGATTGAATCTGAATGAAGAGGGGCCTGCCGAAGTTATGGACAATGAGACCTATACCCGCGAACATGAGACCTTCACACCTGTTGATAGTCCCCGCGACCTGCCTAGCCAATCGAACGGACTGCACCAACACACCTTAGAGGACACGCAGATTCAAGAGTGGCTGGAGTCGCTCGACTCCGTGCTGGATTCCAGCGGACCAGAAGTGGCAGCGGAGATTCTGGAGAGGCTTCGCGCGCATGCGACGGTGGCGGGTATCGATCTTCCGTTTTCCGCGAACACGCCCTACGCGAATACCATTCCGGCGCGGCTGGAGCCTCTTTTTCCTGGCGATCAGGAACTGGAACGGCGGATTAAGAGTTTGATCCGCTGGAATGCTCTGGCGATGGTGGTACGGGCGAACCGTGTGGAACACAACATCGGCGGGCATATTTCCACATACGCCTCGGCGGCCACGCTATACGAAGTCGGCTTCAACCATTTCTTTCGCGGGCGATCTGAGGAGTTTGAAGGCGACACAGTTTATTTCCAAGGTCATGCGGCACCGGGCATGTACGCTCGGGCATTTCTCGAGGGGCGAATTTCGCCGCAGCAGCTGGAAAACTTTCGGCGGGAATTGAAACCAGGCGGAGGGCTGTCGTCGTATCCGCATCCGTGGCTGATGCCGGATTTTTGGGAGTTCCCGACGGTGTCGATGGGCTTGAGCCCGCTGATGGCGATCTATCAGGCGCGCTTCAATCGCTATCTGGAAGATCGCGGTTTGAAATCGGTGACGGACGCAAAGGTGTGGGCGTTCCTCGGTGACGGCGAGACGGACGAACCGGAATCGCTTGGGGCGATCACGCTGGCTTCGCGCGAAAAGCTAGACAACCTGATTTTTGTGGTGAACTGCAATTTGCAGCGCCTAGACGGGCCGGTGCGCGGGAACGGACAGATTATTCAGGAGTTGGAATCGGCTTTCCGCGGCGCGAGATGGAACGTCATTAAGGTTTTGTGGGGAAGCGAGTGGGATCCGATTTTGGAGCGCGACACGGAAGGGCTGCTCGTGAAGCGCATGGGCGAATTGGTGGACGGCGAGTACCAAAAGCTCGTGGTTTCATCGGGCGCCTACGTACGCGAGCATTTTTTTGGAAGCGACCCGAGACTGCTGCAACTGGTGGAGCCTTTGCCGGATGAGGCGCTGCGGCGCCTGCGGCTGGGTGGGCACGACCCGCGCAAGGTGTATGCGGCGTACAAGGCAGCCGTAGAGCACAGGGGAGGGCCGACAGTTATTTTGGCGCGCACGATCAAAGGCTACGGGCTGGGAGAGGCGGGAGAAGGTAAGAACGTCACGCACCAGCAGAAAAAATTGAACGAAGAAGAGTTGCGGGAGTTTCGCTCACGGTTTGGGATCCCGCTGAACGATGACGATTGCGTGGAAGTGCCGTTTTACCGCCCCGCGGAGGACAGCATCGAGATTCAGTACTTGCGGGCACGGCGGGAAGCGCTGGGCGGCTACACGCCGAAGCGCAGCGTGCGGTCCAAGCCGCTGGTGGCTGACCACGACGAACTGTTCAAGGAGTTTTTCGAGGGTAGTGAGGGCCGGGAAGTTTCGACGACGATGGCGTTCGTTGGAATGCTGCGCAAAATGCTCAAGAATACGGAAATCGGCAAGCTGGTGGTACCGATCGTTCCGGATGAAGCGCGGACGTTTGGTATGGAATCGTTGTTTCGCACGGTGGGAATTTATTCGAGTGTCGGGCAAAAGTATGAACCCGTCGATGTGAATACCTTGCTTTACTACAAGGAAGCGAAGGACGGTCAGATTCTTGAGGAAGGAATTACCGAAGCGGGTTCCATGGCGTCGTTTATTGCCGCGGGTTCGGCGTACGCGACGCACGGAATCAATACCATCCCGTTCTTTATTTACTATTCGATGTTTGGATTCCAACGCATCGCCGACTTTATTTGGGCGGCGGCGGACATGCGAACACGTGGTTTCCTGCTGGGAGGAACTTCCGGGCGCACGACGTTGTCGGGTGAAGGTCTGCAGCACCAGGATGGCAATAGTCACGTGTTGGCGCTGTCCGTGCCAAATCTGAAAGCGTACGATCCGGCGTTTGCATACGAAATCGCGGTGATCATACAGGACGGGATACGCCGGATGTACAAAGAGGGCGAAAGCATTTTTTACTACATCACGGTAATGAACGAGCCGTACGCGATGCCAGCGATGCAGGGCGACGTGAAAGACGGAATCTTGAAGGGGATGTACCGGTTCCGGCAAGCGACGAACGCGAAATCGAAGCTTCGCGCGCAGCTCTTCGGGAGTGGCGCGATTCTGAACGAAGTGCTGCGAGCGCAGGAAATTCTGGAAACGAAGTATGGCGTGGCGGCAGATGTTTGGAGCGTGACCAGTTACAAAGAGCTTTATGTCGACGGGAACGAGACCGAGCGCTGGAACCGTTTGCATCCCGGCGAAGAGCCGCGAGTTCCGTACGTGACCGAGTGCCTTGCGGAGGCACCCGGAGTGCTGGTGGCTGCTTCTGATTACTTGAAGACGCTGCCGAACATGATCAGCAAGTGGATGCCGCGGCGCCTGGCTTCGCTGGGTACGGATGGATTTGGCCGCAGCGAAGGAAGAGCGGCCTTGCGCGAATTCTTCGAAGTTGATTCGCGGTTCATTACGCTGGCAACTTTGCACGAGCTATTTACAGACGGCAAAATCGAGCGGTCCGCGCTGGACAAGGCGATTAAGGATTTGGGCATCAATCCGGAAAAAGTTAATCCCGTGGTTTCTTGAAAGTTTGCGCTGCTTTGTGAGGAATTTTTGTCTCGTATGAGAGCGGCGAGCTTCGATTCTTCTCTCGGATTCGTGCGACGTTATTTTGTCGGCAGGTTCGTGGCGCTTGCGAGGAGTTCGTTGGGCTTTATGCGGCCGGTGGCGAGTTGTGCGATGAGTTGTGAGTTGGCGGCGAGAAAATCGTAGTCGGCGAGCTCTTTTGGGAGGGCCCACGCGGTTTGCTCGAAAGTCTTCGGAGTGATTTCGTTGCCTGCAACGCTTGCGGCATAAAAACGAATTTCCAATTCTTCGGGCTTGGAGGCGTATTTATGCCGGACGCGACCCAGTTCCACGCATTTTTGCAGCGTGACGCCGAGCTCCTCGCGCAGTTCGCGCGCTAATGCCACTTCCGGAGTTTCTCCCTGCTCGACCTTTCCCCCGGGGAATTCCCATTTTAGAGGAGAGCTGTCGCCGCGGCGGCGCTGGCCGATGAGCAAGCGGCGGTCGCTGCGCTCGATAACGGCGGCGACCACGACTATCATCGCTTGTTCTCCTGTTTTGCAGCTTCTTGGAAGATGCGGAGGAGTGCTTTTGCTCCGGCGAGCAGCGGCGGGCCAGGGGTGTTGAGCAGTTCGTCGCGGACGACGTAGACTCGCTTGTTACCGATAGCCGGGACGTCCCGCCAAGATTCGACTTGGTAGGATTTGTGAGGTTTAGCTTTGTCGCCAGTGGCGGCCCACGCGAGAACGATCAGCTCCGGCCTCGCGGCTGCGACTTGTGCATCGGTTATTTTCTGGCCGGCAGGCAGGACCATCTCGCCGCCACAAATCTCGATGATTTCAGCAACCCATGGCGGCGAACTGATGCGCGGATTCGGCCATGCTTCGCAATAAACGCGGAACTTCTTTTCTAGAGCGCGGCTCTTCTTGGCGATGGCGGCAAATCCCTGGTGCATTTTTCGAATCAGGCGTTCGGCGTGTGGTCTGCGGTTCACAATGCCGCCCAGGGTGCGAATGTCGTTTTCAATGTCACCGAGAGTGCGTGGATTGGTGGCCAAGAAGGTGAGCGGGTGCTCCAGAAGCTTTCTGAGCGTTTCTTGCTTGTAGGGAACCGAGCCGATGACGAGAGTTGGCTTCAGCTTTAGGATTAGGTCTACCGCATCCATGTGCCAGCAGTCCCCGAGTTTCGGCAGACCGTTTACAGGGGCGACGCCGGCACACCATTTCGTAACGCCCACGAGATCTTTCTTGGCGGAGATGGCGCAAAGGATGGATGTAGCGCTTGGCGCGAGGGAGACGATGCGCAGGGAATTGGACGAGGACGACTTCATGAGAAAAGTGTAGCAAAGAATGGTAGATCAGAATCTGGAGTGCGGCTCGGGAGGATCCTGCGCCGCGCGTGACGTTCCAACTGCCCGAAGGATGGGGCGCGGAAACGGGCGCAGCATTCCTTCCTAGAGCCTCGGGATAGAGCTGCGCGCCCACAACTAGGGCCGAAATCTATTTTTGGTCGAAGATGTCGACTGGTTTTGTATCGTTGCGGAGCTCGTCAAGATTAACCCAGTAGTAAGCGCCGAAGGGTTTTTTCTCGGGCCAGATTTCGTCGAGGGTGTCGGCGTCGTAGAGCGTGCCGGCTTTCATGACCATGGCAATGTTCGCGGTGTTGTGGATGTCGTCGAGGGGATTTGCGTTGAGGACCATCAGATCGGCGAGCTTGCCGACCTCGAGGGAGCCAAGGTCTTTGTCGGCGCCGAGAAAATGCGCGCCGTGGAGGCTGGCCACTTCGAGTGCGCCCATGGGGCCGGTAGCGCTGGAGATCATCCAGACTTCCCAGTGCGAGCCAATGCCGTGAGCCTGCCCGTGGGAACCGATCGCACCGTAGCCGCCACTGGCGATGATGTCTGCTAACCCTTGGGCTTGCACACCGAAATGGTAGTCGGTGAGCGGACGCATCCAGCGCCGGCGAAGATGTGGCATGAGTTCGCGCCAGGGAGTCCAGCGCTGGAGCTTGGCGTCCTTCCAGACGTCATTGATCTGCTGGAAATATTCCTCGTTCCAGGGCGCGGTGCCGCCAACGGTGAAGGTTGGAGAATAGACGGTATGTGATTGGCCGAAGAATTTAGCGACGTCGCCGTAAAGGGGAACGTAAGGCGTGGGATGTTCGAAGCCGGTCTGGCCATCCATGAGCATCGTCAATTTATGCAAAAGATCGCTGGAACCTTCGCCCGTAACGCGCAGCATTTTCTTGCGCGCAATTTCCGTGATCCATTGCCGCTGCTCGCGGTCTGGCTGCAGATATTGTTTGAGAGAAACGACCCCGTAGGACGCGAGGCGAGTGATTTCGTGTTCGGTGACTTCGTAGCTGGTGAGTTCGTTGTGGTTGGGCCCGCTGCCATTGAGCAGAGGAGTTGCGGTGGAATAAGTACGCGGCCCGATGGACTGGCCGGCTTCGATCATTTCCGCGAGCGGGAAAACTTCTTCGGACCACGTCGAGGGATCGAGAGTGGTGGTGACGCCATAAGCGAGATAGACCGCCGATTCAAAATTGTGCGTGGGAGTGATGCCGCCTGATTCGCGATGATGATGCGCGTGCATGTCGACGAATCCCGGAATGATGGTTTTGCCTTTGGCGTCGACCACGCGATCGACTCCCGTTGTGGAGCAAGGGCCGACACAGGTGATGCGGCCGGCTTTGGCGACGATTGAACCGCGCTCGATCACTTTGCGGTTTTCCAGCGTGATGATGCGCGCGTTGGTCAACGCGATGGACCCGGGGGCAATGGAGCGCGGCACGCTGAGGTGAATTTCGGTGGTGTCGGTCTTGGCCGTGTCGGTGTGGTACAGGAAATATTTGTTGGCATTGCCGTATTCGAGAGTGGTAGCGTCGCGCCAGCGCGGATACATGCCGCCGTCAAGGCTCGCGGGCTTGATCGTGAAAATGGGAGCTTTGCGATCCACGCGGATCGCTTCGTGGCCAGTCACGTCGAGCGGCAGGGGCGCAACGTAAACGTTGTCGCCTTCCTGATAGGCCACTTGCTGGCCGTTCGAGGAAACCTGGGCGAGCGTTGCGTTGGGAAATGTGGCATGCACAAGGCGGTCCGAACCGTCCATCTGGACGGAGACGAGATCCGTGACAGTCTTCGCACCGAAAGGACCTTCACCTTTTTCGGTACGGTGCTCTGTGAAGTAAATTCTGCCTGATGGACCAAATTGTGGCCGTGCGCCGGGACCTTCCTGACCGCTGACGCGCGCGAGCACGTGCGGCGACCCGCCGCTCGATGGCTGCAAGACGATGTCGTACCACTCATTGCGGGTCCAGTCGCGGCCGCGCAGCGTGGCGCCGGAGCCGCGAGAATAGGCCAGCGCTGCGCCGTCGGTGCTCCATGCGGGATTCAAGTACTCACCCGGCTCCTTGGTGAGGGCATGTGGTTCGCCTCCTCCCGCAGCGATGCTCCATAGCTGACCGTGCTTTTCGTCATCCCAGCTGGTGAAAGCTATGGTCTTTCCGTCAGGCGACCACGCAGGAGAAAACTCACCGGGAGTGAAAGAATCTGGCGTGAGGCGTTTGGGCTTGCCACTGGGCAAATCCATGAGCCAGAGCTTGTGAACGGCCTGGAAGACGATGTGCCTGCCATCAGGCGAGGCAGTTTGCCAGCGGATGAATCTTGCTTCAAAGGCGTCATCGCGAAGGGGAATGGGCGAGTAGGCCATCTCGGAGATAGTGCGATGGACGTGCACGGTGAACGGAATGCTGTCGACTTTTCCGTTGTCGATCCACAGCTTGCGAATTTTTCCGCCTTGGGAAATTACCATGGACTTGCCGTCCGCGGTCCAGACCATTCCCGGGAGAATAGTCATCTGGCGCGAGATTTCTTCCGATTCGTCCAGCTCGACGGGATCCATGATGAGGCGTTCTTGGCCGGTTTCCATGTCCCGCAGCCAAAGAGATGTGCGCGGACCGAAGACGTGACCCTTGTAGGATTCGGTGCTGTCGGGAAGGCGTCTGCCGAAAGCGACGAATCTGCCGTCCGGGGAGACTTCCGGCGCGATGGCACCGCCGCTAGTGCCACGGTCCTGCTGCTCGGCTTGGCCGCCGGTGATTTCCTCAACTTTGCGCGTCTCGAGATTCATGCGACGAATTTGCGCGCAGCCAAGCGTGGGGTCGGTGTGGCCGAAGGGAAGCGGCGAGCAGAGTTGCACATCGAAGTAAAGATATCGTCCGTCGCGCGATACGGAGTGCCAGCCCGGCGATTTGTCCTTGCCGACCAGCTCGATGCCTGAGCCCCCGGCCTTGTGGTACATCACCAGTGTCCAGGCGAATTCGGGGCCGCTCTCCGGGCGCGTGCCTTGGCGTTGCACGATGATGTAGTTTCCATCGGGAGTCCAAACGGGGCTGAGCGCGCGCTGGGTCTTGTCGGTCGAGACGGCGCGAGGATTTTTGCCGTCGGCGTCCATGAGCCAAAGATTGTTCTGGCCTTTGCGGTCGCTGATAAAGGCGATGGTCTTTCCGTCTGGAGAAAAGCGCGGCGTCATGTTGAGCGCGATGCCGGAATCCTGGGTCAGGCATTCGGCCTTGCCGCCCGTCGCGGGCATGCGGTAAACGTGGCCGAGAAGATCAAACACGATCCACTTGCCGTCGGGGGAGACATCGAGCGACATCCAGGTGCCCTCACTAGTATCGAAGTCGATGTCGCGTGTCTGGCCGCGGGCTTGCGTGGTATCCCATTCCGGCGCTGGCTTTTCCTGCGTGGCAGCGCACGCCGGAACGAGGAGTGTCGTGGCGAGAAGCAAGCCAGAAACTGGCCAACGGCTGCGTGAAGTGTAACTGCGGGTGACCACTGTGCCGAGATTCCTCTGCATAACGGTTCTCCGGGGTGATTCGTGGGGCCGGTTCACCACGCGCGGGTGAGGTCAACCGACGTAAGGCTGAAACCAACTTTAGGCATTCGTGTGCGCGCGTTGTACCACGCGAACGCAACAAACGCAACAAAATCTCGCGGTCTTGCAACATATGTTTCTTAGTCGGCGCCGATGCGGATTGACTTCGCGCGCGTCGTGTGGTGCACTCGCGGAGAACTTTTTGAGGTGACGATTCATGAGATGCGTGATGATTGCGGCTGCGACGGCGCTTGCGGTTTGTGCGAATTGCCACGCGATGCCACAGGATGCCGGCCAACAAGTCGTGCACTACCAGGGAGCGCTCGACAACGTGAAATACGTTTTCGGAGTCGCTCCGCCGGTGGCACGCCTGCGCCCGGGGAACATTCTTGATGCCAATTCCCTCGATTGCTTTGGAAACGGCATCCAGAAACCTGGTGATACGACCGCGATGGCCAAAGGGGACAATCCTCTTACCGGGCCATTCTTTATCGAAGGCGCGGAACCGGGCGACACCTTGGTGGTGCGAATCCTCGATTTGCAGGTCGATGGCAATCAAGGGGTCGGCGCCTTTTCTCCTGGATTTGGAGCCATCAACTCCACGCATTACACGCCGGTGCTCGAGAAGACCCCGCTTGCGGAAAAGATTTGGTTTTATCCCATCGATCATGCGGATAACACTGCGACGTTTCAAGCACTCGACTCCAGCTATAAGGTGAAAATTCCGATGCATCCGTTTCTTGGGTGCATCGGCGTGGCGCCCGCCAACGGAGAGGCGCGGAGTTCGATTGTTCCGGCGGAGTTCGGCGGGAACATGGATGCACCAGAAGTCAGCGTCGGCAACACGCTGTATCTGCCGGTGAACGTCTCAGGCGCACTCTTTTATTTTGGCGACGGGCATGCAGCAATGGGAGACGGCGAAGTATCTGGCAGCGCGATTGAAGTGCCCATGCGGGTGCGGCTGCAGTTTGATGTAGTGAAAAAGAAGAGCACGGGATGGCCGAGGTTCGAGAACGAGAAGGAAATTATGACCACTGGTATCTACCGACCGGTCGATGACGCCGTCCGAATCGCTTTTACCGAGCTAGTGGCATGGATTCATGCGGACTACGGTCTCTCCGAACTGGACGCCTACGAGCTTCTTTCCAAGGTAGGGAAGATTCACCTCACGGAGATGGTGGACCCAAATTACGTGGTAGTCGCTTCGGTAGAGAAGAGGTATTTGCCAAAGAAAATGGCGAGCTCTCCGGCTGCAACGCCCGCGCATTGAATATCGATGCTTACGTGCGGGTCAATCTAGATGAGTGGCGGTGGGCTTGAATTCCTCGGCGGTTCGATTCTGTGGCAACCCTTCGCGCCAGAGAACTTCGTGAACTTCAATCGGCTCATCGCGACCCTTGAGCCTCATCGCGGGGAGCTGCGAGCAGGGAATTTCGCGGCCGAGTTGCATGCGAGTGGCATCAGAAATAACAATTTGGCCTGGCCCCGCCTGCGAAGTAAGCCGGGAAGCGACGTTCACGGTGTCGCCGATGGCGGTGTAGTCCATGCGGCGTTCCGTACCGAGAAATCCTACGACCGCCTCTCCGGTATGAATGCCGATTCCGATCTGCAGCGGAGCCTTGCCGGAGAGCCTGTTTAGCTCCACGAGACTCTTTTGCATGTCCATAGCGGCGCGAACCGCAGCTTCCGCGTCATTTTGCAGAGCGAACGGCGCACCGAAAAGGGCCATCAATCCATCGCCGAGATACTTATCGAGCGTCCCATCGTGCTCGAAGATAACGTTGGTCATGCGCGCGAAGAATTCGTTTAGGACTTCCACGGCTTCGCGCGGCTTCATTTTTTCGGCCATGGTGGTGAAGCCACGCACATCGGCAAAGAGCAGCGTGATGCGCTGGCTCTCGCCGCCGAGCCGAATGTCAGCAGCCTCGGCGGTAATTTTTCGCGAGATGGCAGGCGAAAGAAAACGTTCCAGCGCGCTGAGCTGCACGCCCTGGCGCTGCACTTCACTTTTCGCCACCACGCGGTCGATGACCAGTCCCGCCTGCGCAGCAATGACCGCAAACACTTCCAGGTCCTCGGGCATAAAAGTCCCGCGCTTGGAAAGATTATCCACGTACAGCAATCCAAACTGGCGATCGCGGCTGCCGAGCGGCGCGCACATCGCCGACTGCATCCCGGACATAGCCATACTTTCGCTGCCCGTGAATCGCACGTCTTGCTTCGCATCCATCACCAAAAGAGGTCCCTTGCTGTGCATAACCTGGTGAATGATCGCCCGCGAAAGCGCCATTTGCGGTGTCGCCGTTTTCGGAGTCTGGCGATAGCGCAGTATGGCTGGCAGAAAAGTGTAATTCGAGGAAGATTGCTGCGCCTCGCGAAGAGATTCCTCGGTCAGCAACATGGCGTAGCCGCGCTCGGCTCCGTCAATTTGCAGAACGAGGTCGAGGACGCATTGCGTCACATCATCAACGGTGGTCTTGTCGCCCAACGCTCGGCTGACTTGATACAGGAGAGTGAGTAAGCGATTCTCGCGCTTCAGATACTCGATGCGAAGGTCGGTATCGACACGGGACTCGGTCCGCTCGGGCGACGGCCGGTTCTTCGAGCGTTCCAAAAGCTTGGCAACACTTTCTTGATCCAGGATTTGCGTCAGATGGGAGGCGAGCTCCGGAGAAGTTTTCGCCACGACCGTGCCGCTGCTCATGTTTTCGAAGCGCAACTTGATATCGCCAAGCCCGATGACGTCGCCGCTCTTCAGCTCAGCTCGGTCTATGCGGAAGCCGTTGACGAGAACGCCGTTGGCGCTGTGCTGATCCTTAATAACCCAAGCGTCCCGCTGGCCTTCAAGAAGCGCATGACTTCGGGAGATGCTCGAATGCGGAAGTGTGATGTCGTTAGACGCGGCTCGTCCAATGTGAATCGTCGAGCCTTCTTTCAGCTCGTAGAGACGAGGCTCTGCACCGGGCCTTTCAATGATTAGGCGTGGCATGGTTAAAGCGAAGCGCTATTGTTATGTTCAGCCTCTTTGTGGCGCGGCGCAACGGAAGTGTGGCGGGGATTGTCCGACTTTGCAATCCAGGGCTCAGGATTGGGCAAGCGTTGAAGAGCGCGGGGCGACTTGGGCTACCATAACACCATGTTTAGCGAACTGCTTCTCGACCACTTTCGGAATCCGCGCAACGCCGGCAAGCTGGCGAATGCGAGCGCCGAGACGCAGGCCACGAATCCGGTTTGCGGCGATATTTTGGAGCTGACGGTTCGCGTCGAAAATGGCGTGATTGCCGAAGCGCGCTTCTTGTGCCGGGGCTGCACGTCCTCGATCGCCTGCGCGTCGTTCTTAACGGAGCGCCTGACGGGCTGCAGCGTAGCGGCCGCCCGTGCAATCACCGCTGAAAGCATCGCCGAAGCGCTGGGTGGGTTGCCGCCTGCTACATTTCATGGCGCGCAGCTTGCCGGCGAGGCCCTCGCTGTTCTCCTGGAGAAACTAGCGTAGTAGAACACTTCCGCGAGTGTTAGTCGCCGAGGGCCTTATGCATCGTATCTGGATCGTTCAAGTTAAGAACGCACCCTTCCTCATTCGTTTGGACGATTTGCACTTCGCTGGAATGCGCCCAGACCACCGAGCGCGCCCCCGTTTCGAGCGGCGCGTTCATAAGCTCTTGATACAATGCAGAGGAAAAGATAACGGGATGTCCGCGGCGGCCTTCGTAGACTGGCAGAACAATGGATTTCCCCGAAGTGTAAAAAGTTTCGACAAGGTCTTCGACGAGCGCTGAGCTGATGAGCGGATGATCAATCAGAAGAAGAATGATGCCGTCGGTTTCGGGCGGCAGGCTACGAAGCGCTGCCTGAATCGAACTCAATTGGCCTTTTTCCCATTCTCCATTGATGACGATCTCATCGGATGCCAGATTCACTTCTTTCGCAATAGGCTCAGCATCGGCGCCCAGGACGACACGACGCACGCCGATCTTTGGGTGGTGAGCTACCTCCAGCAAGTGTTCAAGGAAAGGTCGCCCCTGGTAGGAGAGCAGCGCCTTTGGCGAGCCCATCCGGCGCGATGCGCCGCCCGCGAGGATAATGGCAGCGAGCATGCCGCCTCTTTCAGGTTCAGCGTTCCGTCAATGCCGGCCGCGGTTCGTAGTGCAATTTTTTGTGTGCTGCCGTTTCCGCATTGCGGCGAACAGCAATCAATTCCGCCACGACGCTGATGGCAATTTCTTCTGGTGCGAGCGCGCCAATCTCCAGCCCCATCGGGGCATACACGCGATGAAACTCTTCCGGACGATAGCCGTCGTTCTCCAAGGCCTTGTAAACGGATAGAACTTTTCGCTTGCTTCCAATCATGCCGACATAGCGTGCGGGGGTCCGAACCGCCCAGCCGAGCACGCGCATGTCTTCTCGGTGGCCGCGCGTGACGATGACTAGATAGCTTGCGGCGTTCGGGCGAATCTTCTCGAAGGCATCTTCGTAGCTCGGATAAATCTCCTGCGCCATCGGAAACCGCTCGGCGTTCGCAAATGCTTCACGATCATCTATGACTGCAATGCCGAAGCCCGCGGCGCCGGCCGCTTTGGCCACCGCCATCGAAACGTGGCCGCCACCGAACAAATACAGAATGGGCTGCGGCAGAATGGGTTCTACGAAGACTTCCAGCGTTCCGCCGCAAATCAGGCCATTATCGTAAGTGGCCTCGTTGTTCAGATTGAAGACCATTTTGCGCGGAGCTTCCTTGTGCATCACTTCTTTCGCCGCGGCCCAAACCTCGGCCTCCACGCAGCCTCCGCCGATTGTTCCCGCGATGGAGCCGTCGTCGCGCACCAGCATGCGCGAGCTTTCATAGCTGGGGATCGAGCCGTTGGTGTGCACGATGGTCGCCAACGCTCCGCGCTGCCCCGCACGCCGCATTTTCACGATTTCCTCGAAGAGGTCCACGCTTGCCTCAAACATCAGCCTACGGCGCGTCATGCGTACTGTCAATCCGGCCCACGCCATGCAGTTCGCGTGCGGGCACGGCGGATTGATGCACGAGCCTTCTGGACACTCCAACCCGCGGATGTTACCTTGCGAAATCCAAGACCAAGGCGGGAGGGTGGATGAAGGCAATCCGATTCCATCAGCATGGCGGGCCGGAGGTGTTGAACTATGAGGATGCGCCGGAACCCGCACCGCGCGCGAATGAAGTACTGGTGCGCGTGAAGGCTTGTGCACTGAATCATCTCGATCTGTGGGTGCGGCGTGGTTTGCCGGGTGTGCCCATTCCGTTGCCGCACATTCCTGGTAGCGACGTCGCGGGCGAAATTGCGAAAATTGGAGCGGAGGTAACGACTGCTCGGGTTGGCCAGAAGGTGGTGCTGGCACCGGGCGTAACGTGCGGCACGTGCCCTGCGTGTATTTCCGGCCACGACAATCGCTGCCGCCAATTCACAAACCTGGGATACTTGATCGATGGAGGTTCGGCTGAATTTGTTCGCTGTCCTGAAGTAAACTGTTTGCCCTATCCCCAGAATCTCTCCTTCGAGGAAGCGGCGTCGATTCCGCTGGTCTTTCAAACCGCGTGGCACATGCTCGTGTCGCGTGCGCAGCTACAACCCGGGGAAGACGTGCTGATTCTCGGGGCAGGAAGTGGCGTCGGCAGTGCCGCCATACAAGTCGCCAAATTCTTCGGTGCCCGCGTCATGGCCACCGCTGGAACCGATGAGAAGTTGGCAAAGGCGCGCGAACTGGGCGCCGACCACGTCATCAATCACAAGTCGCAAAAAATCCGCGATGTAGTACGCCGCATCACCAACAAACGAGGGGTGGACGTAGTGTTTGAACACGTGGGCACTGCGACGTGGGACGAAAGCGTTGCGAGCCTGGCCCTCGGTGGCCGCCTGGTGACTTGCGGCGCCACGACCGGATACGACGCCAAGATTGACTTGCGCTTATTGTTTAGCCGACAACTTTCCTTGCTAGGTTCGTACATGGGCGCCAAGTCGGAGCTTCAGATGGTTATGAAATTGGTGGCCGCTGGAAGATTCAGGCCCATCGTCGACCGCGTGTTCTCCCTCGGGGAGGCCAGGGCGGCGCATGCGTATCTCGAGGCGGGATCGCAGTTTGGGAAAGTCGTCCTCGCCGTGTAGCCTGTCGGGTCGGGAACTCTGCTATTCTCTCGGCGCGCGGCGCGAAGAAGGAAAGCAAGAAACATGGCTAGCTGGCAGGCTCATCTTTCGGTCTGGATCGTGAAATGGCGGGTCAAGCGGAAACTTCGCCTGGTGCGGGATTATCGAGTGGCGCGCGAGATTCTCCGCCCAGATCCCTACGCGGTGCCGGCCACGGTTCGCATTTCTCCTGCCGAAGTTGGCGGCGTTCGAGGCGAATGGGTGGAAGGGACGAACGCGGCGAAATCCGTTCTTTTATATCTGCATGGCGGCGGATATTTCGGATGTTCGGCGGCGTCGCACCGACCGATCACTGTCGGCTTCGCACTCGAGGGATTTCGTGTTTTTGCTGCTGACTACCGGCTCGCGCCGGAGAATCCGTTTCCGGCTGCCATTGACGACGCTGTCGCTGCTTATCGCGGTCTCTTGCATGAAGCGAATTTGCCAGGGCAGGTTGTTATTGGCGGAGATTCCGCCGGCGGCGGACTCGCACTTTCTCTTCTGCTCGCACTTCGCGACGCGGGGATTCCGTTTCCGGCGGGCGCGGCGGTGTTTTCGCCGTGGACCGACCTGGCTGCCACGGGCGAATCCATTCGCACAAACGCAGCTCGCTGCGCCATGTTCCATGGACCGGACATCGGCCCGAGCGCGCGCTACTATCTTGGTAACGCGGACCCGCGCAATCCTCTGGCTTCCCCTCTCTATGCCGACTTCACCGGACTGCCTCCGTTGCTGATTCATGTCGGCGCGGACGAAGTCCTGCGGGATGATTCCACACGTCTCGCAGAGCGAGCCCGCGCAGCGGGAGTTCGCGTAGAGCTCAAAGTTTGGCCGGTCGTTCCGCATGCTTGGCAGCTGGCGCCACAAAAGATTCCTGAAGCCCGCCAGTCCTTGCGCGAAAGCGCCGCCTTTCTGCGCGACCTTGCCGCGCCGGGAGGATCGAACAAGGTAGCGTGAAGGTCGATGGCAGAGAACTCTAATCAAGTCAGTCAGGCGACAGAAATCAAGGTGGATGTTCTGATTGTCGGCGGCGGCTTCTCTGGCCTTTGCATGGCCATCAAGCTGCGCGAAGCGGGAATGGATTCGTTTCTGCTCATCGAAAAGAGCGATGACATCGGCGGGACGTGGTACGACAACCGCTACCCAGGATGCGCCTGCGACATTCCTTCGCATCTGTATTCCTTTTCCTTCGATCCTTGGCCGGATTGGTCTCGCATGTATCCCGGCCAGCAGGAAATTCACCTTTATCTGAAACGCTGCGTCCAGCGTTACGAACTCGCATCGCACGTCCGTCTGAATACGCGTTTCGAAGAGGCAATCTGGAGTGAATCAGAGGGCCTATGGCAGGTTAGCGCCGGCGAAGGAATGCGCATCGAGGCGCGTGTACTGGTCTCCGGCATTGGAGCCTTGCACGTCCCTCAATATCCCAGGGTAAAGGGCCTTGACCGTTTTTCCGGTCCAACGTTTCATTCCTCAAATTGGAACCACGATGTCGATCTGGAAGGCAAGAACGTCGCCGTGGTGGGCACCGGCGCCAGCGCCATCCAGTTTGTTCCGCAGATCGCTCCGCGTGCGGGAAAGCTCTATCTTTTCCAGCGCACTCCGCCGTGGATCGTTCCGCGCATGGATTTTGCAATTGCAGAGAAATGGAAGCAACGATTCCGCCGTTTCCCGCTGATGATGCGGGCGTTTCGCCAACTCATTTTCTGGCGGCAAGAGTTTCGCGTGCTTGGTTTCCTCGGAAATCGTTTCGTTCGCAGAAAGGCGACGGAAATCGCCACTCATCATCTCGAGAAGCAAATCGCTGATCCAAAAATGCGCGCGGCGCTGAAACCGAACTATGAATTGGGATGCAAACGCGTCCTCGTGTCGGATGACTACTATCCGACGTTGACAAGGCCCAACGTTGAGCTGGTCACGAGCGGAATCGCCGAAGTTCAGAAGCACAGCATCGTTACCGACGACGGCCTTGAGCGCCCAGCAGATGTCTTAGTCTTTGGCACTGGCTTTCGCGCAACGGAGCCGCTCATCGGCATCCGGATTGTCGGCCGCGGCGGCCTGGAAATACATAATGCCTGGCGAGAGCGCATGAGCGCGTATCTCGGCGTGACCGTCAGTGGCTTTCCCAACCTCTTCCTGCTTCTCGGCCCGAACACCGGATTGGGACACAACTCCGTCTTGCTCATGATCGAAGCGCAAGTCCGCTACGTGATGAGCTGTTTGGCGTTGATGAAGCGCAGTCAGAAGCGTGTCCTCGAAGTGCGTCTAGAAACGCAAACGCAATTTGTCACCGACATCCATCGCCGCCTAGCAGGCACGGTATGGCAATCCGGCGGCTGCCGTAGCTGGTATCAGGATCAACGCACCGGAGAAAACACCGCACTCTGGCCCGGTTCGGTCGTCGCATACACCCGGCGCACTCGCTCGGTTTTGCCCGCCGACTACAAACTGACGTAGCGGTCCTGACGCTTGTTCCCAGGCACGCGGGCGCGCACTCTATTTGTGTCCACTGCTTGCCTGTGCGAAAATGAAGGCAGACGAGGGCACCATGAGCACATCGCTCGGCAAGCACGTCACACTCACCAAACCCGACGACTTCGGCAGCCTGCTCGAAGACGAAGGCATTATTTTCACAACGCTCGACAAAGCCGTGAACTGGGCTCGCAAGAGCTCCATTTGGCCTTTGGGTTTCGGATTGGCTTGCTGCGCTATCGAAATGATGTCCATGGCCGCGGCCCGCTTTGACGTCGCGCGTTTCGGCGCTGAAGTTTTCCGCCCCTCGCCGCGCCAAGCCGACCTGATGATCGTGGCCGGGCGCCTTTCCCAGAAAATGGCCCCCGTCATTCGCCAGCTCTATGACCAAATGCCCGAACCGAAGTGGGTCATCTCCATGGGCGCCTGCGCCACGTCTGGCGGCGTTTTCAACAATTACGCGATCGTGCAGGGTTGCAACCAGGTCATTCCCGTGGATGTCTACGTTCCCGGATGCCCGCCGCGTCCCGAAGCAGTACTCTACGCCATCCTGCAACTGCAGAAAAAAATCGATAACGAAAAGGGTTCCTTCAAGCGCGCACTGAACCTTGACTAGCTAGCACCTCGGTCGGTGCGATCGTGCAACCCGGAATGGCGAGGCTTATTCTGCAGCTCTCCCGAGTTCCTGTGGCCGCCTTCATCGCCTTATCTCCATTGCTGGCTGGCTGTTTGGTGATCCACGACCCTCCCCCCAGGCCGCAGCCGCTCGCCGGTTGGACGCTGGTTTGGAGCGACGAATTCTACAGCCCCGACGGCTCTTCGCCCGATGCCACCAAGTGGACGTACGACGTCGGCGGAAACGGGTGGGGCAACCACGAACTCGAGTACTACACCAAGCGTCTCGAGAACGCGCGGATCGAAAAAGGAAATCTTGTAATCACCGCCACGAGAGAATCCTACACCGGCGACGACGGCGTGACGCGCGACTACACATCCGCCCGCCTCAAGACCCAGGGCCTCTTCGCGCAGACTTACGGCCGCTTCGAGGCGCGCATAAAAATTCCCGAAGGGCAGGGAATGTGGCCCGCGTTCTGGATGTTGGGAGATGACATTCCCACCGTAGGCTGGCCAAAGTGCGGCGAAATTGACATTATGGAAAACATCGGCAAAGAACCCGCCACGATTCATGGTTCCTTGCACGGCCCCAGTACCACCGCTCCCACCAGCGACCTGACCGCTATCTTCACCCTCCCCGCCGGCCAGAATTTCGCCAACGATTTTCACGTCTACGCCGTCGAATGGTCACCCGCCACCGTCCGTTTCTACGTCGACGGCAATCTCTATGCCACCTTCCGCTCATCAGATTGGCCCGCCGGCGGGAAATGGGCCTTCGACCATCCCTTCTTCATCATTCTGAACCTAGCCGTCGGCGGCGATTGGCCCGGCAGCGCTGATGCATCTACCAAATTTCCACAAAGCATGTTCGTTGACTACGTCCGCGTTTATACTAAGCGCTAGTTCTTTAATCGCCATTCAACGAGATGGAACGATCATGCCGGCGCCTACTGATCCAGCCCGCCAACTTCTTCGCCATACGGTAGCCACTGTCGCGTATCGCGGCGGCAAAGCGCTGCGTGGCGCGCACGAATCGTTTGCGAGATTCACTCTTGGAGACAGCGCGCGCACGCCTGCAAATATTCTCGCCCACATGGGGGACCTTTTTGATTGGGCTCTATCGATGGCGCGTGGCGAGGCTGCCTGGCATGATTCCCAGCCCCTCGCGTGGGATGCGGAGGCCGCCCGCTTCTTCGCCGCGATAAAAAAGTTCGATGACTACCTGGCTTCCGAAGAGCCGTTGCATGCGTCCGCCGAGGGCTTGTTCCAAGGGCCAATCGCGGACGCTCTCACGCATGTCGGGCAGCTGGCGATGCTTCGCCGCCTCGCCAGCTGCCCGATCAAGGGCGAGAACTACTTCAAAGCCGAAATAGTCGCCGGCCGCGTCGGCTTTACGCAAGCCGCTCCGCGGCGCGAGTTCGATTGACGTTGGCACCATCAGCGGCGCATTTTTACGGAAGAATCCTCACTACGATTTGAGCTAAGTTCTATTGTTCGTGTTTCGTCTTTCGCTGTTACAATCAAGATCCAGCCTAAGCGTTGCGCACTCCGGCATCTAGCGTTTGGAACCGATGTGCATTTCGGCACACCGCCTGTTCAGGAACCTTTGGTAAGCTAGCTTGCAAGGAGACATCCGACTCATGTCCAGAGTTCTGTCCGTCCTGTTTGCCCTCTGTTTTGTCAGTATTCCGCCTCTCCGTGCCGCCCTGGCTCCCGGGAGTCCCGTCAGGCAAGATCAGCAACAAGACCAGCCCCCACCACAGTCTCAGGATCAGGTCCCCTATCAGGATCAGTCCGCTCCGTACGAGAATTTCTCGCCCGATCAACTCGACAATCTTCTATCTCCCATCGCGCTCTACCCCGACCCCCTTCTCGCTCAGGTTTTCGTGGCCTCCACTTTTCCGGATCAAGTCGAAGAAGCCGCGCGCTATGTCCGCTCCTATGGCCAAAATGGCATCGATGACCAAGACTGGGATGTCAGCGTAAAGGCCGTCGCCCACTATCCCACCGTCATCGAGATGATGTCCGACAAAATTGACTGGACCACCTCTCTCGGCCAAGCCTACGTCAATCAATCCGCCGACGTAGGATCGTCGGTGCAACGTCTCCGCCATTTAGCTCGCCATGCGGGCAATCTAGATTCGTCGCCCCAGGAAGAAGTTCTGGAGCACGACGATTACATCGCGATTGCTCCGTACCAGCCGAATTACATCTACGTCCCGGTCTACGATCCCGCAATTATCTACTATCGCCGTCCCTACTGGGGGCCCGCGATGACCTTTGGCGTCGGCTTTCCCATCGGGGCTTGGCTCAATCTTGATTTTCGCTGGGGCTACGGCGGCGGTTGGGGTGGCGTCTACTACACCGGGTGGCGGCGTGAAGGCTGGGGCGGCGGTTGTTGGAATTGCGGTTGGATCGGTCGCAGCCGCGAGCGCGTCGATATCCGAAGCAACGTCTACATCAACAACCGCTACACTAATATCAACGTCAATCGAACGGTCATCAATCGAAGCGTGAACGTCAACAACATCAATCGCTACAACTCTGTCCACCGGGACGTGAGGTACGACAACGTTCAGAAAAACAACATGCGGGTCGAAAGAAACGGTGGCCCCGGCAATAACCGGCCTGGGAACTTTGCAAACAATGGCCGGCCGGGAGGCGGGTCGCCCGGGGAGAATCGCCCCGGCGTAAACAACAAGATCATTGACCGCAACATCGACCGCGGCAATCCCCGAATCGATCAGTACCGCGGCCGCGACAATAGCAACAACAATACCAATGACCGCGGCAATCCCCGAACAGATCAATACCGCGGCCGCGACAATAGCAACAACAACGTTCGCAACGACCGTCCTCCGAATAACGTGCAACCAAACCGGGCCAATCCGGGAGCCAACAATGACATGCGCTTCCAGAACCGCAATCCGGGACAAAACCAGGGACGGCCTGCGCAACCGAGCGTAAACAACGGCCCACACACCTTTAACCGCAACGAAAACAATTTCGACCCGCGGGTCACTAGCCAGCGCGGACAGTCCAGCCGCCAAGAAGCAGTCCGGCCGCAGCCCGCAGCCCGCCCCGCGCCGCAGGCAAGGGCGCAAGACAGGCCGGCGCCTGCGCCGCGCGGTGGTGGGGAAAGGAAGAGGCCGTGAGAAACATTCATGTGAGCTCGATGGATATGCTGAACGCGGACGGAAGAATGAAAAAAGCCATCAACAAGATGCATTTGCCCGAGGCTGCGGCAGCGGCCGCGGCGCTGTTTCTGGCTATCTGTCTTTTTGCCGCCGTTCCGAACGCGCACGCGCAAGCTGCATCCCAATCGACGTTTTCCTCGACTGACGATGCCTTGCAGACGCTGGTCTCGGCAGCCAAAGAAAGAGATCGCACCGCACTCGCCAAAGTCTTCGGACCTGACTACAACAAGCTGCTAACCGGCGACGAAGTCGAAGACAACAAAGACCTCAATGAGTTCTCCACCGCCGTTGGCGAGTCCGTGCAACTTCAAAAGGTCGATGATTCCAAGTTCGTAGTGACCGTCGGCAAAGACAACTGGCCGATGCCAATCCCGCTCGTGCAAAAAGACGGCCAGTGGTTCTTCGATACCAAATCCGGTCTTGAGGAAGTGCTAAACCGTAAAGTGGGAGAGAACGAGCTTTCCGCCATCACTACCTGCCGCGCTTACGCCGTGGCTCAGTGGGAATACTATACCGAGGGCGATTGGGATCACGATGGCGTCGCTGAGTATGCGCAAAGGCTTATCAGCACTTCCGGTAAGCACGATGGACTCTTCTGGGAAACTTCCGAAGATGACAAGCCAAGTCCGCTCGGCAAACTCATCGCGGCGGCCCGCGCCGAGGGATACGGTCCAAAGACCGAAACGCCTGACGCTGCCGGCAAGGGTGGCGCTAAAGAAGATGAAGCCGTTTCCGAAGAGCGCGCTCCCTATCACGGCTACTACTTCAAAATACTCACGCGCCAGGGCCCCGCTGCGCCCGGTGGGAAGTACAGCTACGTCATCAACGGCAGCATGATTGCAGGCTATGGGTTCGTTGCGTATCCGGACAAGTGGGGCAGCTCCGGTGTGATGACCTTCATCATCAATCAGCAAGGCCGCGTCTATCAGAAGAATCTCGGTCCCAACACTGCGAAAGCTGCTACGGCGATGACCGAGTACAATCCCGATCCAAGCTGGAAGCTTGTCAAAGCTGATTAGTGATACGGGTCGCTCGCGTGCTTACTCCGTTGGCCGCGCATCAGCAAGAAAAGCGTCGGGAAACTTGGATATGACGGCCGTTCCTCCAGACCAATTTAACGTGCTTCCCGCCGCGTTATGGTCTTTGCGAACGTATCCCATGCCGATAGCGTGAGACAGAGACGATGGAATTGCGGCTCTCGTAACGAATCCGACTTCTTTTCCTTCCACGGTGAGGGTTTCACCCGCAACCGGAACGCCGCATCCTTCAAAAATGAGATCGACCCGCCGCCGATTCACTTGCCCGCGCGAGCGCACCCGTTCGACAATCTCCTGCCCCGTATAACAGCCCTTCGTGTAGCTGATGTGCGTGTCCTGCAACCCTGCTTCGTGCGGAATCTGTTTTTCTGCGAAGTCATATCCAAACCACGGCACGCCTTGCAGAAGCCGCTGCGCGCTCAGTGCTCGGTAGCCCATCGGCCCGCCGTCATGCTTCTTAACGCCTTCAGAAAGAACCCGCCACAGATTCTTTAGCGACTCTCGCCCGGCCAGGAATTCACAGCCTGCAACTCCGCCAGGCGAACGCTTCGTGATCCAGCAAGGAACCGATGCAACATTAGCTTCGATGCGGCCAAGCTCGGCGAGCGTGGATAGCTCTATCCCCGCCAGCTCTTGCGCAACTGCTGCGGCCCGCGGTCCCTCGAGCGCCAGCGTTCCGTAGCGCTGCGACTCATCTGTCAGCGTCACATCATCCATAATGATGAATTTGTCCAGCCATTCGATGAGACGCTCTCGAATCATCGCGTAGGAAACGCAGAACAAGTTGTCGGCCAGTGCGTAAGTCTCAAGTTCCGCAAGAATGTGCCCCTGAGGATTCAGCAGCAGCGAGACATTTCCTTGTTCCAGCGACAGGTCCTTGATGTTGTTGGTCAGAATAGCGTTCAAATAACGCACGCGGTCCGGGCCAGTAAAGGAAAGATAAGCGCGATAATTTTTGTCCACCAGCGCGACGCTCTTGCGCGCAAACTCCTCCTCCCGTTGCGGATCAGTCCAATGGTCCGGAAGCGCGCAGCCGAACCACGTCCCCATCGTCGCGCCGGCGCTTTCGTGCAGGGCGGCAAGTGGTGTTTCGATCGCTGCGCCGATTTCTCCGGTCTCCATGCCTCACCCTCAATCCCCAGCTTAGCAAACTGACGCCGCTTGCGCGCTCCCGCTCCGGAATTCACTCACGTGAATGATATAATCGAAATCATGAGCGAAGCCGTGCCCACCTTTGATGCTGTCTCGCAAGGATTGATCCACATCACCATTCCGGTCGGAATGTTGCAATGCAATTGCTCGATCATCGGGGATCCCATTACCCGTGAAGCCTTGGTGATTGACCCCGGTGACGAGGTCACGCGTATCCTCGAATTGCTCGGCCGTCACAAGTTAACGGTCAAAGCCATCGTCAGCACCCACGCGCACATCGATCATGTCGGGGGCCTAAGCAAGTTGCGGCAATATACCGGCGCCCCTGTCCTGATGCACCGCGACGATCTGCCCCTTTACCAAGGCATGGAAGTGCAAGCCGCTTTCCTCGGCGTCGCTACTCCGGAAATCACCGACGTGGACCAGCTGTTAAAAGAAGGCGACGCCCTGAGCTGGGGCTCGTTCCAAGCCAATGTTATGCATACTCCTGGCCACACACCGGGAAGCGTGTGCCTGTATATACCTAAGGATGCCGGGGCTGTCGTTATGCCCGCTCCGCGGCTTTTTGCTGGCGACACTCTTTTCGCGGGCAGCATTGGCCGCACCGATCTATGGGGCGGTTCGATGGACCAAATCACAGACTCGCTTCGAGGAAAGCTGATGCAGTTGCCGGACGACACCATCGTCTATCCCGGCCACGGCCGTTTGACCAGCATTGGTCAGGAACGCAACACCAATCCCTTTTTGATTACTTTCTGAAAGCCTCTTTGCGTCGACACCAATGGGACGAGCGAATCGTTCCTCGGCGAGTTTATGCAGGGCCACCGCGAGAGTGGTCTTGGCCACGAAACACAGCAACTCCGTTCCTGGCACGGATCCCAACGCGGCCGGAAATCAACGCAAGAATATGGTGCAGGCGCTAGAGGCCGGCCTCAAGAGGTTGAAGACCGACTACATCGACCGCTATGGAGTACACATCTGGGGCCAGATCACACCGGTCGAAGAGGTCATGCGAGGACTGGATGATTTGGTTCGCCAAGGCAAGGTCCTCTACGCAGGCATCTCCGATGCCCCGGCCTGGTGGATCGCGCAGGCAAACACGCTAGCGCAACTGCGCGGATGGGCGACCTTGTTGGATTGCAGATCGAATACAGCCTGGTCGAGCGAACCGTCGAGCGGGAACTGATCCCCATGGCCAAGGCCCTGACGATCGGCGTGACCGCGCGGTCGCCGCTGGCGAGTGGCGTTTTGACCGGCAAGTACCACGGCCACGGGTCGTCCGAGCCGGGCCGCATGAGCAGCAACATGATGAAAGATTTCATGCCGGAGCAACAGCGAACCGACTGCGTCGTCGCGGCGATCAAGACCGTGTCCGATCAGGCCGGCCGCAGCGTGGCCCAGGTCGCGCTCGCGTGGCTTCGTTGCCGCCCAGTCCTGGTCATCCGCATCATCGGTGCGCGAAAGCTTTCCCAGTTGGAGGACAATCTCCCTAGCTTCGACTTGACGGTCTCAGCGGAGAGCAAATAAGGATGCTTGACGAGGCCAGCCGGATTGAACTCGGATTCCCATACGAGTTTTACGCCAAGGAACTGCCCCGTACATTCATTTACGGCGGTCTGCGAGACCGCACCTTGGCCTAGCTGCGCCTCTTTGAGCATGCCGAGCCTTTTGTTCAACCGCGCTCCCCGGAAAAAATTGCGCTTTCGCGGGTATCAATTGCGCCCTTCTCTGGCGCGTTTCAATTCTTCCATGACGGACTGCACGAGTTCCTTGGCGTGCGCAAGTTCCTGGGTAATGATGCGCAAATCCATTGCTGGAACAGCAGGATTCCGCTGGCTGGTGCAGTAGACGCCATGCTGGCCCACCAGCACCAGCGCATTCGTCATGCGGTCGAGCGACACCGCGAGCCGGCCGCGCTCTCGCCCATACATTTGCTCAAAGTGCTCCAGCTCGTCCCTGTGTTCGTCAAATGCGTTCATGGATTGCAGTCCTTTTGCTTTCGGTGCCCGCTCGAGACGGTTGCACTTCGGGCACACGTCGCACGCAGCAAACTTTACCCCACGCGGCGCTGGGAACATAATCCGCTAAAGCCACCAGGAGACGCTTACCCCACTGCCCGTGGTGCAATCCGTGGGTTTTCGCGGTCGGTAGGCCGGTCCTGCGGCGAGTTTGGGAAACGATTTGGCTGGAGCAATCTGACAATGCGACGATCCGATTTGGTGCAGCACAAGGAAAAAGATAAGGGCGGAATAACGCGCACCTCGCAAATCGTCTTCGGCGAGCGGCAGCATCTGCTGCGCGTGCTCGACTCGCTCGAAGGCACGGATTTGCCGATTGCCCGGTTGCAGCAGGAGCGCCGCGTTCTCGAGGACCTCATCCACGCGCGCACCCGCGACCTCAACCAAATCAATACCGCGTGGGACGAAAAGATTGGCCTCGTTCTCAGCGCCGATGCTAAACCCGAAATGCTCGAGAAACTCGTGAAACAAGCCCCCGAGGAAGATTTCTATTTGCTGCGCCTGATCAGCGAACATCCGCGCGCAAATTCCAAGACTTTGAACAAGCTGGCCAAGCATCCCTACGGCGCAATCCGCGAAAACGTCGCCCGCCATCCAAACGCCGATGCCGGCACTCTGACCTGGCTCAGCAAGGATCGCAGCCAGCCGCTGTGGTACCTTGTGGCCTTCAATCCCAATACTCCCACTTCGCTGCAGCGCCGCCTCCGCGACCGCCTGAAAAAACTCGGGGAAACCCAACTCTCCCGATAGCTCGCGACGCGGGAAAGCGTTGCTAAGGGCACAACACGCCGCGCCCCCGCTCGTCCAGTCGTGACCCGAGTCCGTCGCTTTGCTCTGGAAATAGTAGAATGCCTCCAAACAATTTCCGGGTAGAGGTCTCGATTGCATGCGAGCTGGAAGATGACCGGTGCCGGGCACGAGCCATCGCCGGCACGGCAATTCGTGCGCACCAAAAGATGGCTGATCTTAGCCGTCTCGGTCGCCGTAATCGTGCCATGCCTATGGCACCGGCGCATCGAAGCCGGCGATTTAGGGAGCCACGTTTACAACGCGTGGCTGGCTCAGCTAATTGAGAAAGGCCAGGCGCCGGGTCTGTACCTCGTGCGGCAGTGGAACAACGTGCTATTTGACTGGATGTTGCTGCACACCGCGAATGCCTGGGGATTCGCGGCTGCAGAAAAAATCGTAGTCTCGCTCTGCGTGCTGATCTTTTTCTGGGGAGTGTTTGCTTT
>Ga0207103_10064_pt1 | contig 30922 bp, 24 predicted proteins | sample Alteio_BWMinHeat_81_FD_153546 | JGI IMG/M metagenome (GOLD analysis project Ga0207103, IMG submission 153546) | Enriched cells from forest soil in Barre Woods Harvard Forest LTER site, Petersham, Massachusetts, United States -... | ecosystem: Environmental > Terrestrial > Soil > Temperate forest >...
ATGCGATCGGAATAGATGTAATTCATGGCGAAGAAATCACGACCAACCATTCAGAAACGAGAGAGGGAAAAGGCTAGGGTTCAAAAACACAAGGACAAAGAAGCCCGGCGCCTGGAAGCTAAAGAGCGCAAAGCCAGCGTCCTGCCAGGTACGGGCGAGGGCGACCCTGATATTGCCGGAATCCAACCTGGCCCGCAACCGCTGCCAGAACAGTGGGGTTACGGGGCTGAAGACGAATAGTTTTGACAAAGAGACTTGATTATGCTGATCTGTGAATTCTGCGTACATCAGCAGCAGACAGGAGAGTGCGCGCTCGGGCTTAGGATTCCTAAGCGGATGAGCTGCCGGGAGTTCGAGCCCGGCATTGAGAAATTCTGCAGCAATCCCGGTGATTTTGTCGGGACAAAGCAGATACTGCAAATGGCTACCTTCTTTGGGATCAAGGGAACTGAGCTGAAGAAGATAACAGTTATGGCCGAGCGGGCCAAATAGTTGCTGAAAGTGATTTCACCTGAATGCGTAGTAGAGGCGGTCCGGCAACGCCCAGCTCATCGCTGAGACCAGGTTGTCTGCTGCCTCAAACAGCATAGCTATGGGCTTGGGTACGCCGAGCTGCTTGAAAAGCTCATCCCTATATTCCTCGTTCCACGCCTCGACGATCTTGCCATTGGCCACGCGAAACTGACTCCTGCCATGCAAAGAAATCCGCCTTCCGGTGGGCTTCAGACCGTGCCCGTGGCCGGTGTGGGTTCCTGTCGCTGTCCAAACGGCCGTGACCATATCGCCTTTCACCGTTATTTCATTTATGGTCATCCGGAGATCCGGGGCGGCCGACCGCCATCCTTTTCCTTCAGCCACTGCACCTTCCAATCTGACATTGCGACCGCCAAAGTGGACCGGGCATCGGCTGGCAAAGACCTGGTTTTGTAATTCATAACGCCCGTGACTAAACATTTCCTCATAAAGCTGGCGGACAGGTACTTTGTTCCGTTCGGCCTGTCGCGGAGTCACGTTCGCGCCCGGGTGGCCTTGAACTGGAGGCTTCTTTTGCTCGCCAGAGGTGAGGCCCGCACTGCAGATCATTGCGATCAAACAGAGCATTTTGACAGTTCGCATGGCATTCGCTCCTTGCCGTATTTGGCCGAGATTATGCGCTCCTCGCTCCCAAAAAGCAATGGGGAACCGGCAATTGAGCTGCTGCGGTGGTTGTCCAGCTCCATTCTAAAGTGCGCGGGCGATGAAATAGCTGACGAACACTCAGAGGCCGGCCATAAGGGGGCAGCCCCACCGAGGTGTCCTCTTCGAGGCCGTAGCCCAAAGTGCCGTAGAGGGCATGGCTGTGTCCATATCAACTAGCTTGACACGGTCGTGATAAACTCGCGGCGTCCTCCAAACTGCCAGCAGCGCCGACCTATGGGCTAGTTGATGGTACTGATCGGGAAAGGTCTCTTTCAGCAGTTGCGCGACTCGAGGGGCGTACTTGGGGCTCATGCATGGAAAAAGATGATGCTCAGTATGATAATTGAAATTCAGCAGCAGCCGCTCGATCCAAATGTTCGTGGTGACGGTCAGGCTGGTGGCGAGCGGGTCGCCCGTCTCATCCAGAGGATTGAGGAAGTGTTGGGTGACCACGAATGAGTTGACAATCAGGTTAGCCAGCAGCAGCGGGATTACGAAGAAGAACGAAAAGTTCCACCAGCCGAGCCAAAACCCAGTGGAAAGCCAGAACAACCAGACCACTAGAAACTCGGTGAGCGTCGCGATTCGCTGTTTCCGGGTCATCTGCTTCTGAATACAAAGCAGTAGCGCGGCGGCGTGGGCGGTGACTCCGACGGCCAAGAGGAAGGGGAAAAGCGGGGTTCGCGAATTGGTGAAACGTCGCAAGAAGCGCATGGTTCGGTCCTGGGGATTACCGTCGATTGTTCCCCAGGTGTCCGGATCTCGCGCCGGATGCTGAGTATTTGCGTGGTGGAGGTTATGCCAGATCGTCCAGAATGCCGCCCCGATGCCCAGTGGTGCCACACAAAAAGCGGCTAAGACGCGGCGCAGCCACAGTCGCTCTACGACCGACCCGTGAAGAATCTCGTGTCCCAGCAGTCCCATGCAGGTAAACGACAAGCCGATGATTATTGCGAGAGCGAATTTGAAAAGCAGGCCCAGGTGCGCATCCACAATCGCGATCGTGCAAGCGACGGCGATCGAGCCGTGAACGGGCAGCCGCAACACGCGGCCCGGTACGGGACGAAAGAGGTCGGGGTATAGCCGATCACTCAGTGCATCTGAGTACTGCTTGGCGAGCATCGCACACTTATACCTGACCGTGTGGTGGCGCGTCTACACGCCACCACAAAGGGGGGAAGCCGCGGCAGTAGAGGACGCGCAGCCGGCGGTAAGGGCAGAGTTTTCCAAACTGCTGTCTTACCTACGGGTTTCGGAGGCGCGATTATGTTATAGTGGTGCGCGCTTGGGACCGCAGCCTATCGACCGAGCATGGACGAATAACGCATCTTTACCCGGTTTCCAATGGCCAGAGTAATCGTTGCCGATGACAGCGACGTTGTGGCAGAGGCAGTCATCAGCGGTCTAAGCGAATGCCCAGGTATTGATCTGTGCCAGCGCGGACCTGCCGACAGCCTGGACGAGCTGACCGCCAAAGTTAATGATCGAGGCATCGATACTGTCATCTACGGACCTAGGTGGCGTCCCGGAAAATGCGCAACTCCTGATCTCGGCCGCGCGGAAGCTTTCTTGCGGTGTTGTGCGCAGTCAAAGGTCGGGCACGTGGTCTTGTTAGCAAGCGCAGCGGCCTATGGCTGCACGCACTACAATCCCGGGCTTATTTCAGAAATGCGGCCTCTGAGAATCAGTAGCGAGAACCCGATTGCGGCGGCGTGGATTGAACTGGAAAGAATCGCTCGATCCTGCCTCAGTGACGACACCACGGTTACCATACTTCGCCTTGCCCCCATGCCAGTGCCGGGAGGCGCGGACTATTTCAGCCGTTTGTTCACCCGAGGTCTTGCGGTCTCAAGCCCGGGTTATGACCCATCTATTCAGATATTGAGTCCCTTTGACCTTGCGGGCGCTGCCTGTTGCGCGGTTCAGAAGCGCCGAGGTGGTGTTTTCAACGTTGCGCCGGATACAGTCATCCCACTTAGCGCGGCGCTTCGCCTGACCGGCGCGGTACGCATTCCAGTGCCACGTGGTGTGCAACGGTTTGTGCGCGGCGCTCTTGCACCGGCCGGCCTGGCTCAGCCAATAAGCCAGGTCGATTACATCCGTTATTCGTTCGCCATCTCAAACGAAAAGATGAAGCGCGACCTGGGATTTATGCCAGCGAGGTCGAGCGCCGAGGCGTTGGTGGAACTGATGTGCGAAGCGCCGGCCGGTCTCGACGCCGGAAACATCGCCGGCCTGGCCTATGATCCATTTGGGATGGACAAAGAGTACATAGCAGCGTATGCGCGGACACTGTTCAAATTCCTCGACCGCTATTATTGGCGGATTGAAGTCGATGGAATCGAGAATGTACCGCGCCAGGGACGAGTGATGTTGGTCGGCGTCCACCGGGGTTTCATGCCCTGGGACGGAGTCATGGCCTTGCACTTGATAGTCGAGCGAATTGGCCGCTATCCGAGGTTTCTGACGCATCCAGGACTGGTCAAGTTCCCGTTTCTCTTTGATTTCGTTCGAAGGCTCGGCGGTGTTATCGCCTGCCGGGAGAATGCAGATTATTTACTGGAACGAGATGAGATGGTGGGGATGTTTCCAGAAGGAGTACAGGGCGCCTTCTCGCTGTACCGGGACGCTTACCGGCTGGGAAAATTCGGTCGCGACGAGTTCGTTAAGATGGCGATTCGCAACCGCACGCCCATGCTACCATTCGTTACGGTTGGCAGCGCCGAGGTCTTTCCGATTTTGAAGAAGGTTGAATGGAACTGGTGGAAGCGACGCATGGAGTGGCGCTGCCTTCCGATCACGCCAACATTTCCATTGTTGCCTCCATTACCGCTCCCATCGAAATGGCACACTCAGTTCCTGCCGCCGATCCATATCGAGGAACGATATTCTCCCGAGGCCGCCGGTGACGCCAAGATCGTGCGAGCAGTCAGCCGGGACGTTAGGGATCGACTGCAAAAGGCGATGGATGGAATGCTGGCCCGCCGCAAGTCATATTTCCACGGCTCGGTATTCGAGCGAGATAAGACTTAACAGCGGGACCCCGAAACCCACTTCAACTTGATTCACGCACTCTACATGGCCATCACCGCACAATCGGGATGGCTGATTTGGAGCCTGGCGCTCGGCCGAATCGCCCAACCAGCCGATTTCCGACCTGGCAGGCGTGGACTGTCATTTTGATGGTGTTTGGTCATTCGGGTTATATCACGCCGAGTAACGGCTTCGGCCCGCCGCCCGGGTTTTCAAGCCGGCAAGTGGGCAGGCCGAATGACCGTATGGGCGTCTATTGACAGGTTCGCTCAGCGGGCTACATGACGATCTTGAAGATGTTGCCTTTGTTATCTCTAGCGACACCCTTGATGGCGCCGAAGCTACCGCCGTCGCCATGCTGTATGGCGCGATCAAAGAATACGTCTGCCTCATGTTGCTGCTCTGGCTTGTACAATTCCACATTGATGACGGTTCCCCGATTGCCGGTAACGACAGCCTGGGCGTAAAGCCTTGCGCCGAGGACATGAGCTACGTAGAAGCCCGTCCCGTAGACGGTATCCCAAACGACTGACATATCGCCTGTTACCGGAACTGTAGCTGTTGTTGCGCCCCTGGCAACGTCGATGGAGGGCACTCGCGCCCAACGGCCCCTGCACACCTCGCCATCGCCGAGAACGACAGAGATGTCGCCGGGATTGAGCGTACCGGTGATCCTGGCGAGGACAACGGGTGCCGGCGTCTGAGCAGAGAGTGGACCCTGGACTGGGTAAAGCCGTGCCGTGCGTGTGCAGCCGAACATCGTAAGAGCGGCCAAAAGGATGAGGGAGATTCTTTTCTTCACTGGAACTCCTTCGATTTGGGAGGGCCTGGCAGTATCGCGGTATAGCTTCTGCCTAGACCATCTCAGCTTTCAGTATAGAGCCCCACTGCATCCTCTTACATTGACTTAGACGTCCCGCGCAGAGGGATGGTTACGACTTAGAAATTACGAACTAGGAACTTGCGTCGTCGCGGCGGCTGTGGTCATGGGTTTTCGGCCGCATCAGGTTCCAGCACTTTAAGCCCGATCAAGCGTGCGAGGTCATGAGTGAGATCCAATAGTTGTAGAGAATCGATGATAGCGCCCTGCAAGTCTTCTGCTCGCGCCTGGAGGCCTTCGAGTTGTGATCCTCGAAAATCGGAGCCTTCGAGGTTCGCTCCATACATTTGAACACCTCGGAGATCGCAGCCTGAAAACATCACGCCACCGAGCCTGGCTTCATAGAAGTCCGCCTCGCGAAGATTGCAATTCAAGAACCGGCAATCCTTAAACCCGGAGGCGCGGAATTGGGCGAGATCGATCTTGGAATCCTGAAAAGACACATTCTTGATTTGAGAATCAATAGACTTTATGCCCGTCATCCTACAATCGACGAATTCAACCCGGTCCAAGGCTGATTGTGAGCAGTCGAGGTTCGCGAGATCGCAATGATCAAACCTGGTATCAGTTAATCTCAGGAACTTCAAAGTAGCGCCGGCCAGGTCCAGGTCGTGAAAGCGGGCGCGCTGTATAGTTACTCGCGACGCGGTCTGGCTCGCTAGAGTCTTATTCGATAGCACGAGATCGGTGTAATGCTCCTGGGCTGTTAGCCGGCCATCAAACGTAGATTCGGCTGTCGTTTCGTCGGGCAATTCGGGCGGGGAGATCGCAAGCGGCTTTACTCGCTTTGGATGTTTCTTACTCACCAGCCGGGGGAATCTCGCTTTCTATTTTCGACTCTGCTGCTTGCATAATATAATCGCGAAGCGCGGTGTTGTCGATCATTATCCGCATCCTCAAGAGACTGGGGCGGTCCGCGCCGCCCGACGATGTGGTGAGTCTAAGGCGAAACCGACGCCTCGGAGGTCTTGGCGGAACTTTCCTCGGTCTCGTCTTCAGTGAATTCTTCCTTGAATTCGCAGGCTTCGTTTCGGCAGGTCAGGAGGCGCGGGCCGTTCTTCTGCGCCTTAACGACCAGGAATGCGGCTCCGCACTCGGGGCAGGTTCGCGCAATCGGCTTGTCCCAGAGGGCGAATTTGCAGTCCGGGTAGTTGGAGCATCCGTAAAACGAGCGCTTTGCCTTGCCTCGCTTTACAACGATATCGCCGCCACAGTCCGGACAGTTGACGCCGGTTGTCTCCTGTTTAACGTATTTGCAAGTGGGGTAATTAGAGCAAGGAGTGAATGGTCCAAACCGTCCTTGTTTGACCACCAGATTCTTGCCGCATTTTGGGCACACTTCCTCGAGCACGACATCGGGTGCGGCAAATCCGCCGCCCTTCTGAATCTTCCTGGTAGTCTTGCACTCCGGATAACCGGTGCAGGCGAGGAACTGGCCAAAGCGGCCGCGTTTCATGACCATCGGCTTGCCACAGTTTTCGCAGGTTTCCTCGGCGGCTGCCTCAGCGGTCTCTTCGCCGCCCTCATCGTGGATTTTGGGAAGGTCGCGGGTCGTCTTGCATTCGGGATAGTTGGTGCAGGCGAGGAACTCGCCAAAGCGGCCGAACTTCTTGGCCATGAACGAGCCGCAGTTCTCGCATTTCTCCTCGGTTATAATTTCCTGGCGTTTGACGTCGCGCATATTCTCTTTAGCAAAGGCCAGATCCTTGGTGAACTTCTCGTAGAATTCGGAAAGCGTGTCGGTCCAGACCATCTTTCCTTCTTCGACCTCATCCAACTCCTCTTCCATATGGGCGGTGTATGCTACGTTGAACAAATCATCAAAGCTCTCGACGAGGAGGTCATTGACGATCATACCCAGATCGGTCGGGAAGAAGCGGCCTTCCTTTTTAGCGACGTATTCGCGGTCCTGGATAACGGTCATGATCGAGGCATAGGTTGAAGGACGGCCGATACCTTTTTCCTCGAGCGCCTTTACGAGGGTTGCTTCCGTGAATCGGGGAGGCGGGTCAGTGAAATGCTGATCCGGAAGGACGCGATTGAGTTTCAGCTCTTCGCCCTCCTTTACCTGGGGAAGCCGCAAAGCCTGCTCATCGTCTTCTTCATCCTTTTCATCTTTGCCTTCCTCGTATACTTTGAGGAAGCCGTCAAATTTGAGCACGGAGCCGGTCGCTCTGAGCAGGTATTCCTTTCCAGCTTTGATGTCGATCGTGGTCTGGTCGAATAATGCAGGCATCATCTGGGAAGCCACGAATCGCTGCCATATCAATTTATATAGAGCGAGCTCGTCTTTGCTCAGGAATTTTGCCATCGAGTCAGGGGTGCGCAAGGAAGAAGTCGGCCGGATTGCTTCGTGAGCATCCTGGGCTCCCTTCTTTGACCGGTAGTGGATTGCTTTTTCGGGAAGATACTGAGGTCCATACTGAGATCCGATCAAATCTCTCACCTCGGCCAACGCGGAGTCGGCCACGCGAGTCGAATCAGTCCGCATGTAAGTAATGAGGCCGACGGCGCCTTCTTCGCCCAGCTCGATTCCTTCATACAGCCGCTGAGCCACCTGCATGGTCTTCCTGACGTTGAACCTGAGCTTTCGGGATGCCTCTTGCTGCAGCTTTGAGGTAATGAACGACGGTACTGGATTGCGCTTCTTCTCTTTGGTTGAGACCGACGAGACGACGAACTGTTCGCGCTCCAGGTCCGCGACGATCTTGTCGGCCTGTTTTTTGTCCTTTATGTGGAAGTCGGTCTTTTTAGGGTCCTTATCAAAGTCGGTAGTCTTGACTGTCTTGTCGCCGACCTTGTATAACCGGGCTTCAAAAGGCGGAGGCAGAGCCGATGACAGGTTTGCGGCGATCGTCCAGTACTCGGTCGGGATGAATGCAAGTATTTCGCGCTCGCGCTCGACGACCAATCTGAGAGCCACCGACTGGACGCGACCGGCGGAGAGTCCTCGACGAACCTTATCCCACAGCAACGGACTAACCTGATAGCCGACGATTCTGTCCAGCAACCGCCGAGCCTGTTGAGCGTCGACAAGGTCCTTATTGATATTGGTTGGGTGTTTGAATGATTCCTGGATCGCGGACTTGGTGATTTCGTTGAACATCACCCGCTGGACGGTTTTCTTATTCTTGCCCTTGCCCTGTAGCTCCTCCTGAATATGCCAGCCAATGGCTTCGCCCTCGCGGTCCGGGTCGGTCGCAACGTATATGGTTTCGACGTCTTTGGCGGCGGACCTGAGCTCTTGCAGGACTTTTTCCTTGCCCTTGATGACCTCGTATGTCGGCTCGAAATTATTGTCGAAGTCGATACCAATCTTTTTCTTCGGCAGGTCTTTGACGTGGCCGACCGAAGCCAGGACCTTATAGGCTGAACCCAGGTACTTATTGATAGTCTTAGCTTTTGAAGGTGATTCTACAATGACAAGTGCTTTGGCCATAATTCCAACCGCTCGTTTACGACTCAGCGACTCTTACCACTCCATGCTACATGCTGCGTCAAGAGTCGCCACGTAAACTCCCCAATTTACTCCCTATATAAGGATGTGTCAAGAATCCTGGCCGGTATCTGCCGTTAACACGCCAAACCAAAGGGGATGGGCGCTTGTGCGATAAACCACTTTTACCGAAACCGGTTTACTGCATCGGGCGACTGGTTCATTTCGGTTCAGCCGGCCCGCGCTAAACACCAGGGGTTAAGTTCAGGTCCCTAGCCTAATCCGGCGTAGCATCTTCTCGAAGCGGGGCTCGTCGCGGATCTGATCATACGCTGGCTCTACTTTGATGAATTTGATCCACAGATATTGGTCATCGAAGAGCGCCTCTAGATCGTCCAGGAGCGCTTTCTTATCCCCAAGCTGCGATCGAAAGATAGGGTCGTGCGCGAAAGTCTTGGACCTGAGCACACTTTGCAGGAAGCCGCGCCAGCCCGACGCCTGGTAAGCTGCCCACCACGAGTCCGTAGCAAATCCGTTGCGTTCCTGCTGTTTCAGGAATTCCTGTACGACCTCAGGATGCATCCCCTTTTGCACATACAGGCAAAGCAGCAAGTTGTGTGCAAGAGAGAAGTCGGGGTCGATATCGAGCGCCTTCCGGCAGGCGGCCATTGCTTCATCGTACTGCCGGGCGTAATAGTAGATCTGGGCCATATCGGTATTCATGTTGGGGGAAAGGGGTTCGAGTTCCAGCGCCAGCGCCATCTCTGCCTTGGCTTCTTCAAACCGCCCTTGCGCAGCCAGGCTAAGAGCGTACCATTGATACGCAGATGAATAGTTAGGGCTCATCTCGATGGCCTGCTTGAACTCTTCTTCCGCTCCGGACCAGTCGCATTGCCAAAACGTCCTGTAGAACCCTAGCGACGCGTGAGCTTCGCCGAGCGAATCATCCAGTTCGAGAGCTTTGCGCAAAGCCGGCTCTGCCTTGGGCATGGCGTCCATTGAATAAGCGTCGGCCAGCCCGGCATACGCGAGGGCAAAGTTCGGGTCTTTCTGAATTGCCTGCTGGAAGTAATCAATGCTCTTACGAAAGCCTTCGGTGGTTCGCTTGTTCCAGAAATAGCGGCCCTTTAGATACGCTTCATAAGCTTCGGGGCTGTCGGTAGAGTGCCGGGCCTGGCTCTCGCGTTCTTTTGGCGTCAGAACCGGCGCCAGCCTGCTGATTACGCGCCGAGCCACGGCGTCCTGGGCCGCAAACACACTGTTGAATCCTTCATCGAACTTTTCTGCCCAGATAGGCGAGCCATCTTTTGAGCTTACAAGCTGCACCGTAACTCGAACCGCGTCTCCGATTTTTTGCACGCGGCCGTCCAGCACTGCATCCACGCCGAGCGCGCGCCCGACTGAGGCGGGGTCCCTATCGTCGCCCGCAAGGTTTTGCACGGCCGAGGTAGGACGCACCTTGATTTCTCGGAGATTCCCCAACCTCGTTATAAGGGCGTCGGCAAGGCCGAGGCCAAGGTATTCGTCAGCTCCCGACGGGCCCAACTGTTTGAACGGAAGCACGGCCAGGGTCTTGACCTCGGGCGCGGTCCGTTTGAGATTTGAGCGGCTTCTAACCGCAAACGATACTGCGGCAACTGATCCTGCCAGCAGCAGCAGAGCACCCGCGGCCCGGCGCGCTGCAAATAGGCGGGCACGCGCCTTCCGCGGTGGCGTAGGACCTTGTTTGCTCCCCATCGGGGGGCTCGCCGCTGACTCTGTTCTTATAAGGAAGCTCTCTGGGGATGCGTCCCGCTCAGCCAGCCCTATGTTATCCAAGCCCGTAGGACCTCCGGGATCCCAGTCTGGCACCTCTGTTCCCAGGTCCTCCGGCTCCGCCGTCTGTTGTTTGGTAATCCGCTGGCTGATCGGAGCCGCCCGAACCCCGATCCCTTCCCACGCAGTTCCGCCGTGCGCCGCGCTTTCTCTCACCTCGGCGAGAAATCGATAGCCAAATCGCGGAACTGTTTCGATATAGCGTTGCCCGTTGCTTTCCTCACCAAGCGCGCGCCGAAGCCTTGATACAGTGCGGGTCAGCGTCCCTTCGTCGACGAATGTATTCGGCCACACTAGCGTCATCAGTTCGTCTTTCGTGACAGTGTGACCGCTGTTTCTGAGAAGCACCGTGAGCGTGTCGAATAACTTTGGCGTCAGGGGCACAGGGCGGTCATCCCGCATCAAGACTCGCTCTACCGGGTCGAGTCGAAACGGGCCAAACTCATAAACAGTGCCAACTGACTGACTCATAATGGCCAATGGGCCTTGTCAGGACGACTTGTCCGACTTTTGTCCGGCCTTTGTCAGAACTTCTGAACCGGATCTGGGATACTCTCCGGTGTAAGCCGGGGTTGCGCTATTGACGCTCGCAATGCGTCCAGGGGCCTGATGTGACGGTGAAAATCCTAACTCAGTTCTCTTGCCTTGCACAACCGGACTCGGAACGCAACCGGATAGGAGTGTCTTTAACACGATTAAGCGGGGGGCAGCCCCTCGCGCGGGGCAGCCTCATAGTCGCCATCGCAAATCCGAAAAATCTGGGGGTTTAGAAATGAAGAGGACAAAGAGGTCTATTGTTCGCCGGGCGATCCAGCTTCGCGGGCGTTCCACAGCCGTCGTGATTGCTGGAGCGTTGGCGCTGCTTCCCGGCGGGCTGGCCAGCCATAGCGCTAACGCCAATCCACATTCGGCCGCCCGCCGCGGCGTCCAGGGGACGCAAACCGCTGCTCCAGATCTGACGGTACTTGAGTATTCGCTGCCGACGGCGAGCAGCGGCCCCTATGGTCTCGCTGAGGGCCCGGACGGTAACATGTGGATCGTCGAGCAAACCGCCAATAAGATCGCCCGGATGAGTCCCGATGGATCGAGTTTCACTGAATACCAAATCCCGACGCCTGACAGCAGGCCCTGGGGAATGACACTGGGGCCTGATAGCAATCTCTGGTTTGCCGAAGGCGACGGGAACAAGATCGGGAAATTCAGTGTGCCAGCAGGCTCGGGAGCGATATCAATAACCGAGTTCCCGGTTCCTACGGCCGGGGCCTCTCCGTTCCAGATAACGCCTGGCCCTGACGGCAACATCTGGTTCAGCGAGACACTGGTCGACAAGATCGGTAAGATCACGCCGAGCGGAACGGTGACTGAGTTTTCACTGCCGACCCAGCTTGCTTATCCGTATGGGATAACGACGGGCTCGGACGGGAGCGTCTGGTTCACGGAGTATCTCAGCAACAAAATCGGGCGTGTGACGCCGGCGGGGGTGTTCACTGAGTTTGCGATCCCGACGTCGGGAAGCTTTCCATTTGGAATCGCGTCAGCACTAAGCGGGGAGCTCTGGTTTACGGAGCAAGGAGCCGGCCAGATCGCCGCGATAACTACCGCTGGGGCTATTACAGAATTTCCAACCGACTCGCCTAAGAGCGGTCCAAGCGGTATTGTGAGCTTGGAGGCGCCCGTAGGGGGCCGGGCGTTTGTAGCGGCAGTTGGACAACGCCCCAAGTCAAACAGCGCCGAGATCCCCGCCGGCCCGAGTTCCAGCGACGTCGAGGAGCAATTCAGGAGACTCGCGTGGTCGTTAACAGATGCGGGGACCCTCAATCTCTCCTATGGAGGTGTACCTCCTTCCAACGCATCTCCCTGCGGTGACGTGTCAATAAAGCAAACTACTAACCCGCGGACCTTCTTCCTCGACGTTAGCTGCCCCAATATGTGTGGCCCGGGTGGCTGCGACCTCTACCAACTCGAAGATAAGGACCTTACTCCCGGGGAGGTTCCTGACTGGGTCAGGGTGCCTGACCAGTCCCGAGGTAGCGCCTCTATTTACGAGCTTTTCATTGATGACCACCGGTACACTTGCTTCTGCTTGACGGGAGGCCATGCCGCTGACAACTTGCAAAACGCCGGTCATCTCAGGGCTGCAGATTCCACGTCAGGCTTTGCCTACGACCCCACAAGCATTTCTATACCGACGCCCAATAGCGGCGCTTTCGTGATTGCAGCCGGCCCTGGCGGGCGGTACTTCACAGAGATGAATGCGAACAAAGTGGGCCGAATAGTTCGGTCGATTGCTATAAACCCCATCTATCAGCAAGTCTCTAGCGGCAGCCAGGCCTCCTTCACGCTGACCGACCTCGCGGTCCAGGGTCCTGTTAGCTGGACGGCGGCGGTTCAGAAAGCCGACGGGACCACAGCTAGCTCGGTAACAGCCGCCGTCAACCCGGTTTCGCTAAGCCAGGGCGGCAGCGCGATGCTGACCGTCAGTACCACCTCGAGCGCGGCGCCGGGGGACTACGCTGTTGGCGTGGAAGCTACTTCAGCGGATGGCTTTCGAGTTGTCGGCGCCGAGTTCACTGTCGTAGCACCTGACTTCTCCCTCGCCATCGACCCCGCAACCGTAACCACGACCGCTGGAAACAAAATCAACATCACTGTGAGTGTTGTACGTACCTCCGGTTTTGCGGGCAATGTGACTGTCACTCCGCCGGCCGTAACCTTGCGGGGATTCAAGCTGCCAAGTGACCCTCTCGCGACTACGGGTACCAGCGTTACGTTCAAAATAAAGATAAAGGGCAGCGCACAGCCCGGCTCGTATCAGCTTGTTCTCACGGGAACGGATGATTCAGGGCGTAGCCGCACGTTCACAGTGACGATCGTTGTCCAGCCCGGCTGATCAGAGCTTTCTGACGAAGCACTTGCCAGGCAGTTGCCGGATCTTGTCGAGCATTTCGAGCTTGAGCAATGCGCCCATCAACTCGCTCGAGTTCATCTTGCACGCATGGATCAACTGATCAATGTGGATCGACTGATCGCTCTTGATGAGCGACAGGACCTTGCGTTCGTGATCGGACAGCACGGCATCTTCGAGCAGAGGCTGGTCAGCGGGTGAATCGGATTTCTCGAGCGCCAGGATTCGAGACTTATGCTCGGGTGGAAACTCTTCGACGACGTCCTGCCAGGTCTGGACCAGCTTGGCGCCGTCCTTTATCAGGTAGTTGGGTCCGAAGCTCTTCGACGAAGTGATATTGCCGGGCACGGCAAAAACGTCACGTCCTTGTTCGTAGGCCATCCTGGCGGTGATCAGCGACCCGCTTCGCTCGGCGCCCTCTACTATCATGACGCCCAGCGAGATGCCGCTTATGACTCGGTTGCGGAAAGGAAAATTCTGGGACAGCGGCGGAGTGTTGAGCGGGAATTCGGTCAGGAGGGCGCCACGGGCGGCAATCTGGTCAGCAAGCTTACGATTCTCTTTTGGATAGACGGCGTCGAGCCCGGTACCCATGACAGCTATTGTAGCGCCGCCGCCATCGAGAGCCCCTCGGTGTGCCGCGGAATCTATGCCCCGCGCAAGCCCCGAGACTATCGTCACGCCTCGCCTGGCCAGCTCGCGTGCCAACATTTCAGAGGCGCTCTTGCCGTATGTCGAGCACCGTCGGGAGCCGACTATCGCAATACCCGGCTGCTCGATTGGCCTGGACCGGTCGCCCAGGCAGTAGAGCACGATGGGCGGATCATATATTTCCCTCAGCAGTGGCGGGTACCGCGGGTCAGTAAAAGTCACGACGGAGGCTCCGAGCTTGTTGAGTCCATCAAGCTCGGCTTCGGCCCGCTCCTGTTGGTCACCGGTCTTCAGCGCTTCAATGCAATCACGTTTGATCCCATGTCTCTCGAGTTCAGCTTGGCCGCATCGAAGCAGGCGCCTGGAGCTCCGAATCTTTCGATCATTACGGCGGCGGTGCGCCTGCCGACTCCGGCAACCATGCTCAAGGCTATCCAGTCGCGAAGCGACTCCTTCGGCTCAACGGACATCGGAGTGACCACCTCTTCTCAAAGCCGGTATCGTCGACGGAACCGGCGAATTCCGGGCCGGATGCCTATCCTGTGACGCTGGCTCCCGGCCCGGGCTGATCAAACTCACAGCTTTCTAACGCCCATCAGTTTTATAGGCTCAATCCCAAAATTTTCGATCTCGATATTGTCCGAGTTAATGAGCTTTACCTTGGCGGCGTAAACGAGAGTGCCCTCCCCGCGATCCTTTTGATCCAGGTCCAGTTCCATCAAACCGAATTTGTAATCAGAGGATCGAGTGGAGTAGTACTGCTCCAGGAAGCTGATGGGCCTGTCGGCCGCAGCAAAAATGCGGCGGCCTGTCGGCGAAGGTATCGACATGATGGCCTTGAACTCGTAGAAGCCGATTGTGCCTGTCAGCGAGATGCGCCCCTTGGTTTTCATCTTCTCCAGCGCCTTGAGCGCGACTTCAGGGCCTCTGTCGACCAGGATCGCGTGGAGATTCTGCACCTCTTCAGGTGTGGAATAAGAACTTATAGTGATCGTTACGTTAGCGGTGTTGCCCGCGCCTGGACCGGCCGGGAGATAAGCTAAGGCAGAAAAAGTCTCGGTCTTGGCTACCGGTCGAGCGGTGATTGCCGGGCGGGGCATGACACTTATGGCACACCAGACTGATAGCGAGAAGGCGATAAGGATTCTTCGCGTCATTTAGGCCTCCTAAAACCATCAAGGTTCGTCTAGAAGCACCTCACATTAGCGTCACAATGGCCAACCAGCCGTTTATTAGATTACCATTTGTTGTCGGCCGTCGGGAACTGAATACTCTCGTGTTTTAAACAAGGTCAGAAAATCGAATCCAGGCATGATAGTCGTTGTCCTGAGGCGGCCACAGGCCTCGGGGGAGCGCGCCCGAATGGCCGCGGTCAGGCCTTTTCGTCGGCTTCAACTATGTCGACGATGCCGACGATGGCTGCGTCAACCGGGCAATCTTTGCAGCTTTGCGCCATCCGCGCCGAACTGCCTTGCACTACCAGGACCAACTCGCTGAACCCAGCGCCCACCGTATCGATTGCGACAATTTGGCCTTTTTCATACTGGCCGTCAATTCCGACGGGACGCACAATAAGAAGCTTGCGGCCATGCAGGCGCTCGTCCTTTCTTGTTGCGACCACGGTTCCGACTATTCTGGCCAGTATCATTAGAGACTCCGAAGCGAACTACTCTGCAACCAGAAATCCGTCGCGCCGAGAATACCTCGCACCCAAAGACACACCGTAGCCAGGGTGGTCGGGGCCCGAAGCCAGGACAAGCTGGAAGCTTGTCTACATCATTTCTCGCGCGATTCGAATGTGACTGGCAGGCCTTCATCTACAGACGTATGGGGGCGCGGGATTACATGAACGCTGACTAGCTCACCCACTCGTCGGGCTGCGGCAGCACCGGCGTCGGTTGCGGCTTTGACGGCGGCCACATCGCCGCGAACTATTGCCGTAACCAGGCCGGCGCCGATCTTCTCGTAGCCCACCAGCGTAACATTGGCGGCCTTGACCATCGCATCAGCGGCCTCGATCATCGCGACCAACCCTTTGGTCTCGATCATTCCGAGAGCTTCCATCTTTTCTCCTTTCATCGCTTCTCTTTCTCCATATTAACTGTTCATCTCCCGCGCGACCAGCTTCGCGGCTTCGGTTATCAGAGCGGTCAGTTCTCGCTTCGTCAGCGTTACCCTCTCGTCATCGCAGTCGCCACCAGTGCTCTCCTGCCCGGCCGGGACCTTGCAAGAACAAGTGGCGGCGTGCCCTTGCAAGTACCCGCAGGACTGGCAGGCGCGCGCCTCCGGCGACATGTAGCCGGCCCGCTCTCTCACATCTAACAGCTTTGCGATTGCCTCAGGCGGCAGCTCGCTCTGACGGCCGACCAGTTTGGCTATAAGGGTTATCTTGGCGAAATGCTCGAGTGTTTCCATCCTGGCGTACGCCAGTTCAAGGTCAGGGCCATACGACACGGCCCCGTGGTTGGCCAGAAGGAGCGCGTCATGGTGCGGTATGAATGGAGTCAGGGAGTCTACGACCTCGTCGGTCGACGGCGTTCCGTACGCCGTCAACGGAATGCAGCCCAGCGTCAGTATCACCTCAGATAACAACGGCTTATCCAGCGGGACGTTAGCCACGGCAAATCCCGTCCCAAATGGAGGGTGTGCATGAACGACGGCCTGGACATCGGGCCGCAGCCTATAAATCGCAAGATGCATCGGCAGTTCCGAGGACGGGTTCCGCTCATCAGTCCGAATCTTCCTGCCGGATTGATCGACGACTACCATCATGTCTTCGGTCATCCGCCCTTTGCACACCATGGTCGGTGTAGTCAGTATAAGGCCATTGTCGAGCCGGACGCTGATATTGCCATCGGTGGCGGCCGCCATTCCGCTTTCATACATTCGCCGGCCGATGTCGGCAATGTGCCGCCGCAATTCTCTTTCGGTGATCATCCCGGCCAATCCTAATAGCGATTTCTTTGGCGCGCCGCAAGGCGAGATGGCATCCGGTAGGTATTCTTGCGTCGCTACAGTCTGCGTGGCCCTGCTGACTTCAACCCAAGAGTGTCACGTGCTTGACTGCCTGGTGTCAAGGTGAAAACAGTTTTCAGTTTTCAGTTTCGAGCCCGAAGGGTCTTTACAATTGAGTGCAGCCTTATTTCGCAGCGCAAATTGCTACTGATGCCGGGGCGGCAACACGGAGGGCCGCCCGTACAAGGATGACTCTTTCTGTTGCACGCTCTTCATTGCCGCCCCGTTTTATTGAAGAGGAGGACTCAAAACTAAAAACGGAAGACTACTCATCGCTGGCCGCGCTAGCATGGGCGAGCATGGGACGGATTGACAGGAAATGGGATAGGCCTTCGAGGGAAACCAGCAGGTCCACATGATTGATTTTGACACCCGGCCGTCCTTGCAAGCGTATCGGAGCGAAATTGAGCACTGCCTTTATACCGGCGTCCACAACCGCATCTAGAGCAGCCTCGGCTACGCGAGCGGGCACAGCAATGGCGACAATGTCTATGGCAAGTTCTGAGGCTATGCTAGCGAATTCGTCCATGTTGTGAACTTCGACTCCGCTCGGCAGACGGCGCCCTATCTTGCCGGGGTCGGTATCGAACAGCGCCACTACCGAGAACTTCCCAGGCGAGAAGCCGTCATAGTTTGCTAGGGCATTACCCAGGTTACCCGCGCCCAGGACGCCGACATTGTGAGGGCGATCCAAACCAAGGATCTTGATCAGGTGGTTTCTTAGTTCCTCGATATTGTATCCCAGCCCACGGACTCCGAATTCTCCAAAATATGCGAGGTCTTTTCTGATCTGAGCTGAGTTCAGGTTGAATCGATCCGCGAGTCCCTGCGAAGAAATGGTTCGCGCGCCTTCAGCCCACAACTCGTGCAGGCACCTCAGATAAACCGATAGCCGGTTTATTGTCAGATCTGAGATCTTGTCTGCCTTGGCATTCATTCCGGCCATATTGCGAACTCTTCGGGCACAAACTCGGCTTGCAAAATATCACCCGTTTCCAGTCTCTTATTCCCGGAGGAATCGGGCCTCCGCAGACCATGAGCTTAAACTCATTATACATGCTCAGATTCCTAAACCGAAACGAAGCGGCGCGAAACGCGGGCTTCGCACTTCATAGAGAGCGATAATACAGCGCAAAGGCCGACCGGAGAGCGAAAACGAGCAGGAATCAAATCACTTGAAATTTCGGAGAATTACGTCTATTCTTGAGACATCGACTGATTGCCATCGTGGTGATCGTTGGACATTTAGCAGGATCCGGGAGCTGTAACCGTGAATCCAAGAGTCGCCAGAAAAACCAACCAGAAGCATTGGCGCCGCGATCTGCTATTGGGCTACCTTAATTAGTTACCACATTTGCCCGGTAGCTCAGCCTCGACATCCCCGAAATAAACCCAGGGCTTGAGCCAAACAGGCCCGCGAGACCTTTATTTATGCCTATGAAAGAGAAATATTTCCCGAACGAAATCGAGCCCCGGTGGCAAAGCAGATGGGCTGAGGAACAAACCTTTCACGTGGAGATGGACGCATCGCGTCCCAAGTTCTATTGCCTCGAGATGCTCGCTTATACATCGGGAAAGGCCCACATCGGGCACCTGCGGAATTATGCGATCGGCGACGCCCTGGCGTGGTACAAGCGCATGCGCGGGTTGAATGTCCTGCATCCATTTGGCTGGGATGCCTTCGGCCAGCCCGCCGAAAATGCGGCTATCAAGGAAGGCACTCCGCCCGATAAGTTCACATACGATTCCATCGCCAATATGAAACGCCAGCTCCAGCGGCTGGGGCTGAGCTATGATTGGGCGCGCGAGATCGCTACCTGCGACCCTGAGTATTACCGGTGGAACCAGTGGTTCTTTACGCGGATGTGGGACAGGGGAATGCTCTATCGAAAGCTGGCTCCGGTCAACTGGTGCCCGAAGGAAAACATATCCCTATCCAACGAGCAGGCCTCGGGCGGCGTGTGCTGGCGGTGTGAGACGGCCGTCATCCAGAAAGAACTGATGCAGTGGTTTGCCAGGATCACCGACTATGCCGACGAGCTGTTGAGAGACCTGGATCAGCTCGAGGGAGGCTGGCCCGATCGCGTAATCACGATGCAGCGAAACTGGATCGGCCGCAGCCCCGGCGCGCAAGTGACATTCAAGGTAGCTGAAAAAGACGCGTCGATCGACATCTTCACTACACGGATCGATACGATCTTCGGCGCAAATGCCATCATCCTGGCCCCTGAGCATCCGCTGCTGACCGCAATAACCGAGGGCAAGGCGGAATCTGCAAATGTCCTGGAGTTCGCCGAGCGCTTAAAAATGCAGCAGCGCGGCGGCGGGCGAACGGTGGAGGAAATGGACAAGGAGGGGATGTTCTCGGGCGGCTACGCAGTCAATCCGTTTAATCAGGAGCGAATTCCAATCTGGGTCGCGAACTTCGTGCTGATGGGATATGGCACGGGCGCAATTATGTCCGTCCCTTCAGGCGATCAGCGGGACTTTGAATTCTCACGGAAGTACCAGGTCCAATTCCGCCAGATCAAACTGGACACGGAAGGCCGCGAGGTGGCGCCAGAAAAGATGGAAGCCGCCGACGAAGGCTGGACGACGACCGTCAACACGGGCCAGTGGAGCGGACTGGCTTCGGCTGAGGCTAATCGCCTCATGACCCAGTATGCTGAGGAGCATGGCTTTGGCCATGGAACCATCACTTATAAGCTGCGAGATTGGGGCATCTCGCGGCAGAGATATTGGGGGACGCCAATCCCGATGATCCATTGCGGAAAGTGCGGCATCCAGCCCGTGCCGGACGACCAGCTCCCCGTGGTTCTGCCAAAGGGAGTAAACCTCAAAGTGGAGGGCGGTTCGCCGCTCGATCACGTGCCCGAGTTTGTCAATGTCGCCTGCCCGAAATGCGGGGGGCCGGCTAAGCGTGACACCGATACGATGGACACGTTTGTCGATTCGAACTGGTATTACTTTCGCTATTGCGATCCGCATAACGACGAGGCGCCGTTCGATCCGGCGAAGATCGACTATTGGCTGCCGGTCGATCAGTACATTGGGGGCATCGAGCACGCGGTGTTGCACTTGATCTATACGAGGTACTGGACGAAGGTTATGAGAGACCTGGGCCTGGTCAAGCTCGACGAGCCGATCCGGCGCCTGCTGACCCAGGGCATGGTGTGTATGGAGACCTACGAGTGCCCGGAGCACGACTGGCTGTACCCGGACCAGGTGTCTGACGAGAAGACCTGCTTGCTGTGCAGGAGACCGGTCGAGGTAGGTCGTATCGAAAAGATGTCCAAATCCAAAAAGAATACTGTCGATCCTGACGAGATGATCGCCAGATACGGGGCCGACGCGGTCCGCATTTTCGTTCTGTTTGCCGGTCCACCCGAGAAAGACATGGAATGGACCGAAGGCGGCATCGAGGGCGCGTCGCGATACCTGCAGCGGGTCTGGCGCATTGCATTCAAGTGGCTGGACCGGATCGCGGGACTCACGGACCTCAAAAAGATGCTGGCCGGCTCACAAGCATTGACCGACCCTCAGCGCAGGCTGCGGCGCCGCGTCCACCAGATAATTCAGTCGGTGACCGAAAACATGGAGGAACGGCTGCACCTGAATACGTGCATCTCGTCGCTGATGGAGCTGACCAACGAAATCTATGATTTTGATGCGGCGGTCGCTAAGTCAGACTCGCCCTCTAAAGAGGACGCGGCCGTGGCCCGGGAGGCATTCGAGGCGTTGACCAAAATGCTGGTTCCATTCGCGCCCCACATCGCCGAAGAGATATCTCTGCATATGGGACACGAAAAGTCGCTGGCTTTTGGAACCTGGCCTGTATTTGATCCGGAGCTGGCCCGCGAAGATCAGATCGAAGTGCCGGTGCAGATAAACGGCAAAATTCGGAGCCGGGTCTATATGAGCGCCGGGGCCAGCGAAGATGAAATGCGGCGGGCCGCGCTTGACGACGAGAAAGTCAAATCGGCCACAGCCGGCCGCGATGTTGTCAAGGTCATAGTAGTGCCCAAAAAGCTAGTAAACGTGGTTTTGCGATAAATCCAAGAATAAAGCGAAAAGGCGAACCGGGTGACCTCCAGGTTGATACCGAAGACTCCAAGGTATTGGCGCATGATGTCGAGGAGCTAGGCAACCGCGAGCAGAGCCTCGTGCAGCGGGAGTCTTAATTGACGAAAGACCTTGCCGCGGCAGAGGGCGACCTGGCGGATCTTAACAGGCGCTTGGACCAGATAGACTGGGAGATGTCCCGACCTGCGGAAGGTGGCGCCTCGCAGCCCGCGAAACGACAGCAATAATCGGTCAGAGCCACTCTGAGGTTACGAATCCCCTGTTCAAGGCGTTCAAGGCAGGCCATGGACTGCCAGATCTCTATTTGTGGTAGAATTGATGTGTGGCGATATCGGGCGTGGACCCATTAGCTAAAGGCCGGGTAAGCAAGAATACAGACATGGTGGCGCCGGTACGGGAGGCGCTGATAAAGCGCGACCAGCCCGGCCTTCCCGGGAAGCCGGAGAGGAATGAACCTGTTGCCTCCGGCGGCTGGTTCAAGAGGCAGACTGCCACTGAACCACGAATGGGCCTGAAAGGCTATTTCCGGCTCGTCCACATATTCCTGGTCCTGGCAATGTTCGGCCTCCGCGTTCTCCTGAATACTCGCCCTTGGCTCCGACGCTGGAGAAAGCTGTCCGATACCGAGTTGCGCCATCAGGAGGGCTCGCTGCTCCGCGACGATATGTTGGGCCTTGGCCCCACCTTCATCAAGATTGGCCAGACTCTCGCAACACGAGCCGACATTCTTCCTGTCGAATACATTCAGGAGTTATCCAAGCTCCAGGATGAGGTGCCGCCGTTCCCCACCGCCATCGCTCGGTCAATAATAGAGGCAGAGACTGGCGCCAAAATCTCGGATCTCTTCCAGAGTTTCGACGATGTCCCGATCGCGGCAGCAAGCCTGGGCCAGGTACATCGGGCCCGGCTCAAGACCGGCCAGTCAGTGGTAGTAAAGGTGCAACGCCCCAACCTCGAGGGTCAGATCAGCTTCGACATATCCGTGCTTAAGCGTGTTGCGCGAGTCCTGGCCCGATTTCCAAATCTGATCAAAGGCCTGGACTGGGAGGGGTCGCTCGGCGAATTCAGGGCGACCATTTTCGAAGAGATGGATTACGCCCAGGAGGCGCATAACGCAGAGATCTTCCGCAAGAACTTCGCCAGTTGGAACGACGTGTACGTGCCTGAGGTATATCACGCGATGAGCGGCCAAAAGGCCATCGTCATGGAGTATATTCCCGGCCTCAAGGTGACCGATGTCGACGAGCTAAAGGCGGCGGGCGTGGACCCAAAACTCGTGGTCAGGCTGCTGGCCCGCACATACCTCAAGCAACTGCTCGAAGACGGGTTCTTTCACGCCGATCCACACCCCGGCAACCTGCGAGTCATGCCAGACCGCCGTCTGGCGTTCTTCGATTTCGGAATGGTCGGCCACCTGGAGGTCGAGCTCCAGTCCAAGCTGATTAGCGCTTTCTTCCATACGATCGAGCGCAACGTCCCCGGCCTGGTCGAAGATATGGTGCGGCTGGGCTTCATTGACCTTACCCCGGATCAGGAAGCCAGGTTCAAGCCGGTCATCGAAGGATTGCTCGATAGGTACCTCTCGCTCAAGATCGAGGAAGTCAAATTCAAGGAGCTTGTTTTCGACCTGGCCCACGTGATCTATGAATTCCCGTTCCACATTCCCGCGAATTTCACATACATCATAAGAGCCATGATGACGCTCGAGGGTATCGGCACACTGGTGGACCCGACCTTCAATTTCTTCGAGGTTGCGCGGCCCTATGCCAAGCGATTCATGTTCAGGCGCGAGGGCCGGTATTTGCGGACCTTAATCGTCGATTCGCTGATAAAGGGCAACGGCGGAAAGATCGAATGGGGCAAGATGTGGAAGCTCGGCAAAATGCTGGTCCGCTATTACATACGCGGTGAGAACAAGCTATAGACTTTAGCCTGCGGTTTCCTCCTGACGGCCTGGGCTGTCGGATGAACCCGAGGCGTCCGAGGGCGTTACTGCTCCGAGTTTGTCCAGCGCCAGCCGTGCCTGGTTTCGCGCATGTGACGAGCCGTCGCTGGCCACGACTCGCTCGAGATGGGGGACCGCGCGGACGTCCCCCAAATTCCCAAGCGCCATTGCCGCCGCGCCACGCACCGAGCTGTTACGGTCGTCCAAGGCCGCTACCAACGGGGCAAACATTCGCTCGTCCCGGCCGCCGTCAGCGCATAGCAGGGACAACTCCTCAGCCGCCCGCTCTCTAGAGTAAGGCGTGACATCGTCGAGCGAGTTGAGCAGATCCATAAGGCGGGCTTCCTGTCTTGCCGCCGAGCGTTCTTCCGGCTGCTCGCCGGCGTCATAGCCGCGCGTCTTCAGATATGTTTTTTCGTTTCTGCTGACCGCCTGATTGCTGCTCACCCACCAGATGATGCCACCGACGATCAAAACGACCAGGATGATCATTCCCATAACGGACTATCCGTTCTTGCCTCGCTTGGCCTTCGCCTTGTCCGAGCCGGTGTCGTCAATGTTGGGAGCCGGCGGACGCCGGGCAGGCGGGCGGTCAATATCCGTAGGAGCCGGCCGACTGTCCCGAGATGGCTGGCGTTGCGGATGCTCTCCGTCGACGGTCACTGGAGCCGGCCGAGGCTTCTCGATCGGCTTATCCTCGCCCTGCGCGGCCGACTTTGCCTTGCCCGACGCGTCTTCGGCATCGGCGGAGCCGGTCTCGGTAGCTTGCTCCTTCATCATCGCCCGTTCCGCCTCAGCTCGGCGCGCCAGGATCTCCTTGTCAGGGCCGGGCGATTTGGGGAACTGGTCGTTCGGCTTGTCCTTCAGGAAGGGCTCCATAAAGTGGACCCACATGGGTAAGGCCGCGACCGAGCCCGCTTCTTTGTTTCCCAGGCTCTTCTTAAGCCCTGGATAACCGATCCATACTCCGCAGGTATAGCTGGGGGTGTAGCCGAGGAACCAGGCGTCAGTGAAATCGTTCACCGTTCCGGTCTTGCCGCAGATCATTCGCTTGGACAGCTCCTTGTTACTCATCAACGAAGCAGCAGTGCCACCAGTGACTACGCCACGCATCAGTTCTCGCATTTGGGCGGCGACGAAAGGGGAGATCACGCGGTATGAATTCGGCCCCGCATCCCATTTCTCAACAATGTTGCTGTCGGCGTCGGTTACCTGCTTGATCAAATGAGGCTTGACCCGCACTCCCTCGTTGGGAAACGAGGAGTAAGCGCTCGTCATGTCCAGCAGCGGTTCTTCGGTAGCGCCCAGGGCTGATGGCAGCACCCGTTTCATCGGATTAGGCAGCCCAAACCGCTTGACCATCTCGGCGCCCTTGTCGACGCCAACTATCGAAAGTAACCGTACTGCAACGACGTTAACCGATGCCTGGAGCGCCGATCTTAAAGTCAAAATTCCGCCGCCCGTCGAGCCATCATAGTTGTGCGGCGACCACCCTGTAACCGGATCTACAAATGGCCCTGCATTTATCGGAGTGTCAGGCGTGAACCCCGCTTCAATGGCGGCCGTATAGATGAATGGCTTAAAGGCCGAGCCGCATTGCCGTTCTGCTTGAGTCGCATTGTTGAATTTACGAGTCGAAAAGTCGTAGCCGCCGACCATCGCTTTGACTTCGCCGGTCTTGGCGTCCAGGCAAACGAGTGCTCCGTCGACGGACGGCAACTGATCGAGGTTGACCTCGAGCGTCTTCTTTTCGGCCTCGACTTTGATCACTTTGAATACCGCCAGATCTCCGCGTTTGAGCAATCTTGACGGAGGGCCGCCCGCCCACTTCGTGTTCGCCTCTGTTATGAATGCTTTGTAATCCCCGAACCTTATGTCGCCTCCGGCACCCGTCACTCCCATGACCAGGCCAAACAGATAGTCGCCGACCCGGTAGTCGCCCAGCCAATCCGCATGAGCAAAGTGGGCCAGGTCATTAGTCATCTTAGTATCAAGCACGTTGATCAGCTTGCCGCGCCACTTCTTGCCGTGCCTGTCTTCATAGGCATGCAATCCCATGCGAACCGAACGTACAGCCTGGGCCTGCGCCCTGGCGTCCAGGGTCGAGTAAATATTCATGCCGCCGGTATGAGTCTGAGTCGTGCCGAAGGTATCCTCGGCCTCCTGGCGGACTTCCTCGACGAAATAGCCATATATTGAATTGTTATTGCTGGTCTGGGCATTGACGTTCAGGATGATCCGGGTTTGGCGCGCCCGGTTGTACTCGTCGTCGGTGATATAGCCCTCTTGCTTCATTCTAAGCAAAACCAGGTTGCGCCGGTCGAGCGCTGCCTTTTCGTCGCGCGTCGGCGAATACTGGCTGGGCGCCTTTGGCAACCCCGCAAGCATCGCGGATTCCTCGAGCGAAAGGTCTTTCAGATCCTTGGAGAAATAGTATTGCGCGCCAGCCTCGAACCCATAGGAGCCCCCACCGAGGAATATCTGATTGCAATACATCTCCATTATCTGTTCTTTGGTGTAGTACCGCTCGATCTGCAGTGACAGCAAAATCTCTTTGATCTTGCGGACGTACGTTTTTTCAGGGGATAAGAACAACGCCCGGGCTAGCTGCTGGGTAAGGGTTGATGCCCCCTCGGCCTTGCGGCCCTGCACGATGTTCTTATAAGCAGCCATCGTGACTCGAATGGGATCGACTCCGATATGCTGAAAGAACCGATCATCCTCTATCGCCCAGATGGCTTGCTTCATCCTGTTCGGGATTTCATCATAGGTTATGGGGATGCGCCTCTCGACCGAGAATTCACCGATGACCGTCTTACCGTCGGCGGCCAGAACCCTGGTCACCAGGTTAGGTCTGTAGTTGGCCAGCGCCGTAACCTGTTGGGCTTCCTCGGTCATGCTCGCCTGGTAAGCCACCGTCAACCCGAACAACATCCCGGCGATTATCGACAGTCCAAGCAGCGACAGGAATGTGTAGCGCCGGAAGAAATCTTGAAGCCAGTTCGGCGAAGCCTGCCGTTTGAAACCATGAGTTTGGAATTTTTTCATAGTGCCTTCTCTAGAGCTATAGGTCGGGGCATAACCGCACGGTAACCGGCCGGGCATTCTGCTCGGATTATCTAATCCAGACTACCTCAGCAGCGGGCAAATTGTAAAGGCATTCAGAGTCGATTGAGTCGATTACGTTGGGACTTCGGCAGTCGGCCGATTGGGGCCTGGTGCAGTCAATAGCCAGGCTGTCACCTCGCGAGGTTCGCGACGCACCGAATCGCTCGCACTATGATTCAGGATGCCAGGTCTAGTTACTGCCTTTATATCGACTCGAAATGTTGTGGACGTAGTAGCGGGTCTCCTGGTAGGGAGGCACGCGGTTGCCATATTTCATGACCGCGCCCTCGCCGGCATTGTATCCGGCCAACGCGAGATTGACATTGCCGTTGAAGAGCTGCAGCAAATCACTCAAATAGTGGGCGCCGCCCATGATGTTCTGCGCCGGATCGGACGGTCTTGTTACCCCATACCTCGCGGCAGTGCCCGGCATCAGTTGCATCAAACCGTGGGCGCCTTTTGGGCTCGCTGCCGTCGAACTGAAGCCGGATTCCTGATGCATTACCAGATAGATTAGATAAGGATCGACGTTATAACGTCCCCCATAGTAGCGAATCAACTGGTCTATCTTGTTGTCTCTAGTCGTCCAGTCGGTCGACGTTCCATACGCGCCGCTATAACTCGCTCCGGTTCCCCGGTTGATCGCGGCATTCAATGCGACATCGGCTGACGTGACTTGTTTCTGAACCTCGTCGATTCTTGCGCGTGCCGCCGTGATTGCACTCTCGCTCTTATCGAGGTCAACGCGCGAGACCAGGCCCTTATTAAACAGGTCTTTCACAGTAGCGTTGCGCGCGACCAGCGAGTTCAATTCCTCCGTATACGAAGCAGCGACCGCCTGCAGGCTCGCCTGGTACTCCTTGGTGGATTTGATGAAATCCTGTCTGAACTGGTCCCGCATTCTCGATGATTCCGCGCTAGACGCGGCGGCCTGCTTGCTCGCCGACTTCGGCGGTTTTGCCGACGCCCAGGCCGTGCTGCCGGTGGAAGAGATCGCGAAAAGAAAGATAATGAGCTTTTTCATCAAAAATGCATCCCTGCTTCGGCCTGGGAGATCGTCAGGGTTCTTATCACCGCTGATCCTCGGCTCGACCCTCTTGTTAGGATGCGAATATCTGTCTCCAAGTGGCCCCAATAACCAATCATCCCGTCACCTTCGAGCGAAGCTAAAGCTTACTAACAAAAGACTATAGCCCGTAGGGGAGGCGCTCTGTGGCCACCCAAGCCTCAAGAGTCAGGTCCCGCTTGACCCTCAGTCGGCTTCAAACCACCTTTTTCTAACGATATGCGAGCCGCTAATGTTCTGCGGCCCGTGCGTATACACACAGAAAGAAATGTGTATTCACACAACTTAAATGTGAGAGGGCCTCTATTCACTTTCGCCGCGGTCTAACCGATACTGCTGCCGTCGAGAAATGAACGATAAAGAGCAGCAAGCAAAGATCGGTCGGAGGTCCTAGCGAGTTTACTAACAACCTCGGGACCTTTGCCGCTGGAAGCGGTCCGGCTGCCCTGGCATTCGACGGCGTCAAGATCTGGTCTGCCAATTCCGCGGACAGTACCCTGACCGCCCACTGACTTTTAGCCATTTGCACAAAACATCATTACTCAAAAAAGGAGATCGCCGTGACAAAAGAAAGGAACCGCTTCCTCAATTCATTAGTGACCCTCATATTCGTAGCCGCATTATGTCCAGTGCCGTCTACACCGGCCCAGGTCGCCAGTAGCGTCCAGCGACACGGGTGTTCGACGGGACAAGCATTTGGGTGGGGCACCTCCCGGTCTGGCAAAACTATAGCTCAACCGGTCCCAGGACTGTAGTGGTATACTATGCTACTTGATGGTGTACCACTACTGTCGTTTAAGGAATTTGGTCATGAGGGCGCGCGGCTCGTCGGTCTTGAATGCTTCCGCGAACGCGTCGATCCCGCGCTCAATCGCCTGATCCAGAGAGAGATTCTCCCACTCCTTGATTAGCGCCTTCTGCAGACGGACTGCGCGGGGTCCTGCTTCCAATATCGCCTGCACCCACTCGTCCAGCGACGCATCCAGATCTCCAGGCGGTACAACGCGCTCGACCAGCCCCCAGGCGAGCGCTTCCTCGGCTGCGAGCTGCCTGCCCGTCAACATCAACTCACGCGATCTGCCCCAGCCAATCAGGCGAGGCAGCAAGGCAGCCTCGATCACTGACGGGATTCCGACTCTGACCTCAGGCATGCCAAAGGTCGAGCCCTCAGAGGCAATTCGAAGATCGCAAGAGGCAGCGATCTCCAGTCCCGCCCCCAAGCAGTAGCCATCTATTTTAGCAATCACCGGAACGGCAAGATTTCGAAGGGCCGCGCACGCATCGTGAAGCCGAGATATGAACTCGCGGGCCGGACCAGGACTCAGCTCAGCCATTTCATTGACATCTGCTCCGCCAATGAATGCCCTATCCCCAGCCCCGGTCAAGACAGCAACGCGAACTTTTTCTTCCTGTTGGAGGCTGCAGACGACCGCGGTCAAGCGTTGAATTAGACCGGCGCCAAGTACGTTCAGTTTTCGGCGGTTGTCGATAGTGATTCGGGCGACGAGTCCCTTACCCCCAAAATCCTCAACTATCACCTCAACGGATGGATGGCGATCGGTGTCTTTCAAGAAGTGCATTACCTCCTCTGTTTTGGTTGCTTGTAGGGTGGCTGGAGAGCATCACTCGCGGCTCTCTATGCCAAGATTGGAAGGAGCGCGGTTAGGCGTCCTAGGCTGGTCCTCCGACTCGCGACTCAAGACCCGCGACTCCCTTTACGACTCAAGACTCCCTTATCAGCCCTTTACCGAGACCAATGGTGTATCCAATACCTCGCGCACCTTTCGGCAAAGGTCGACAGGTGTGAAGGGCTTTTGAAGGAGGCTGATGGACGGCGACAATACCGCCCCCACCATTGCTTCACGCGAATATCCTGACATCATCAGAACGCTCATGTTTGGCCTGATCCGCTGGAGTCTGGTTACCAGTTCCACGCCGCTCATCTCTGGCATGACGGCATCGGTCAGCAACAGGTCGATATGGCCATGATGGCCCTCCGCGACTCCGATGGCCTCTTGTCCGTTAGCGGCGTCTACTACATGGTAGCCTACGGTGCTTAACACTTGCACGGCAAGCGAGCGGACCATTTCCTCATCCTCGACCAGCAGGATTGTCTCGGACCCTGTTGAAACCGCAGCCAGCCGGTCCTCCTGCTCAGGCTGCTCGGCCGTCCCCAGCGCTCGCGGCAAGTAGACTCGGAAGACAGTACCATGACCGGGCTCGCTGTAAACCATTATGCTGCCACCGCTCTGCTTGACGATGCCGTAGGTCGTCGACAGTCCTAGTCCGGAACCCTGGCCGTGTTCCTTGGTCGTGAAGAACGGCTCGAAGATCCGGTTTTGGGTCGGCTTGTCCATGCCAAATCCCGTGTCGCTGACCGCTAGCATCACGTAATCGCCGCTCTCGGTCTCAGCGTGGCTCTTGGCATAGGTTGGATCCAAAGTTACGTTTCGCGTCTCGATAGTGAGCTGGCCCCCCTGTGGCATCGCATCGCGGGCGTTCACCGTAAGATTCATGATGACCTGCTGGATATGAGAGGAATCCGACTTGACGGTGCCAAGCTGCGGGTCCAGATCGGTCCTGAGGGTGATGTTCTCGCCAATCAGGCGGCCGAGCATTGGGCCCATATCGGCGATTACTGAATTTATGTCCAGGATCTTCATCTCGAGCATCTGTTTGCGGCTGAATGCCAGGAGCTGTCTGGTCAGCGATGCCGCCCGCAATCCAGCCTTTTCGATCTCTGCCACGTCAGTGTGCACCGGGTGCTGCTCGCCTACCTTTCTCTTGAGAAGCTGAGAGTGTCCTATGATGGCGGTCAACAGGTTGTTGAAGTCGTGGGCTATCCCGCCTGCAAGCGTCCCGACTGCCTCCATTTTCTGGGATTGCATGAGCTGTTCCTCGAGCTGTCTGCGCTCCGTGATGTCTTCAGTCACGGCCAAAACACATCTGATGCCGCGCACATCGATCGCCTCAGCCGAAAGCAGGCCCCACCGCAATTCGCCGCTCTTCACCCGAAACTGCGTCTGCCATTTGCGAATGCTCCCCGTCTCTATCATGATCCGCCGCCAGACGGCTCGCGCCTGTTGATCCACTACCATATCGACAGCGTCAACGGTGCGCCCAACGACTTCTTCGCGCGCAAACCCGGTTACACTGAGAAAGCTCTGGTTGACGTCGATATAGGTCCCATCGTCTAACCTGTGAATCGAGACCGGGTCGGGATTTGAATCGAATGCTTTGGCGAACCTCTCCTCCGATTCACGCAGGGCCTCCTCGGCAACCTGGCGCTCGGTAACGTCGCTGGCCAGCACGAGCCGCGCTCTCTTCCCTAGAAACCAGAGATCATTGGATGAAATCTCGACCGAGATAATACTGCCGTCCTTCAATCGGTGCCGCCACGGACGCGGTGCGAGAAAGCCGCTGTCCGTACGCCCGAGATCTTCCAACAACCTGGCCGCGTCTTCGGCGGGCCTGATGTCCGTTATCTTCATCTCCAAGAACTCGCCCCGAGCATACCCGTAGTGCCTGATGGCCGCCTCATTTACCGCAATAATGGACAGGGTGTCCCGATCATAAACCCACATCGGCGCGGGATTCGCTTCAAAGAACAAGCGGTATTGTTCTTCCGACTCTCGCAGCGCCTCCTTCGCGAGCCGCCGGCCTATTTGATCGCGGCTTATGAGCAGCAAACGCGCTACACGCCGGGCGAACAACTCGTTTGGCTGGTCCACCTCCATATAGTCTTCAGAGCCGGCATCGAACACATCGGAGATCATAGAGTCGTTTAGTGGGGCCTGCGATACCAG
>Ga0207103_10065_pt1 | contig 30822 bp, 37 predicted proteins | sample Alteio_BWMinHeat_81_FD_153546 | JGI IMG/M metagenome (GOLD analysis project Ga0207103, IMG submission 153546) | Enriched cells from forest soil in Barre Woods Harvard Forest LTER site, Petersham, Massachusetts, United States -... | ecosystem: Environmental > Terrestrial > Soil > Temperate forest >...
CCGCCCGATGGCATTGATAGACGCTGAGTTTTCCCACACTCGCTCTGCCGCCGCCCCATAAGTGATAAACAGTGAGTTTCGCACGCTCATTCTGCGCGCCTGATAGATTGATAAAGGTTGAGTTTTCGCAAACACTCTTCTTGCGGCCGCCTGATAGATCGATAAGCATTCGAGGCTTTCGCACGCCCGACCTCTTGCCGCCAGACGGACCGAATAAACTCTGCGCCTCGGACGCTCGGCCTGTGGCCGCCCCCATGCATTGATAAACGTTGAGTACAGGTCGCGGGTTTGCTCCGGCATTTCCCCAAACTTGTTCCCTTTTCGCGGCTCGAGGGTACACTGGTCCATCGACGCAGGAGGGGCGCCGCGCCAGAGCAGCCTGCCGAAGAGTCTCGCGCATTGTTCGCTGCAGTCACAGTTCTCAGTCTCCATCATTTCGATTGTAGTGTCAAGCGGTATGCGTCACGAGTTATCAGAAAGGGCCTGATCATGACACTAGCCATAGACTATACCAAGTCAGGACTCAGGTAAGTGCAGGCTCTGGTAAGGGTTGTCAAGAAGCCACTTTTCGGCACGCCGCGCCAGAATGGCAATATGCCATGCCTGACCCTCGACTCAACCTCGGGTCGCGGGCCGATCGCTACGATGCTCTTTTCCAAGACGGTGACGGGTACGGGCTTTCCAGCCAGCTTTTTCAGCGCGGCAGCGTCAACGAGCGCGCCAGTTGGGATCACTCGCCGCGTGCGGCCGATGACAACGTAAAACTTCTTATTGGCAGAAACCACCTTGCCTTCTTTGACAACTGGTTTTGGTTTGGCCATAACTAGCTCCTTTCGCTAAGTGGGTTAAGACGCAAGGCGGTTTGGGTGGACGAAATCTGCCCGTTAGCCAATTTTGATCTGCGCACAACAGATGCCACTTGTGTTCCGGTATTGGCGCGTGGATTTGGTGAAATCCGATGCACAAGGTAACCTATCCTGGGTAAACTTTCGCACGATTTTGGGCAGGAGTGCGCACCCAGTCGCCGTTAAGCGCATCGACTACCGTTAATAGTTGCGGCGAACTCCGGCGCGAACGTGAACATCTGAGATTGGATCGGACGTTTGAGTATTAATTTGAAGGCCGGAACAAAGTTGGCGCCCAGTGTGTTGACGCAGAGTTGTTTTGAGTAGGAATATCGATTTGTTTCCGGGGCCGTGCCGAATGAGGTTGGGAATTGTGACGGATGATATTCAGATCTGAACGTCGGCTTGCGCTAACCTCTGAAGAGATCAAGTCGCTGTCCGACAACTATGTCCAGGCCGTGGCCTGTGGGGGCTTTGCAATAGAATACGACCCCGCGAACCGAGAACGCGAGGACCATTAACGTGGGATTTACGCAACCAGGCTCAAGCCGTTCGCGGGTTTCGAAAGGACGGCCGGTGCTCATTGTTTCATCCAGGCTAAAGTGGCCGGGTTCGTGGTTGGTTGCGATATTGGCTGCCTGCCTGTTTTATCTATCAGTGGCATCATCTGAAGCATCAGGGCAGGATTCGGGCGCGCCAGGACGCGCCGGCCGCGTGGTCGGCCACATTGATGGCATCCGCTTCGAAAGAGAGCAATTCTACATCCGCGGCTGGGCTTGCCAGCAGGGAAATAAGGACTCTCTCGATGTTCATATCTACGCCGATCGTTCCGCTTACGACAATCCCAAGGGAACCTTGGTCTTGTCTGGAACCGCAAACCTGGAGAATGAAGCTTCGGTAGACCAGGCTTGCCAGGGCCATGGAGGCAAACACCGCTTTGAGATCGCGTTGCCGGCGGCGGTCCTGGTTAAGTATCAAGGAAGAAAGCTCTACGCTCACGGAATTCGGAAGCAGGACGGTGCACCAAATGCCGCGCTGGCGCGGTCGGGCGAAGAGATTTTTCCCAGCCCGCCCATCTTTCGCAGCGTCCCCGATTCCTATCCGCGGCTCTCAGGAACATATACCTCGTTGGCGGAGCACCCGCGCGTTTTTACAACGCAGGCTGAACTGAATGACCTCGTGAGGCGGATCAACTCTCCGGGCACTTTTTCCGCGCAGAGTTTTGTCCGGCTCGCCAACCGGATACGGGCTGATCTGGCGGCAAAGACCGACTGGGATGCGACTTACTCGGGCTGCGATATCGATATCTATCTTCGTGGGTTTTCATTCGAGTCCAGGGGCGGGTACCCGAATGAGATTCGAACCGAGGCCCAGCTCAGCGCGGCAATGAGCGTGAAACCGGGGGCTTCGGCTCCAGCCGGCGGCGCTGTGGTCGCTTCAAGGCTGGCCCTATACGCCGCGCTGGTGGGAGCGGGCGCAAAGGCTCCAGAGGGAGCGCCAACCGTCGCTCCGGCCATTGCGCTGGCAAAACGGATTCTTCTGGCGTGGGCCGACCACGGATTTCGCGACCAGAATGGGAGCTTTAGGCAATCCTCCTCTCAGTTTTGCGATGCGGCGGGCAAGCCGGTCCCGCCCATCGCAATCGCGCTGCAGATATCTCGAGGTGTGGTCTATTCGGTCCACGGCCAAGACTTGCTTGAGGGCTTGACGGCTCTTAGCCCCGACGAAGAGGCGCGGCTCAATCACTTTCATTTGGCTATGTATGAGGTAATAAGGAGCCTTTCGAACGAGGAATTCAGCCACAGCTTGACCGCGAAGTACCCCGACGAAGTCTATAACAATCAGTTCGCCAGCAACGATCTTGGCTTGCTGGCCACGGCGCGCTTGCTCGACGATAAGGCAAAGTTCATTGCGGCACTGAATGGCGGCGAGGGGACGACCACGGTCAAACTCCCCTGGGTCACCCTTTTCGATCAGGTCATATATGGGCCGTCGGACAAGCCCTTGCTCGGCATAACGCCGAATTCCAGCTCCGACCCCCTAAAGAGCAGGCCGGCCTTTACGACACCCATCGTTGCGGCCGGTGAAATAAACGATCGCTATCGAAATTCCAATCCGCTGACGGGGATCGGGTATCCCATCGGCACGTTGAAGGGCCTGTTCGAGGCAGCCGAGGTTTTGCGGATTGCCGGCTTTGATCCATACGGTTATCGCGGAGCCCACAAACAATCGATAGAAATGGCGACCCAGTATTACGCCTGCTATGGTAAATACGCCGGTTTCTACAAAACAGTGACTCCCGAAAATGCCCAAGCTTGTTCTGACTATCAACAGTATGTCGGCAAAATCGTGAATGAAGTGGAAGCTGTCGTGTTGATCGGCGCCTACCGCTTTCCGAAAAACGAGGCGATTACCGATACGGAGGCCGCCGCGAGGATCGCGTGGTCATCAGCGGCCAATTCGCTTGACGCTATCCGGTTCGGCAAGTGGCGGGACTGATGGTCGCAACAGTTTTCAGCTGCCAAAAAAAGGCCGAACAGGTAACCACTGGAAACTCAAAACAAGCGAATGGAGAAGCTAATTCTAGAGGGAATGGCGGGATGACTAAACTTTTGCTGCATTCCAGTCTCTTTGCCTGTCTGTCTATTGCTATGTTTCCGACCACAAGCACGGCGCAGACGGCGGAAATCGGCATCGACCGTTCGAACCTGACCAGGCAAAGCGAAGCCGTTCAGGAAAGAACACTCCAGGACATCCATGCACTGCATGCAACATGGTTCCGTGACGTTCTCTCGGCAGGGACGCCGCAGAACATGGCCGCCTTCGTCAACGAGGTCAGGCTGGCGAAGAAAAACGGCTTGAAGTTTTTGGCGAATGTGCTTCCGAGTGCCGCGGACTACGACAACCCCGTGAATGAAAATGCCGGCGAAGACTTTCGCAAACGGTGTGGCTGGGCGCAAGGCTCGTCGAAACTCACCCAAATCAATCTGGCCAAATTCGCCGAGCGGATGCGTGCTCAACTGAACGCCGTTAAAGCCGCCAATCTAACGATCGATGCCTTCGAGATTGGCAATGAGGCGGACTGGATATGCTTCAACGGCGACGCCCCAAATGGCCATGAGCCCACCCAGGCAGACTGGATGACTGCCGTTCGCGGCTACGCACATTTCCTCAAGGCCGCTGCCGAGGTCATCCGTGACCCGCATTACTTCCCAACTGCCAAAATCATCACATTCGGGATCGCGCATGGCAGCGACCGGTGGGACAAGCCGCCGCATCACTTCTCGAATCCAGCGCGCATGGTGGCTCTCTTGAAGAACCTGGATGGGTCTAACTACCTGGATAACGCCATCTATCACGTCGATGGCTATGGGACGCATATTTATCCCTACGCGGATAATCTGGAACAATCGGTGACGGACTTGATCCGTCAGGATGCAGCGATTTTAGGGCCAGATAAGCCATTCTGGATCACGGAATGGGGGCTGTCTGCTAACGCGTATCCTAACAAGAAGGGGCAAACTCGGGCCGACGGCATAAGAGACTTCTACACGACTCTGGATAAGCTGCATCTTCCCTTCGGTCCCGTCTTCTATTACGCCTATGACCTGCTGATCGATGCGAAGGGAATGCTGTGGCCCGAGGCCAGCGCAGTCACAGCCCGCGCCAGGCCCGGCAACGCTGAGACTCGGCCACCGGCCGGGGCTCCCTGCCTCGAATGTGTAAAGGTCCGTGTTGGACTGCCACGTGTAGCGCGCGGGCCGGCCGTTGACATCGGCGACAATCATTTTACGGAGGTCCAGCTTCCCGATGGGCGCTTCCGTGGTTTCGACGCGCATGGCGAGACTCGCGTCATAGATGGGGACCATCCCTGGGATATGGGCGGCGCGGCCCGTATAGTGCTCAGTCGGGGCAAACCCGGTACCTACAATTCCTGCGGACAGTGGCTGAATCACGTGGAGTCCGCCGGCAAAACACTCCTGGGCTTCATCCACGATGAGACCGCGTGCCGCTACGATGTGGGCCAGACCCACAAATCAATGTCACTGGGCATTTCGACCGACTATGGGCTGACCTGGAAGAGTTACGGACAAATCATCACTGGCATGGATGCCCCGAAGCCTAACAAGAACACCGGCGAAGGCGACTGCACCGCCGTAAACGGCCAGGATGGCTACTACTACTGTTACTGCACCCGAAATAAAGATGGAGGTCTAATCGTGGCGCGGGCGCCCGTGTCGGACCCTGGCCCGGGAAAGTGGATGAAGTTCTTTCAGGGCAAGTGGGACCAGCCTGGCCTCGGCGGTGATGCGACCAGTCTGGGGAACGGCTCGGGCCACGGCGTCGCCCGGTGGACGACGACCGGCGCAACGGTGATGACAGGGTTTCAGAAGGGCGGCATGGGACTCTTCTTCTCGACGGACGACATTACTTTCACCAGCCTGCGCGAGCCGCTACTGGCTCTCGATCCTGGTGTGTGGAAGCGCCCCGATCCGTCCGAGGTCCTTGCCTATCCGGGCCTGCTCGACGCCAAGACGGGCGCCAATCAGCTCTCGAATTCTTGGATGCTGGTTTATGCCTACTGGCCGCCATACGAAGCCGCGGCTAAGAAGTACCTCGTGTTTAGAGATGTGGAGGTATCGGTTTCAAACTCACCCGTTACTCCGCAAGTCGGTGTGCTGCTCGCCCGTTGGTGTAACTCCGCGCTGCACGACCGATGGTCCACGACGGCGGCCGTTCCAGGCAATTATACCGATTACAAACTCGAGGCCAAATCCGGTTATTTGATGACCGTCGCGGACCCGGCAAAACCTTCCCTAGAGTTAGAGGACTGCGTCAGCGAGCGGCCCGGTCATCCCGACCATCTCCTCGCCGAGAAAGGATTCTGCGAGGCGCACCAGTATCAACGCCTGCGCACGGCGGGCTGGGTCTACAGCCAAGTTCATCAGCAGACCATTCCTATCTACCGGTGCTATAACGAGCAAGACCATTCGCACTTCGCTTCGAACAAGCCAGACTGCGAAAAACTGGGTACAATGGAGCGACTGCTTGGATACGGGCTGAGCCAATAGGCTGTTAGGGTCAGATGGTCATCGTCGAAAAACATGAGAACCACGTGCTGCAGAGAGTGCCAAGCCCGGGGCACTGGTCTACGCTGTCATCACAAAGGGCGGAGGAATGAAGGAATGGCTAACCGTGATCGAGTGAGGGAACGTTGGGGTTCCGTAAAACCCATCACCGAGGTATCAACTTGTCGCGGGCCGGGGTGTTGCCAATCAATGATGCCTAAAATAAGGGCCTGGGTTTTGATTGGTTTTTTGCTCACGCCATCGATAGCCATCGCGGATTCAGGTCGAATTATTCCGCGCCCCGCACAAACGTTCCGCGGCTGGGGAATGTCGCTCGCCTGGGAGGCCAACGATCTCTACGGAAGCACGCGCCAGCCAGCCAGAATCAAGGATCCCAGCATTCAGAGCCAATATATGGACCTGCTCTACGGTGACCCAGCGAGTCGGCTGACTCTTGGATTCAATATTGCTCGGTACAATATCGGCGGCGGCGACGACCCCAGCCACACGCATATGCGGCCTGACGCCCAGATGGAAGGCTTTCAAAGCGGGCCGGATGCGGCCTTTGACTGGACGCGGGATGCGCCGCAGCGGCGGATGCTGCACGAGGCGAAGAATCGCGGCGCCAATATCTTTGAGGCGGCTTCGTATTCCCCTCCCTACTGGATGACTGTTAGCGGCTGCTCTGCTGGTACCAAAGTGGCCCATCAAGACAATTTGCGGCCCGACATGTACGAGAGTTTCGTCAACTACCTGGCAGTGGTCGCCAAACATTTTCAAGATGCGGAGGGAGTGCGCTTTGAAAGCCTGGAGCCATTCAACGAACCGGACGGCGGCTGGTGGATGGCCGGTGGACGACAGGAAGGGTACACCGCCCCATATGCTTCACAGAATGCGCTGATCCCAATGTTAGCGAGCCGGTTGAAACGGGATGGGTTAGACACGTTTGTCTCGGGCGTGGACATGAATAATGTCCCCGCCGCGGTCAGCGGCGCCGGCCAATTGGACGATGCGGCACTGTCAGCGCTGGGCAGGCTGAACACCCACGATTATCATTCGAATCCTAATCCGGCAATACTGAAGAAGTATAAGTCACTCGCTAAGAAGGTTCACCAGCCCATTTGGATGAGCGAGCTCGGCTGTTGCTTCGGTAGCCAGGGTGATGGAACCCAGATGTGGGGCGCCTTGTTCATGGCCGATTCCGTGCGAATGGATTTGCGGGACCTGGGCGCTGAAGCCTGGGTCTTGTGGCAGCCCGACTGGAACGCGATCGCGTTCGATCCCAATGGTGGAATGCCACATCTGAATAAGCAGTTCTACGCGCTCGCCCAGTACAGCCGATTCATTCGGCCGGGGTTCGAGATCATTTCGGCTGGAGGAGCCTATAACACGCTCGCGGCATATTCGCCTGCATCAAAACGGCTGGTGCTTGTCAGTACCAATTGGGACACGGTTATGTCGAATAATCTGGACCTGAGTGCATTCGCCGGCATTCCATCGTCGGCCGCCGTCTATCGAACGACTGCGGACGAGGCGGTCAATCTCCAAGAGGGAAGCATCAGGATATCTTCGCGAGGACACATCATCGATGATCTGCCGGTGCGCTCGGTAACGACTTATGTGATCGACGGCGTGTCACCATTATCCGTAACCTCGTCCGGCGGGATGGAGGGCACGCATCAGATCGTCTCTGATGGAACGAAGCTGTGCTTGAACATCACTCGAAACTCTACTCAGAGCGGAGGCGGAATCATTCCGTACCCGTGCGGCGCCTTCAGTAACGAGGAATTCAATTTTGTCGATCAAGGAGGCGGCTTTTACTCGATCCATACAGTGAATGGCGGGAAGAACCTATGCCTGAACATCTCGGGAGGTTCGCGATCGCCTGGGGACGGGAAGACGGTGGGCGGGCCTGGGAATCTGATTCAGTGGGATTGCGCGAATGGCTCGCTACCTGAAAACGACCTCTTTGAAATCGTGGACACCGGCGGAGGCCATGTGCAAATCCAGGTGAAGAGCAGCGGGCTCTGTCTGGAGGACCCTGGTAGGGGAGGCACCATCCGCCAAAATGCCTGTAACCGGTCGAACCCGAATCAGAAGTTTCATCTTGAGTGATTACGTCACGGCCAGCCCGCAAGTCACCGATGAAAGAATCGGCTTGAAAGGACTCTCGGGCCGCTCTTTTACATTCGCGGTTCTGACCACGGGTCCTTGTCGGGATAGACGATCCCCTTGATCATCTCGGGGTTCAGGCTTGAGCCGGTGAACTGAATGCCCATTCTGATGGACGGCATCGAGTGCACAACAATCCCCTGGGTCGTTACGAACTGTTCGCGGCCCAGCCCAAAGCTCAGCCTCAGGACCGCACCGACCCGGTAATGGGCTGAGGGCGGGGCTAAGCGCGCCAGATGAGTAGCCTGGAGTCGAGAAATACGCCTCATCAAAGGCGGAGGGTTTTGCGAGAGCGATTACTTGAGTGCTGTAGAAGGTGTCCGCCGCATCACTCAAATGTGGAGCATCTCCGAAAGACGGGACTTTGGCTCAAGTCTGTAATGCAGGCAGTAGCCATTATCACACTTCTGTAGGCTTGTCTCTTCGGGCGCCTCGCCGGCGAACATATCGATTATGAACGCGCCATAGTCCAGCAGAGTCGGAGAAAAGCTCGAGAGCGTCAGTAGCCGGTACGGAGCATCGCCCCCCGACGGGTCGAGTGGCTCAAAGTGGATGTTTAATGATTCCAGTCTGGCTTTGAGATCAGGCTCCGATGCCACTGGGCATACTCCTTTGCTATCACCGAATCCATCCGTCACCATAGTAACTGTCCTGTTTGGCCGCGCTGTGGGGTGCGGCCCTGGATGGCCGGGCGGACTCGGGGGGGATGCCCGCCCGGCACAGTCAAAATGCTTATTCACCGCGTAAGGGCTACCGGGCCTGTCCTCCCGCTCGCCAGCCAGGGGGCTTTGGCCCCTGGCTGGCCTAGTGGCGGCCTACGAGTGTCCTGCCGCGCCGGGGCTATCCTGCTTGGGACACTCTTTGGAAATTGTACCGCGCGTTTTGCAGTCTTTCCGGACCCTGTCTGTTCGCTTCGACCTTCGAACTCCGGAGGAGCGGATCAACAACGATGCCGTTGCCTATCAAATGCTCTGCCAGGTCTTGCAGCACATCCGCGACGTTGTAGTCCAGACCCATGGTTCTCACCGCTCCTGCCTAGCTCCGTGTGCACATCCTGTTCCAAACCGCGTTTATGAAAAAATGCTGCTGGATCGGCAATTCTGCCGCCCGTCGCAGCCCACACCGTATCAGAGTGCGACAGAGCTATGTATAACTTGCTAGTCTGGGAACCTCACCAACCGGACAAGCGGGCTAGGTGCGTCGACCGGAAGAAGCCAGCCCGTCCGCCCGTAGCCTATCATCGGCACGGTATTTGCGCTTCCTAACACCGAGCGATATTGGGAGACGAGGATCCAGCGCAGATCCATAACCCATCCTTACCAGGGTTTTGTTTCTCCTCGGTCACTTGCGATTGCTGAATCGGGTGACTAGCTGCGTGTTCAGCCGAGAGCGCCTTGCAATGCTTCTGATCACTAATGAAGCGATTCCGGACGGTCTCGGATAACCTTTTGGATGAGAGGTGCTGCATGCCTAGAATACTTGTTGTAGAGGACAATCGCGACGCCCGCAACATTCTCGCAACGCTATTGAAGTGCGCAGGCTATGGTGTAATCACGGCTGCGAATGGGCTGGAAGCCCTGGACTGTGCAGCCAGAGAACGTCCGGCATTGATAATTACGGACTTGGACATGCCAGAGGTTGATGGCATCGAGATGATAGACCGGCTCCGATGCGATGAAAACCAACTCGCCAGAGTGCCGATAATCGTCGTGAGCGCACTCGGCCGAGTCCCATTGGATCTAGCCTCCGTTGCCGGAGCCTCAGCTTCGTTCAGAAAACCGTTTGAAATGGAGGCACTCCTGGCCAGGATTGAGCAGTTGTTGAGTTCTGTAGCAGCATAACGGCTGGATGTCATAGAACTCGTGGGGGATACTCCACCCTCTTCAGAGTAAGGTTGCCTTCCGCTAATTGACCCCCAACCAGCTCCGCGCTTCATCGATGCTGTAAAAGGTCTCGATTGCGGCCCTATCTCCGGTCCTTCGCGCCAGCACGTTTGCCATGCCAAACTGCGCGGGCCGTCCGGCAACCGTCGCGACCCTGTGTCCGTCTATGATTGCCTGCCAGATTGGTGAGTATAGAAGCGTGAGGATCTCGGGCTCTGATATGACGTAATCGACATCTCTGATATCAACCAGGATCCGCATGTCCCTCGAGAATCTGTCGTCAGACAACAGCGCCTTCATAGCCTCCGTGATAGACACGAAATCTATGCTAACAGACGCTTTGATGTACACGAGGTTGTTATCGAGATCGAACGAGAAATCGAATGCCACGACGCACCTCCGTGAGGATGAAGGCGGCGGGTCGGGGAACCAAGGTGATTATAGCACAATCAATCGAGGGGCAAACCTGTCGATTCTTTTCGTTGCTGGCTCTGCGTCGGCGATTTTGAGTCCCCGGCGAAAACCTACGGAGAGCGCCTGCTTGGCACGTCCGTTGCCTTCAACAGATATATGCTGTGCGGAGGAGATGAGATGGGGCAAGCGAACAGACGGCCGACCTGTGCAGCGGACTCGTTCAGACAACAAATGCGCGATTTCTTGCTGAGCCGGCCCGGCGTTTTTCGCTCCGTTAATGTTGCGAATCACGAAACCATCTACGCCAGCGGGGATCAAGACGATACTGTCTACTGTATCGAACGCGGACAGGTAAAAGTGGAGGTGCTCTCGCCGCAGGGCAAAGCCTGTATAGTTAGCCTCTACGGCAGGGGAGACGTGTTCGGTGAGCTATGCGTTTCAGGGTTACTCGACCGTATGGAAACAGCGGTGGCCATGGAGGAGGCCGACTTGAAGCTGATCCCTCGGTCGCAATTCCTTATGTGTTTGAGCCGCGAGTCGTTGCTTGAGGGTTTCGTCAAATACCTCGCCACTCGCCTTGCGGATCAACAACAGGTCATCCTAAGTCTCACAACCCGTGAATGCGAATACCGTTTGGCGACTACTCTCCTGAAACTGGTTCAAAGGCTCGGCAGGATCGACGACCACGGCGTACGCATCGAACCCCGGATCTCACACGAGGAACTGTCACGGATGGTCGGCACGACCAGACCCCGGATTAGCGTGTTCATGCATCGATTTCGGGAACTCGGGCTTGTTGAGACTAGCGTAGACCACTTTCTCATAGTGAAAAAGAATAAGCTCAACGATTACCTGGCAGAGGCCGTCTACGCCTGAATCAGTCGTCCGGGTAGGTTCGATTCCAAGCGGCTCCCGACTGTGCCAAATGCTAAGGGAACCGGATTGGATCAGAGCCGAGGACGAGATCCTTCAACCCTCATCCGTGGCCGGAAGCCTTTTCAGAACCTTGAGACGGGCCGCGTCTATCTCGGCTATCGTATCTGCTATTTGCATCCTCAGCGTTTCGGCTATCTCAAGCCGGGCCGGTTCGTCGTCCTGGGCCAGGGTCGAGAGGCACTCGTTTAGAGTTACCCTGGCATCGGCGAGTTTGCTCATCAAGTCGGCGATCACGTGGGGGTCGTTATCCATCGGCCGATGGTACAGTTCAGCCCTCGAGAAGTCTGTTCAATATTGGACATGATCGAAGAAATCCAAATCCGATATTCTGGCGGAGATGGCGACTTGGCGACCGGCCCTCTTTGGCGGTTTCGGCGGTACGGACTTGGGCGGTACGGACGAAGGCGGTCTAGGCCGGGCAGGCGTGGGCGGCCTTTGGGGCAACTTTGGAGACGGCGGCCTCGGGGGTAATTTGCTCATACAAGGCGGCGCGAGTATAGTGCTTCATAGTGCTAATTATCAAGGGGCCAAAGCTCCTGGCTGGACTGGTGGCGACCCCGGAGCGTCCGGCCGCCACCGGGCCAGAATGACGCCGCTAATGACTTCGCTCCGAGTCGCTGACTCGGCGAGCGGCGATTTCACTCTGGCGGCCCGTATCGAATCGGATTCATTCGAGCGCCTGCGGTAAGGGAAGGTTTTCAGCCTGCCCCAACAAGCATTTCATCCCCATACGCGGAACGGGCCCATGGCGCAAACGACGGGCTAAATAGGGGCGGATCTTTACAGATTCTTTATTTGCGTTCTGATTCCGGCCATATTATAGTGTTATTCACTTTCTCACTGGAACTGTTCTTTAGCCGAGGTCGACCCATGGACAGCGTCTCCCCCAAAGCTCTTAGCCCGCAAGAGTTACACCAACGAATCACAACGACACAGGCCCTCATAATAGAGGATCTAAATCAGTTGGAGGACGCAACCGACGAGCTAGGAAACCCGAAATCTATGAGACAGCCGCTCGACGACTTGCGCGAAATGCTCAACCTGCTCTGGCTTCTTTACGATGCCGCGCTTCACTCATCGAACGACCAGCAACACCAGCTTTAGGACACTACCTAAGGATCTTGCGACCTTCGTCACTCCTCTTCGATCGAATCCTACTTGCGCAATGTTCTCAAGAGCGGACTTCTGCTCAGCAGCACCAATCATTTGTTGCTGACATGTTGCTGCTCATTCCAATCCGCCACCGTCTAAACCACCTGGCCGCTCTGGCCGCTGGGTCGCTAAGCTGGGTTGATGCTGATTCAGGTTGGAAGCGAGTTAGGTAAAGGCAGTCTGTTCACCGTAATGTTACCAATTTGACGACCCGTCACTGCGTGCGCTAAAGGGCAACACCCGCTCCGCGTGCGATGCCGAGCCCGGGAGTGTACTCCTGTACGATTTAGCCGTGTGATGCCCGGTCGCATAATTTGCGGACAGTCAGGTGCCGAATCGCCGTTTCTGGCCTAAAAATGCACTCAAGAGCTGCCGGACCGGTACTTGCCTCTTACTACATCATCCACAGAAGCGGATGAAAAGGAGGTTTTAACATGAGGACTGTGCTTTACAAGTACATGTCGGTTACGGCCATCGCCTTAATGCTCTTTCCTCTGGTAGCGATGGCGCAGTCGAGATACATTCCGGCGCGCACTCAGATTCTCCTTCGACTGAATACACCCATCAGCACGGAGGTCAATCGGCCAGGCGATCCGTTTAAGGCGACGGTGATCACCCCTCCGAGATACGAGGGCGCCATCGTCCGAGGCCACATTGCCGGAATCGAAAGGTCGGGCCGGCTAACCGGCAGAACAGAAATGGGACTGGCCTTTGATGCCATGGAATTCACCGATGGCGATACCGCGCCATTGAATGCCCAGCTCGTCGACGTCCAGCAGTCCGAGTCTGTAAAGATGGTTGACGAAGAGGGCAATATCATATCAGGCAGCCGCGGCCACCAGGCCATCAGGCGCGGTGGAATTGGAGCGCTGGCAGGCGGCGTTATCGGCGGTCTGATCGGCGGCGGCAGAGGTCTTGCCATCGGGTTAGTGGCCGGCGGCGCTGCCGGGTCTGGATCACTCTACTTTGATCGAGGTAAGGAGTTGAGGCTCGAGCCCGGCGCCGAAATGGACATCGAAGTCGTGACTTCCTCTGAAGCAATTAGCGGCGGACCGGCCGCCTACGATCGCGCTATGGTGATGCAGGTCCAGAGAGCGCTGAGAGACGAGGGATATTACACTGGCCCGGTCAACGGCGTCCTGGACTGGCGGACCCGCAGTGCTATCGCTCAGTTTCAGAGCGATAATAATCTGGGCGTAACCAGGACCATCGACCGCGCCACCGCCAATATGCTTGGCGTTCGGTACTAAACTGAAGCGGCGAATCAGTGAGCCTTGGGGGTCGGAACTGTCCGGCCCCCTCGCGCTGGGATGTCCCAGCTAGGGAGGGACGACTCTCTTCGTCCGTCAAGTTCTGGCAGCTATCACAATACCATAAGCAGAACGGCGCTGAATACCTTGCGCGATTCCCTCACAGTGCTATGGCTCTTGCACGATTCGCAGATTCGCCTTCCGCCTGCCCCATAAGCCCTTCCTGGTATTATCTGGTATTATCTTGCCCAGTCAGCCCGCAGTATGTTAACTTGCTGTTGCGGGACCTCCACCAAATTTACGCTGCTGGGAATGTGCAGTGACAAAAATCCTCCTGGTCGAGGACCATCTCGAAACCGCCGACGCGCTCACTATCTGGCTGGAATCGGCGGGCTACACAGTCATCGTTGCTTATGACGCAAATCAAGCTATGGCTCTAATAGCGAGCCAAAAGCCAGACCTGGTAATTACCGACTGTAAGCTGCCCGGACCTAGCGGAATCGATCTAATCAAATGGACCAGGGGGCCCCTCTCGCCTCTGCGACACCTTCCAATCATCGCCCTAACGGCGTACTATCCTGAATTTGCTGACCAGGGGCTTAACGCTGGTGCCGACCGCATGTTTTCCAAGCCCACGGACGCGCACGTTATCCTCGCGAATATCAGAAACCTGCTTGATCCTGGCAACCTGCCGATACACAATTGAGACTGCCGTCAAGCAATAATGATCATAAGTATTGCTCTTGCTACTTCCACCTTAGATACTTCAGCGCCTTGTTCACTTCCTCCGGCGGTTTGCCGAGTGCTGCGTCCTGCCCGGTGGCAAGTTCCGCGGGAAGCGACTCATCTGTAAATCGTTCCCTGTCTCGGCGGGTTAGCTTGGTATTATCCAACACCTCGTTGAACCTGTCGCGCAGCTCGGCGGTATCAATCGACGCTAAGAGCCCAAGCCCTTCTTCAGTACTCACTTCTCTCGCTTCCTCCGCCGGTCCCCGGTTGTCAATGAAGTGCCATGTCACAAGCGGCTCATCGCCGTACAACTCCATCAGCATCGGGACGTTCTGAATAACGGCTTCGTGCGTCGCCGCTCCATAATTGACCGGAACCGCCTTCCCGCTTCCAGGCCGCTTTGCCTCCGCCCGGTTATATCGCCCAACGACCGACCCATAGGAATCAACCGCATCGCGAATGACGACATGCATATCAACCGGCAAGCCCTGTTCGAGCGCCTTTTCGATCTTGACCCCCAGGCTCTCCGCATTCTCAGCATGCGACTCCAGGATGATCCGGCCGGCCCGCCTTCCCGACGACAACGGAGTCGCTTCAGACGTGACCGACTTCCCGCTTCCAGTCCCGCCGACAAAGGCATCAACGCCGGTATATTTCCCGCTGGCAACCGCCGCGTCATAAGCCTGGTCCAGCATCATCTGAGCGGTATCGGTCGCCGCATGCCCCTCATCAGCCATCCGCTCCCCGGGCACAATCTGCTTGCGTACTCCAGCGACAGATCGAGACTGCCATCCGGGCCGTCAAGGGCCTCGGTCATGCGGTGAAAGGGCTGGGCTCTTGCCGGCCCCTCGGGCGCTCGGCTTTGTTGGCTCTTGGGCTGGATTTGTTACTGCTGATCGTAAGTGAACCTTCAATTCACCTTAAAGTATTGCGTGTCTCTTATAGCACCTTCAATGACCTCCCCGCTTTCTGCTGAAAGCTGTTCAGCATTAGACAAGATTGAAGAACCATTGTCCGATCGGGTAAGTGCGGTCGAAGGCCCTTAGCGCTTTGTCGACGGCGCCTGCCAGAGCTCAACCTTATTCTCATCCAGGTCATAGATCCAGGCAAAGCGGCCGAAGGGCGCATTCATTTGTTTGGCGTCAATCTTTACTCCCTCTTGTTTTAAGCGGTCGAGCAAAGCATCCAGATCGTCCACGATGTAGTTGACCATGAGCGGTGCGGGGCTGGGATCGAAATAGTCAGTGGTGGTGGGAAAAACCTGCCAAACTGTAACGTGTTCCTTTTGCGGGTCGTCGTGTTCGCGCCACCCAAGCATCACGTCTCCGCCCTTGCCGGCGAGTCCAAGATGCTTCGAATACCATTCGCGCATCTGATCACGATTAGCCGATTTGAAGAAAACACCGCCGATTCCAATGATGCGCCCGCGCTGCTCCATTTTGACAGGCGGCTTCGCATTTTCAGGTTGCGGAGGCTTTACGGACGTCGGCTGCCACAGCTCAACCTTATTCCCATCCAGGTCATAGATCCAGGCAAAGCGACTGTAGGATTCATTCATTCGTTTGGCGTCAATCTTTACTCCCTCTTGTTTTAAGCGGTCGAGCAAGGCATCCATATCGTCCACGATGTAGTTGATCATGAACGGTGCGGGGCTGGGATCGAAATAGTGAGTGGAGGCGGGAAAAACAGTCCAAACTGTAACGTGTTCCTTTTGCGGGTCGTCGTGTTCGCGCCACCGAAGCATCGCGCCGCCGCCTTTGTCAGCGAGTCCAAGATGCTTCGAATACCATTCGCGCATCTGATCACGATTAGCGGATTTAAAGAAGACACCGCCGATTCCAAGGATGCGCCCGCGCTGATCCATTCCGACAGGCGCATTCGACTTTTCAGCTTGCGGAGATTTCACTTCCTGTCCGCCTTTTGAGCCGACCCAGATGAGCAACAGCGAGCCGAGCGCAATTGTGCTCCAGGGTATTCGTTGCATGTGTGGTTTATACAAGTTCTCGATTCTAATGGTCAAGGTTCGCCGCTTCACCCTTTCTACGGCCGGGTCGACTCGGAAAACGGAAGGGAAGGGCCTGGCGCGTTGTCCTTTCTTGGACCATCCTTGCAATATCTTAATCAACCTACGAGATCCTCATTGGCCTGGAACGAGGGGGTCATCCTGGCAAACGCGATGCGAAAGAGATCATTACGAACGTGGCACATCAACACTGAGCGGGCCGAGGGCAGCCGGGCCAAATCCCAGACGCTGAATGAGGCGGAATCGTTCGCGGCGGTCTTATTTGTTCAGTTTGCAGCTGCTATCCTTCTCATGTGGCCTTTCCCATAAAGCGACCTTATCCGCTGATGGAAGCCGTGTCGGTCGGTTCGATCCCCGAGCGCAATAACACCTGGCAATACGAACCCTTTCTACGAGTTCGAGAGTCGCCAGCGTAAATATCAGAAACTACGGCTGATCCATATGGGGCGATGCCGTGTTCCAGGTACCAAGAGACAACTAGTGGGCGGCTCATCGGGAAGACCCCCGCTTGAACCACGTGATATCGATAACTGGAGCCATTCACTCGAACGAGCTGCAACCATGCGCCTACTCGTTCCCTAGAAATGCGTATCTCCAGAAGGATTCGAACGCAAGAAAGACGAAATGATGTCGAGGCAACCTTACTCACTTCGAGTAAGGCGAAAAAAGCTGAAGGGCAACAGCAATATGAAGCGCAGCCACATAGATGCTACGTGGAAGCAAGACGCTATGCAGGTGTTTCTTCGGAGTCGCGCTTTCTTATATAAATGGGATGGCTTCCGCTGCTTGGCCTTCAAGGACGGTGACAATGTAGAACTCCAGTCCAAGTCCCAGAAAATGCTCACGGCATTTTTCCCTGAAGTCGTCGCGGCCCTCGGCAAGCTCACGACCGAGACTCTCGTGCTCGACGGTGAACTGGTGATTCCCGTCAATGTCCAGCTCTCATTCGATCACTTGTTGATGCGGCTCTCTCGTGCACGGGGCGGCTCTCCCGAACATGCTGCCGAATATCCGGCCCTTCTGTTTGTGTTTGATGTCCTGGCCGATGAGTCAGGCGAACTCACGGGCGCTCCGCTCAGCGAGCGACGGTCCAGGCTGGAGGTGTTCGCCGATCAGCACCTTGACGGCGATAAAGGGACAATCCGGCTGTCGCCCGCAACCAGGGATATCGAAGTGGCGCGCAAATGGCTCGCCTTGGCGGGCGGGTCGCTCGACGGCGTTGTCGCCAAACGGTTAGATGCTGAATACCAGCCGGGCACCACGAGAGCCATGCTGAAAGTGAAGCGCGCCCATACCGTCGATTGCGTAGTCGGAGGCGTGATCTACAACGCTGGCAAGACCTCCGTCACCCATATTCTGTTGGGCTTATACGAGGCCGAGCTGCTCCATTTCGTCGGGTCCGCTCCTCTAAGAGCGGCCGACGGTAAGAAATTCGCCGCCGTAATAGCCGATGCGATCGAACCGCCAGGTTTCTCCGGCCGGCAACCCGGCCAGGTCAGAGCCCAATTCGGCCACCGCATGGGCGAATGGCACCCTCTGATACCGACTCTGGTCGCTGAGGTCCAATTCGATCACTTCACCGGAGGCCGCTTTCGGCACGGAGCAAAGTTCCTGCGATGGAGACCGGACAAGGAAGCCATCCACTGCACGATTGCTCAGGCAAGCTCCTAAAGCAGTGCCCGCAATCGTTCCTTCATGACGGCTTCTTTGGGGTTTTTCGCTCCGCCGCTCAGCCACTCCTGAATCCTTTTCGGAGTGATGACGTGCGTGACCGAGGTCCGGATCTCCACCTCGAGCCGGCTAACTAATCCCGGCTCGCAATCATGAAGTCTGAACGCCCGAATAGCCAACACGCCCGCCTCAAAAAGGCTCTCGGCCTCGACCTCAACACTGTGGCGGAAGCCCTCGGAATCAAGATATGACACAATGCAGCAGGCCATTGATCGAAAAGATATCATTTTCGGTCATTTTCGGCAATCGTTCGGTAAAGGTATAAGCCAGGACGGTGTACTCACCCTTATGAGATTCGCTTTCGTAATCGAGGGAGCGAGAAGCGTCCATTTTGAAGATGTGTTTTCCACTCAATGGTGACACAGCGACGCAAAGGAGGAACCTTGCCGTGGGACCTACTACACGATTCCCTTCTGCATTCTGTTATAGACATTGGTCGACAAGGTACGCTGGAGTTGCTTTGTTGATCTTGACCACCCTTGTGCCGGCATCCCAGAAACCATCGCCTTCTCCACCACGGCCAGCCGCGCCGCCTCTGAATGTGGCTCTCGGGCAGGATGCGACATTTGGCGCGGCTGAATTCAACTATTCTGACAGCGCCGAGCAACAACCCACGGTCAAAAATGCCAGCAACAAAGTTAAAAGCAGCCTCGCTGGGGCTGTATTGAAGGTTCTCGCCCAAATGGATACGCCAAATTCGAGCACCATCTATGCTGCGCAGTTGCTTGGCACGACGTTCACAATAGGAGGCGTCGCTGGCGCTAGTCGGAAAGCTGTCGTTACCTTCAAATACGACGATTACGCTGCAACGGAGGCCAGCGCAGGAGACAAGAGCTCCGCTGAGGCGACCTATACCATTAACGCCATCGTCGAAAAGGGCGCTCAGATTCGAGGGGTACCAGTAGCTAGAAACACCATCTTTGATCTTAAGGCGCAGGTCGATCGAGGCCCGGGGCACGACGTTCAAGGCGGCAACACGAACAAGAATCAGGAGAGCTCCATTACAACTGTATTCACAGTTGGCAAGACATATACCGCCGCCATTCAAGTGAAAGCTGATGGAACGCTGAAAGGCAAGAATGGGGGCGGCGTTCAAGCCGACGGGCTGAATCCCACTAGCGATCCGACCGAGCCTTATCAACTCACCCTCAAGGAGATTAGCATTAGGTTTGAGTAGCTCTTTGGGTATTGTCGCCGCGGGAAAATGTGTTGTTAGTCGTCGGAAAGAGTTTCGTGCCCCGAAGGAGCCTGAGGACGTTGCATCCTCTAATTCACTCCCAGTCCCTGGCACTCCGCGGCCTCGCCCGTCCCTGGCCCGCAAGTTCAGCAGGCAGCGACTGATCTAGAAATCGTTCTCTGGCTCGCCGGGCTGGCTTGGTATTATCCAACACCTTGTTGAACCTGTCGCGCAGCTCGGTGGTATCAATCGAAGCTAAGAGCCCAAGCCCTTCTTCAGCACTCACCTCCCGCGCTTCATCCGCCGATTCCCTGTTGTCGATGAAGTGCCATGTCACAAGCGGTTCATCGCCATACAAGTCCATCAGCATCGGGACGTTCTCAATGACCGCCTCGTGGGTCGCCGCTCCATAATTGACGGGAACCACCTTGCCACTTCCAGCCCGCTTTGACTCCGCCCGGTTATATCGGCCAACGACGGACTCATAGGAATCAACCGGATCGCGAATGACGACATGCATATCAACCGGCAAGCCCTGTTCGAGCGCCTTTTCGATCTTGACCCCCAGGCTCTCCGCATTCTCAGCGTGAGACTCTAGAATGATCCGGCCCGCCCGCCTTTCAGACGACAACGGCGTCGCTTCTGACGTGACCGACTTCCCGCTCCCTGTCCCGCCGATAAACGCATCAACGCCGGTATATTTCCCGCTGTCAATCGCCGCATCATAAGCCTGGTCTAGCATCATCTGAGCAGTATCTGTCGCCGCATGCCCCTCATCAGCCATCCGCCGCCTGGGTATTACCTGCTTGCGCATTCCCGACAGGGACAGCTCCAAGCTGCCATCCGGCCCCCTCCGCCCGCCTGATCATTTCCTCGGCCGCCGGAACCTTTCCGTCCACTGAGCACTTCCCTTCGTCGTCTTCCCCCTTCCCTTCGCCGTCTGCCTCCTGTTCGTCATCCTCCGACCCTTGTTTCTCACCCTGCCCCAGGTCCTTGTCCATTTGGCTTATCGGATCCAAATCCTCGCCGTGTCCTGGCCCTTCCCCCATCCCCTCCCTTGCTGAAAACTGAAAACTCAAAACTGGAAACTGTCTTCCGTCCCCTGCCCATGCCACATGTACGTGATTGTTGTGATAGAGTATGGGCTTTGCCGGCTGTCCATTCTTCCACCCGATCTGGCCGTGATACAGCTCTGCCAGGCTCGGCCCATAGTTGTTCAGCACATACTCCGCAAAGGCCTTCATTGCGCCAGGCGAGCCGGTGAAATCATAAGCCCTTCCGGCCAGGTGATAGGACGTCGGCGACGAGTGAGCCGCCATTCTGTTCCGGGCCGGCGACCGGTAGCCAGAGCGCAGCCGCAGCCCAAACGCCCTGGCTTCATCCGGAAGACGCCCGGGGTCGAACTCTACGGCGCCCAGGTCCGTATCCATCTGGCTCATTGGATCCCAAGCCTCGGCGTCCCCGGCCCGTTCCCCAACTGACCCCTGACCACCGGCCACCGACCCCTGCCCGAGGTCCGCATCAGTCTGGCTCATTGGTTCGAGACCACTCCGCTCTGATTCGTCAATTCATTTCTTGCTGTCATGTTTTCGCTCATTGCCATTCGATTCGACTCTGTCTCTAAACGGCGGCGCCGTAATTGACTCATCGGAGCTGAGTGCTTGCTGCACCGCCAAAGAGATTTCGACCACCGGTCTTTTCTTGGCGATTTGATCTAGTTGTTTTCCTGCATTTCATCTTTTGGGGATGGCTGGAAGTTCGCGCGCCAGGCCGTGGAAAACTGGCTGCACATTTAGGCCTGGTGGTTGATTCGCTTCTTGTATTATATTTTGCGGGCTTTTGTCCGTAGGAGGCTCCGGAGGGAAACGAATGGACTTTACCGCGATGGCTGCGGTCGCAGCCGAAGTCGTAACCGCAGTAGCGGTTCTATTGATGTATTTGGTCTACCAGAGGACCGCGGCGCGGTCCGAGGTTCAAAGCCAACAGAAGATTACCAATGCTGAGTCGAGAGTCGAAGCTGAACCCGAAAGAGCCAAGCCCGCATGGGACCTCGCGAGAGTCACATTAGAAGCATACTTTAACCGCAATTTAAGCCAAATTGCATCGATATTCTGGCTCAGCGTGGTCGTTATGTTCCTCGGTTTTTCTGTTCTTGTTTATGGGGTATTGAGCGCCATCAACTACCCTGAGCACATTAAGCCCTCTGCGCTCGCTACCTTATCCGGCATTGTCACGGAGTTCATTGGGGCCACGTTCCTGTTCATTTATCGCTCAACAATTACGCAGGCAGTCAACTATTCAAAGACCCTCGAACGAATCAACTCTGTCGGTATGGCTATGCAGATACTTGATACAATGCCTGACGGCGCGCCGGAAGAAGATTTGAAGAGTAAGACTAAGGCCCACCTTGTTGAGCTACTCGTTCGACAATCCTACGAAATAAAACCTAACTCTGAATCGGAAACGAAACCGGAACCCGCCAAGAAACCCAGTCCTCAGGCAAAGGACTCAGAATGAACTTGTCGATGACCTGCATCTAAATCTTCGTCCTCCGCCCTCTCATCCAAGCCCTTATCCATTCGATTGATAGGATCGGAATCCCCTGGCTCTCCACCCACTGACCCCTGACCCCTGATCCCCGACCCCTGCCAGGCTACGTGTACGTGATTGTTGTGGTAGGGTATGGGCTTCGCGGGCTGTCCATTCTTCCATCCGATCCCGCCGTGATATAGCTCTGCTAGGTTCGGACCATAGTTATTTCGGACGTATTCGGCGAAGGCGTTCATATCGCCCGGCGCGCCGGTGAAGTCATAGGCCGTTCCGGCTAAGTGATACGAAGTCGGCGCCGAGTGAGCCGTCATTTTGTTCTGGGCGGGCGACCGGTACCAAGATCGCAGCGCAAGCCCGAACGCACGGGCTTCATCCGGCAGCCGCCCAGGGCCACTGCCCGAGGTTCTCACTCATTTCCATGAAGTCCTGCCTGCCTGAGTTTTAATTCCATCTTCTAAAAAGCTCGGTGATAATCTTATGCAGTGAGCGGGTAGAGGCAAGGAGAATGGTATCAACCCTCATCCTGTTATCGCGGCTTGGGTCTTCAGTGATAAAGCAGTGCGCGCGAATAATGCTTTCGCACCACATCACCAGCCCCACGAGCCAGTCACCGCGCCGACTGTCACGCTACCACCTTGATCAACCAGCCTGAAAATCGCACGAGGTGTCGTTGGTGTACGCGTTGATAGCAGCCGTGACCACACCCTGTGATGGTCAGGGAACAGGACCAGCGATATTTGTCGTGACAAATGTCTAATATTGGACAGCGCCGAGTCCGTGGGCAGGTTATCCTCTTTAGGCTACCTATTATCCAGTATTGTCCCGGCAACCGGAGGGAAGAAGATTGATTACAAGGAACGCTGATTCGGATCAATTTAAAGAGCAAATGCGCGGGTCGTTCCTAAACGAAACCAAGAACTCGAGCCCTCTCAAGGTCGACAGGCACAAGAATGTATATATGATTGGGGATAAGGACGAGATGGTATATTTCGTCGAGAGCGGGCAGATCAAGCTAATCATGACATCATCCGAAGGTAAAGAGTGTATGCTCGCGATCCACGGTGCGGGAGATGTTTTCGGCGAGTTGTGCCTTGCCGGGCCGGAGGGCCGACTCGAAACCGCGATCGCTATGGAAGACAGTACCTTGAAAAAAGTGCATAGTAGCAAGTTTCTCGAGCGCTTGGCTCAAGACGCGCTCCTGGAAGGTTTTGTCAAGTACCTGACCGTGCGGGTTGCCGACCAACAACAAGTCATCGCCAACCTGGTCACGGTTGACAGCGAACAGCGCCTGGGCAAGACATTGCTGCAATTGGCCAGACAGCTTGGTCAGAAGGACCCTCGCAGCATTCGCATCGAGTTGAAGATTTCTCACGAAGAACTCGCCTCAATGGTAGGCACGACGCGGCCTCGGATCAGCATGTTTATGCAAAGGTTCAAAAATCTGAATCTCATTGAGTTCAATACTGCACACCATTTGATCATCAAGGAAAACAAGCTCACCACTTACCTGGCGTCGATCGCTTAATGTCTTGGAGTAGGATAGGTGGATCTCCCCCTGCGGGCGTATAATCGATTTATGCCAAAATTCAACCCGGGCGACCGCGTAATGGTGCCGCGAAGGGGTGAGATCGGAGAAGTAGTCAGTCAGGGATCGGACCTCCTTGACAGACACGGCACAACGGAGCGCTATAATGTCAGATTCCCAGGCAGCGGGGCGCATCTATACCGCGCTGATGACCTTAAGCCCGTACAAGGGCCCAGAGTCCAACCGAAGGCCCGCGCTGGCCCTAACCCTTCGCATCGGAGTTCTGGGCCGTAACCCGTTTGAGCACCTTGAGACGGGCCGCGTCTATCTCAGCTATCGTATCTGCGATTTGCTGCCTCAGCGTTTCGGCAATCTCTAGCCGGGCTGCTTTGTTGTCGCTAGCCAAGGTGGAGAGGCACTCGTCTAAAGTCGCCCTGGCGTCGGCGAGTTTGCTCATCAAATCGGCGATCACATGGGGGTCGTTATCCATCGGCCGATGGTACAGTTCAGCCCGCGAGAAATCTGTTCAATATTAGACAAGACTGAAGAAATCCAAATCATTTTGGCGGATATGGCGATTTGCCGGCCCGCCCTTGCAAGAATCTCGCGTTTGCTTTATGTCTTATCGGAGCCCGGCCTCCATATTCGCACTTGGTTATGAATCGAAAAATCTTACTGGAGGCCGGGTGAAATCCCCAACCGCACCAGGGCCGCTCCCCTCAATTAGAAATCCCGGATTCCAGCCAAATCCAAAATTATCATGGTAAGGATGTGAGTATGTTTCTTAAGCTCGTCTTGCGGGAGCGCGGGCCGGCCGACTCTAGGCTTCTGAGTCGGCATCTTTTCGGTATCGACGCGCTATGAATGCTTGAACCGCTTTCCGTGGCGTCGTAACCGGCGGAACGGCTAGCACCGTAACCGCCTTCAAATCCGGTTTATCAGGACTCTCGGGATACGCCCACGCGAATAGTTTCTTGATTGTAGGATCGCCGCGCGCATCAAAGACTTCAACCTCGCCGTCCCAGACCGTCTGACCCTCGAACTGCTCTGTTACGGACACGGTTTCAACATGCTCGGCTTCACAGCCGTGAAGTTCTTTGATGACCTGGCGCAGGAACCCTATGTAATCCGTTTTCCAGGTCATTGTGCCTCTACCAAAGTCTTTGCTGGAGGATGGCCGGGCGGGTTCGGAAGGGTATAGTATTCGGTTTCATGAGGAGGCCCGCGCCATCCTGGGATAACCATGAGCTACACGTCGATGAAATGGACCGCCATCTTCTGGAGCTGGACAAGCGAGTGTATGAGATCCACCTAAGACATGACCTGCTTCTCGCAGAGGCGAAGCATGCTATCGAGCTTGCAAATCAGCTCATACAGCGAGTCGAAGCTTCAAGATCTCGACGCAGAAATACTTCTAAGCGGCAATCAGTTCGTTAAGAGCCCAGACAGTAAAGCGCCATCGGGCAGCGCCAAACAAGGGGCTATCCCTGTTTGTCGGGCGCCAGTTCAGTAATCCGAAATTCCCACACGCCTTTTTCTTGGATGCTCGCAGCGGGGATGAGGTCGGGGTGCGGGTTAGGGAACCAGGCGGATTGTAGCACAATCGAGGCTAAACGCGGCGATTCTTTTGTCGCTGCCTACTCTGGCCCCTAACCTTATAGAACCGCCACCGGCTTTCGTTTGACAAAGCAAGTCGATAGGCATAGCATGGGTGCGAATCGAGCTTAGCTCACTCCCTTTTTCAGCTTCTCTGGAAGATTCCAGACCACCTGAATCATACAGCTCATTAATCCAAGGAGCTAGAAATGATTACTCGCAATGTCACTCTGAAACTCAAGGCGAATTCCGCCCCGGAGTTCACCAAGATCATCGAAGAACAGATTCTCCCGCTACTCCGCAAGCAGAGGGGGTTCCGTGATGAGATTACCTTCCTTGCCCCGGAACGATCGGAAGCACTAGCAATCAGCTTCTGGGACCTGAAAGGGGATGCGGAGGCTTACAATAGCACGGCATATCCGGAGGTATTGAAGACCCTGTCGAAAGTGGTGGAGGGAACACCCAAGGTGGAGAGCTTTGAGGTTGCCAACTCGACCTTCCACAAGATCGCGGCTAAAGGAGCCTGAACCAAACGGGGCTTCTGATTTTCGAGAGGGCGGCAAGGTCTGCCCTCTCCATACTCCCTGATCTCCAGTAAAGGAGAACTAATAATGTCAGCTATATTGTTTGTCGGTAATCTCCCGCACGGCACCACCAGTGATGAACTCCGCAACCTTTTCAGCGAGATAGGCCCGGTAGAATCGTGTACTGTCATGACAGACCGAGATACCGGCCGCTGCAGGGGCTTCGGCTTTGTCGAGATGAATTCGATGGAAACCGCTGATGCAGCCAAACAGAAACTCGATGGGCGAGAGGTGAGCGGGCGCGCACTCACAGTCAAGGATGTCAAGCCGCGGAATGAGAGCCACAATCCTGGGGGCATCTACGGCTCACGGCGGCATTAACATTGGGTGTTAGACGATCTGAGGGGACGGTAATCGCTTATTGTATGCCTGGAATCTTGGACGATAGAACTTCGTATTTGGATTTCGGAAAACTGGGGCTCTGGGCCAGAAGCGAATCGTCCGAACGCGATCATCATGTTCGAAATCATTTCCACCTTGCCGACGGTAGATTCTATTGCCGGAAAGCGGTAATTAGCAATGGCTGTTGAGAGAGCACCAGGCGGGACCAGTCTTATTGATGTGCTCGATAGAGTCCTCGACAAGGGCATCGTAATCGACGCATGGGTAAGAATATCTCTGGTCGGGATAGACCTGATAACGGTTGAGGCCCGCATCGTGATAGCCTCGATAGATACTTATCTCAGGTACGCGGAGGCAGTAGGGTTGACGCCGGCCGTGTCCCGGCCGGCGATGACTGCGGGAACCGAGGCCATCGAAGAGGACGGGCGGCGGCGCGTCCCTATCGAGACGAAGAGAGAAAGAAGGTAGGCATCTCCAGGGTTCTAGCACCACCACGTCACATTCCTGAATTGCCCAACGAGAGGCTATCCCCTACTGAGGCCGCGGGCTCAGTAACGTTTGAATCCGCTTCTTGGGAGCGTGTGTAGAATGACCACCAAACCAGATGCTGTCCCGGTGATCGTCACTGATGCCACCTTCAGACTGATGGTAATGGAGTCTCTATTGCCGGTGCTGCTCGATATGTGGGCGCCCTGGAGTCAGCTCTCCCTAGAGCTGGCGCCGGTGCTTGACCAGATCGCCTCCGAACTCGCCGGCAAGCTCAAGGTTGCCAAGCTGGACATAGACGACAATCCGAACACAGCAGTTGACTTCGGTGTTCGGAGCATTCCAACAATAATCATCTTCAAGGACGGGATTGCAGTCGACCGCCTGGCGGGACCCCAATCAAAGGCAGCCCTACTCGACAAATTGAAAGCAGTCATCGGCTAATCCTGCCGGGCGTTTAGCAATGCTATCCAACTTTGCCACCGCTGGTCACTTCCGCCGTGTATGACCTTTGTGATGCCGTCTGCCTTGCGCGTAATGGCGCTGCCAGTAACCCCGCCGATATCGGGGTTTCCTGCCTGTACCGGCATGTTTGTCAGCGTTGCCGCCTGTGGCCTCCCCAAGCAAGCCTTCCGCGCCACCGCTGGGCTGCGTGACGGCGTCGGCAGTGAAGGTCCCCGGCGCCGTTCCTCCCGGAGTGGCGGCGCTCGCGGATCCGAGAAGCGCTACTAAAACGTACTCAAAAATTGCCATCTTTGTCTCCTTGTTCAACGGTTTCGGACCGAGTGCGTGGTTTACCGCTAGCGACTCTCACTAGATATACCTCATCTGGATCAGCGGAACAACTACCTACTTAGATATCACCTCAAAGCCGCCCTCGACCATAGAGTGGGAATGACGTTCTATTGCCCCTCAGTGTCTTCGTTTCTATAATCAGTCTGTCCTTTCTGGCCGCACTGTGGGTGCGGCCGGGGGATGCCGGGCGGACTCGGGGGGGGATGGCCGCCCGGCGCAGTCAGAAGTCCTCAGCCTACTTACGCAATGTCCTCAATAGCTTTCTGAGTTCTTCCGGCTTCTTACGCACCAGGAGCTTGACCAGCGCGGTCAGGTCTTTGGAGCCGACTATCTTCTGCATCACGTGAGCAGGGCGCGTTCTTGGTCACGCGATCGGCAACAGCCACCAATAGCCGGGTCGTCCGAATGGCTAGCGTGCCGACTTGATCCATTCTGTCGCGCCTTAGCTGCTTAATGCGGCCACGTAGCCTCTGGGATTCGCGGTCCTCTTTCAGCCGGATTCGCGCAAAGGTAGGCATGCCGAACCCTGATGTTATCCGCAGCGCGACGGTGAATGGCGCAGAGTTGATGGGTTGGTCTCATCTTGTAGGTGAAATCGCAACCGGAAAGTTGGCCGACATCATCGCGGTTTCGGCAGGTCCGCTGCAGGATCTTAAATCACTGCAACACGTTCGCTTCGTGATGAAGGGTGCCGTGGTTGTGAAGAATGAGCTAACCAATTAGCTTGCCGTTGCTAGCGCTCTCTGCATCTGTGATTGCAGATGGCCTATGACCTCCAGCTTCTACTTTAGGCCTTTCTGAAGCTAGACCTGTTTCGCTTCCGACGGTATTCACCTGCTCGCGGTCATTCGTACTTGAGCGAAAGCATCGGATCAATGCGCGAAGCACGACGCCCTGGGATATAGGCGGCCAGCAGTGCTGATATCAAAATGATGCCTGTGGCGATGGCGGCTGCCAATGGATCCGCTCCGCTCAGTCCGAATAGCTGGCTGGAGACCAGTTTACTCGCGGCGAATGCTCCGAGCAGTCCGATCACGACGCCGATGCCGACCATTCCGAATGCCTCGCCCAGTATCATTCGAACCATTCGGGGACCTGACGCGCCGAGCGCCATTCTAATCCCGATTTCAGCCCTTCTTTGCCCCGTTGAATAGGACAGCACGCCATACAGGCCGATGGCGGCCATAAACAGCGCTACGCCGCCGAAAAACGCCGCAAGCTGTGCGACCAGCCGCTGCATTACAAGAAGAACGTCTACCTGCTCGTGAAAGGTGCGCAGACGGATGACAGGCAAATTGGCGTCCAATTGTCCGAGCGTCTGACGGATCGCAGGCGCAATCAGTGCGGTGTCATCTGAAGCACGCAACAACAGCGTGACCGTATCAACCGATCCGATGGGATGGGCAAGATTCGCGTAGAATCGGGGGCTTTTTCGTTCGGTCGGCCAGTGCTCTTTGGCGTCCGCCACGATCCCGACGATCTCATATGTTTCGATGGTCGTAGGGTACAGGTCGGTTATATGCCTGCCGATAGGATCGGAATCCGGAAAGAAGGTATTTGCTAATGACTGGTTGATTACACAAACCTGGCGGGCGCTGGTTGCGTCGTCAGCGGTGATCTCGCGGCCGCGCAGCAGCGGGATTCCAAGAGTGCTGAAATAGTCAGGACCTACCTCAGTCCACTGGGAAGCAAGTTCTTCCGGATCTGTCACCGGCGAGCCCTCGATAGCGAGGTGGTCGCCCGAGTCGCCGCCGCCAAACGGCGCCTGATTGGAGATAGTGGCGCCGCGGACACCCGGAATGGTCCGCACCGAGTCGAGCAGATTGTTGTACAGCGCCAGCATCGAGGCCCCTTTGTATCCGGCCGCCACGGGATCAGTGGTCACCAGCAGGATTTGACCGCGCTCGAAGCCGAGATTCTCAGCCAGCATCTTACGCAGGCTGCGCACAAACAGAGCTGCACCCATGACCAGGATCAGTGAGAGCGCGACCTGAGCCACTACAAGAACCCGGCCGAGTCTTACACGGCCGATTCCGCCCACCAAAGAGCGCCCGCATGACAACAGGGTCGAGGTTCCCACGCCGCGACTCGCGCGAATGGCCGGCGCCAGGCCGAACAACAGGCTGGTCAAAATCGAAATGGCAGCGGTAAATCCGAGCACGGGGTAATCGAGCGGGACCGCCAGGTCGAGGTCATCGACGCCAGGTGACACCATGGCCAACAGAATGCGCGTTCCCGCCGCGGCCAAAAGAATGCCCAACGCACCTCCCAGCAGGCCGATAAAGAAGCTTTCAGTCATTAGCTGGCGTACGAGTCTGAGCCGGCTGGCCCCGAGCGCGAGCCGGACACCGATTTCGCGCTGCCGCCCGTTCGCCCTGGCCAGCATCAAATTGGCTATGTTGGCGCACGCGATTAGCAGGACTACGCCAACCATCGCCATTAGAATCGTGAGCGGATCTGAGAATTGATCCCGAAGGCTTGAGGCGCCGCGGGCCCCAGGCCGGAGCTTGATCTTCTCCTCGAGTTTTTGCTTGCGGTTTCTTTCGTCCGGCAACAGCGGCGCCCACTCCTGAAGCAGGTGCTGGAAGGTCACGTTGATCGAGGCCTCTGCCGATTTCACGCTGATTCCCGGCGCCAGCCGCCCCATAACCTGCAGCCAGAGCGTGTCGTGAGGGGTAAGGTATTCGCGGCCGGGGATTACCTGTTGCTGCATAGTCATCGGAAACCAGATATCGGCCTTCGTTCCCACAAGTATGCCGTTGAAACCGGGAGGAGCTACTCCGATGACGTTGAATATCCCCTGCCCGGCGGTTAACTGGCTGCCGATGACGTCGTACCTGGCGCCGAGTTGGTTTTTCCAGAAGTCGTAAGAAACGACAGCAACCGGGCTTCCGCCCCTGACCCTGTCTTCGTCAGGAGTGAATGTCCGGCCCAGGATCGGCCGAATCCCCAATACCTGAAAGAATTCTCCCGAAACAAGTTGTCCACGTGCTCTGATGGATTGACCCGTATGACTGGTTCCAGGAAAGAGATCGAGGTCGGTAACCTGGTCCTCAGAGGCGAGGATTCCTGAAAATGCCTCATTGTTGGTCCTAAGCTGTTCGAACTCAGGATAGGACAGCACTGCGCGGACGCCATGCTGGGTAGTATCGGCTGCGATCCCGCTAGCGGAGGGATCGGTCATCAACACCAACTGCCCGGGATGATCGACCGGAAGCAGGCGCAGCATTGCCGCGTTAATCAGGCTGAAGATAGCAGTGTTGGCGCCGATTGCCACGCCGAGCGTCATGACGGCGACAACTGTAAAAGCCGGGCTCTTTCGCAGAACCCTGATGGCATAACTGAGATCCTGTAACAGTGACTCGATTGCCGCGCCCATACGCATCTCCCTTACATTTTCCTTTACTTGTTCGGCGCTGTGCAGTCTGATTCGCGCAACGCGTTCGGCTTCGGAGGCTGACATGCCACGAGCAATAAATCGCTCGACCAGGATCTCGAAATAGGCTTGTACTTCGCGATCCAGTTCTCGTTCGATTTGCTCGCGCTTGAGCAGGTTTCGAAAA
>Ga0207103_10067_pt1 | contig 30703 bp, 23 predicted proteins | sample Alteio_BWMinHeat_81_FD_153546 | JGI IMG/M metagenome (GOLD analysis project Ga0207103, IMG submission 153546) | Enriched cells from forest soil in Barre Woods Harvard Forest LTER site, Petersham, Massachusetts, United States -... | ecosystem: Environmental > Terrestrial > Soil > Temperate forest >...
TTCCAGCAGGGTTCGGAGGTACCGGGACATCGTCGGTTCGTCATCAACGACGAGGATGAAAGCAGACTTTGACATGACCTCTTTCGCTCTCACTGAACTTTCTTTAGGGGAAGAAGAAAGGAAAACTTGCAGCCACAGTTGGGTTCGCTCTCGACCCAGATCTTGCCGCCGTGAGCCTGAACAAGGCGCTTCGCAATGGCAAGCCCAAGGCCCATGCCTTCATCGCTATTGCGGCCGTCAGGCACCTGGAAGAAATCCCCGAAAATCTCCTGATGATATTCCGGTGCGATTCCGGGACCGGTATCGGAGACACTGACCCGAACTGCGTTCGGTACGAGCAGATTGCGCTTTCGGCGTTCCTGAACGCCATCGTCAGGCTTGTGAGAATTGCGTCGTTCCCAAAGTTGCGGCTCGGCATGAAGCCAAACGGTTCCACCCGTCGGGGTGAACTTCAGCGCATTTTCCAGAAGATTCGAGACGACCCTTTGAACCCGATCATAATCAAAAGGAAACGCCTCCAAGTTTGGATTCGAGAGGAAGTAGAACGCGACGCCTTTATCCTGGAAGCGCGGTAACCAGAATCCGCTCAATTCCTGGAGGCAAGCGTTCATGTCCTGCGGTTCGTGATTCCGAAGGTTAACCGCACCCGTTTCCAGCGACGAGAACGTCAGAAAGTCATTGACCAATCGCTGCAGGCGATTGCTGCTTACGTGCATGTCTTCCATGACGCGCTGCTGCTTTTCGTTGAGATTGCCGAGCTTTCCGGTAACGAAAAGTTCAACGTAGCCGGAGATGACGGCCAAGGGCGTGCGCAGGTCATGAGCAGCGGTCGCTAGTGCCGCCGCACAGCGCTGGTACTGGGATCGCAACTCGATATAAGCAGCCTTCAGATCAGCAGGAGGATCGAGAAGAGACAGATCGGAATCGTGAAGTAACTCAGACGACGGTGCGGATGAAGGAATCTCTCCTTCAGCACGAGCAGGCGCGGTGGCGGATGACTTAGACATGCCAAGATACATTTTCGGACGGGGGGAGGATGCAAAATCCGTGCTGGAGATTCGCTTGCAAGTGAATGGTATGAAAGGTGAGTAGGCGTGTCAAGGTGAATTGCAAACAAGTTCCCATACACCGCAAAAGATTGCTTAAGTTACCAGGCAGGTTCGAGTCTCCGTTTGTTGTTGCGATGCAGAAGAGATCTGCGTAAACGTAAGACACCGTAAAAGTTACTTAGGTATTGTGCTGTGGTAATCCGGGCCGGACAGTTTGGCCATCAGTGTGCGCGGGTGAGGCAGGAACAATGTCTACAGCTGCAAAAAAGGCCGCGGAACGTAGAAAGCACCAGCGGCTTCCGCTGTCCATTCCTGTCTTCGTCAGAGGTGTCGACGAAAACGGGAAGGAGTTTCTTGAGTTTGCGACGGCGCTTAACATAAGCGCCGGCGGAATACTTCTAGCTACGCGCCGGAGCCTACCGAAATCCGCTGGCCTTTCCCTCGAAATACCGGTTGCACCCCTCCCGGTCGATGCATTTTCAAATCAGTCGGTCCGAAGCCTCAAAGCCAAATTGGTTCGAATTACGCACGGCGAAAAGTACCATCTGTTGGGATTGCGGTTCACCCGTCCTATCCAAGCCTAGTTTTCCTTAAGTTTGACCTAGCAAAGTGAACAAGTTTTTCTCAAGTGTGAAAGTGTTTTCACACATGGTGGTTACTTTCGTTCATGTTCAGGAACGCCTTCGAGACGGCTTGCGCCTGCAGAACCAGCTGAAAAGCAAAGCTTTCTCAACTGATTTGAAGCCGGCTGCGAACAACCGCGGCAATCACCCGTTGTTATGAGGAATGGCTGATAAGGTGCAAAAGGTACTCACAAGTGAATCAGTGGACTCTCCCATAGGACGTGCAATGGCAGCCAGCCCCGCAACAAACTCCAGTTTTCTCCGAAGTAACGGTGCGATGCCACCAGAAGCGGTCATTTTTGGTCACTCACACCGGATGATGTCGATTCGCGGCAGGATCGAGAAGATCGCCGTTGCTAATGTCCCTGTGTTGATCCAAGGCGAGAGCGGTACCGGAAAAGACATCATCGCTCGACTGATCCATCGGTTGTCGCCATGGGAGTCGGGACCTTTCGTTAAAGTGAACTGCCCGGCGATTCCTGGCACCCTGTTGGAGAGTGAACTCTTCGGGTACGAGAAGGGCGCATTCACCGGTGCCTTAGGATCGAAACCCGGACGAGTCGAAATGGCGCATCGCGGGACACTATTCCTCGACGAAATCTCCGAAATGGAGATGGCGCTGCAATCGAAGCTCTTACAGCTCCTGCAAGACGGCCAGTTCTGCCGCATCGGAGCGCAGGACGATAAAAAGGTAGAGGCACGGGTGGTCTGCGCCACGAACCGCGTCCTGGAGAATGAGGTAGAGAGCGGCCGGTTCCGACAGGATCTCTTCTATCGAATCAATGTTGTGAATGTCCATGTTCCACCGCTGCGCGAAAGGGCGATGGATATCCCGCTGCTGGTTGAATACTTCCTGGATATCTACAACGACAAGTACAACTGCCACGCGCCGATGCTGTCGTCACCAATGTTGCAGCGCATGCAGCGCTATCACTGGCCCGGGAACATTCGCGAATTAGAGAACTTGATGCGTCGCTATGTGATCCTGGGTTCGGAAGAAGCGATCCTCGGGGAGATGGCGGCGAAGCGCGCGGATACGCTCGACCTCGAACTTCCGATGGAAGGCCCGATCTCGCTGAAGAAGATCACACGGCAAGCGGTGCGCGAGCTTGAGCGAAAGCTCATAGTTCGGGTTCTGGAAGCGAACAACTGGAATCGGAAGAAGGCGGCACGCGGGCTTGGAATTAGCTACCGGGCGTTGCTTTACAAGATCCGTGAGGCCGGACTGCCAAGTTCGCACTCGAAACAGGTTCCGTCTGACCTGGAAGCAATTTAAATTATGGAAGATGCAGCCGAAGCGAATCGGCTGCATTTGATCTCTCCCTCGGTTTACAACTCCTGCAGAACTTTCTTCGCATCCGCCGCTTGGGCAAACTTCGGATCTACTGAGAGCGCCCGGGTCAAATGTTTCTTGGCCTCCGTGGCATTTCCGCCCTGCTGGTAAGCGAGTCCCAGGTGATATTCGAAAGTGGCGTTGGGCGGTGACTTCTTGATTGCATCTTGCAGAAGATCAATAGCACTCCCGTAGACCTTTTTTTGAATATAGGCGAGAGCTAATGTGTCTGCAGAATTAGGGGAATCCGGCAAGCCACGACGCGCCGTCTGAGCCAGTGATAAAGCGACATCAGAATTGCCGCCATGGACCAGCATCGAATAAGCGAGGTCGTTGGCCGCCGGAGGAAAATCAGGTCTAGCCTGCAGAGCTTTCTGATAGTAATCCTGCGCCTTCTCCCAGTTATTTCGTGAGTCTTCCAAGCGACCCAGCAACCACGCAGGATTGGGGTTACGGGGATCTTTGTCCAGCCATGCGCGCCACTGCTGAGCAGCCTTGTCCAAGTCTCCTTGCGCCATATCGAGGCGTCCCAGTTGAAACAGGGCTGGGAAATTGCCACTGTCGAGCTCGATTGCCTTTTGAAACGAAGCACTGGCGGCAGCGAGATCACGAGTCTGGACCTGCAGCGCACCGAGGGTGTAATAGAATCCGCCGACACTGGGATACTTAGTGATTTGAGCGTTAACGGCAGCGATCGCATTGGCAGGTTGCTTCTGCGAAACATAGGCCTGCGCAAGTCCGGAAAGGGCTTCCGCCGATTGTGGGTCTCGATCAAGAGCGAGTTGGAAATTGGTCAGAGCGTCGGCAAATTTGCGCTGAGAAAGTCTGAGCTTAGCAAGGCCCAAGTATCCAGATGCTGATTGGGGCGCAAGACGGATAGCAGTCGCAATATCTGCCTCTGCCTTGTCCTGCTGCTGATGCGAACTTTCTGCGCCTGCGCGAAACAAGTAGCCGTTGGGCGCTGCAGGTTGCAGTTTGATCAGTTGTTCTGCCGAGGACGCGAGGAGCTCGACATTGCCAGTGCGGATAGCTAACTTTGCGAGCGCCTCTTGCGCGATCGCCATATCCGGGCGCAAGCGGGCAGCTTCCCGCCACTCTTTTTCGGCCTGATCGGCATTCCCGCTTCGATCAAAAGCTAAGCCTAGAAAATAATGGGCACGAGCATTGTCCGGTTCATTCTTTGTCACATCGCCGAGACGCGCGATTGCGCCAGAATAGTCTCCGGAACGGATTTGTAAATCAGCGGCGAACAAGTTCGCCATCACGTCTTTGGAATTGGATTTCAGAATCTCGTCAGTAAGCCGCTTGGCCTCGTCGATTCGACCTTTTTGCAGGAGCAGGTCAATGTACGATTTCTTTACTTCGAGATTCTTCGGATGCTGCTGGTACAGCGCGGCATATTCGTCGAGCGCTTTATCAGTATCTCCAACGCCTAAGTAGAAATCCGCAGCCAGTCGATAGCCATTCGGGTCATTACCAAGGGCGCGTTTGCCATCCAACACTACATTCTCGGCCTCAGGACGTTTTCCCTGGGCAAGATAGAACCTAGCAAAAGCGACCCGTGCTTGAAGGTTCTTGGGATCCGCCTGAATGGCAGTCTGAAAAGTCTGCTCAGCCGCCGCAACGTTCTGTCGTTGCTGATAAAAGCTGGCGAGGTTGACGTAGTTGCGGGCGGATTTGGGATCAACTTCGATCGCCTTTTTCAGGCTGGCTTCCGCAGCAGGCAACTGATCGGATTTAGTCTGGAAAAGCGCCAAGTTGGTGTAGAACTCGGCGCGGTTCGGCGACAACTGGATTGCCTTTTGTATCTGCTCAATGGCAGCGGGGAGGTTGTGGTCGGCTGCTTGAATATTCGCGGCCAAGCCAATGGCTTCTGGGTCCTGAGAATCTTTCTGCAAAGCGATATCGGAATGCTTTCTGGCCTCATCGATTTGGCGCGCCGCCAAGAGCAGATTCCCAACTTCTACCTGCGCTTTCACGTTGTCGGGTTGGAGGTCGATGACACGCGACAGTTCAGTGAATGCACTCTTCCAGTAGCCCATCTTGATGTAAGCCTGGGCGAGTTGGTAGTGACCTTCAGCGAAATTAGGATCCGTCTGGATTGCGTTTGAAAACTGAATCACGGCTTCCTGGTACTTTTCAGCCTGAAGATACTTCTTTCCGCTATCCAGATATTTCTGTTTTTTGACATTGGGGTCACGAGAACATCCTGCCGCTAAGATAATTAAGAAGAACAGAACTAGTGCGCTCATCGATCGAAGCGATTTCATTTTTTCTCCCTACTGCGTGACGACGAACGAGAGGCCGTGCGATCACGAAGCCTACACTCGCTAATCTGGTATAAAACGTGGCAAATTTGGGACAGCGCCTGACATAAACTGCTGGACTCGCGCGTCCGCGCTTCTGATGTCTTCGTTTGGAGCAATCGTCGTGATCACGCGTACGATGGAACCGTCCGTCCGGTTATAGCGAATCGCGTCGGCGATCAAGAAGTACTTCGCGGTATATTCGCTGGCTATTCTTCGGCCGTGCGACTGGTACCAGTAATACATCAGTTGACGGTCGAGGCCTTTCTGAATGATCGCGCGGTTAGCTTCAAACGGCTTTGCGCCCGGTAGAGTTACTTCGGCGGGTTTAATTTCTGCGAAGTACCAGCCAGAACCCGGTAGACAGTTTCTGGGGCTATGCGCAGAGTTTCCTGTCTTCTGAGACGGGAAATAGGCAACAAAGAAGTCGATGAACGGCGCCGCCGAAGAATTCACATAGAAACGCGAGAGGTATTCGCCGGGCCCTAACAGGTCGAGAACATCTTTCCGTAAGGGGACATCGTGTCCTCTCCAGTCCCCGACAGCGACAGGGAAGGCGGACAAGTTCTCCGAGGCAGGCACATTCTCGCTCTTGGCGCGCGCGTGCAGGAAGAATCCGGTTGCGAATAAGAGCAGTATCGGAATTGAAAATCGAAGAGCCGACATTCTTGTATTCATGCTGTTGGCTCCAAGGCTGCCGTGCGCGTGACTTTCGAAGAGAGAGCTAGCAACAGCTTGTGAAAACTCAAAAGGAGCAACAGCGAGAATACGAAAATCACCCAACCAGAAAACTCGTGAAAGAAGCCGAGAGCTTTGTCTGGATCCCAATACTGCACCAGGAGGCCGGTTCCAAATATCCGAAATGCGTTGGCTGCAACCGCAATTGGAATCGCGGCGAGAGCCAGCGTGATGCGACGCAGAACGCTGTTGTCTGTGAGCGTGCCATAGATCACGGCCATTGTGGTGAGGCTCATAAGCGACCGAATTCCGCTGCATGCCTCAGCGACTTCCAAAGGCATTGAGGGCAGATTAATCACGTTGCCTTCACGCAGAACAGGGACATTGCAGAGAGGAAGCAATTCGCTGGCGAGTTTAGAGGCCAGTAACTGCAAAGGGAAAGTGAGCTGATTGAAGACGATTGCTGGCAGGGGAATCATCAGGATTAGCAATGCCCAGGGAAACAAAACGGCACGAAAGAACGTCCATCCCGCGCAGTAGATGATGATGCCGGCCAGCGCGAGCAAAAGCGAAAACCGGCTCATGAACAGGTCGGCGCCATAGACGCCAATGATCAACAGACCGAGGCCTCCGATAAGAAGTGGCAGGCCGCCCCAGCACGGAGCTACGGGTATGTGAGCGAGTTGCTCCCGCTTTCGCCAGACTAAGAACACTGAAAACAAGGGAACGAAAACGCCGTGAGAAAAGTTAGGATCGTCCCACCACTGGGCACCAAGACGAAACAGTACTGAGGAATACAAGACCGCCATCAATCCGAGGAGAATAATAAGGCGCGAAAGCACCCCAGAGATGTGGTTTGGGGATTTCTCGGCTCCCGTAGGAGCTACCGTCGTGGAGAGGACTATGTCTTGGGCCTTTTGCATGAAAAATGATTCCCTGACGGTTCTATCTCAAGCGGGTTAATTGAGCAATCATACTGCCAGAGTTAGAGTTTCTAACTGCCTCTTGGGGCTTTGTTTCGAGCCAGAAGACAGTCTGGTTCCACCCCGGCGAGGGAAAAGTTTTTCCACTTTTCTCGAATGTAGTTGGTCCCCTTCCATAAGTCTCAAGATTCCGAGTAAATCGCAAAAAGCGGCTTATAATCAGTTGTTTAACTCTGTTCTATACGCGTCGTTCGGATTGCGAGAGGGAAAAACATTTCCCACGCTTCGCGAATGGCGCCGTGCTTAAGGCTAATTCTAGCGTTGCCACCTATCGTTGATTTCCTGCAAGCCCATCCAGAATAAGCACTTGGGGATTTCGCCAACCGCAAGGAGTGTTGGCACCTGCCTTGCAGTGGTTGATACAGAATTCGTCTCTCGAAAAAGGACAGCTAGGGGAAATGACGTCAGATTCGGCAATTACGGCTAAGAGCTTACGCGCAGCGACCGCGGGGGTCGAACTGCGAGTGTTGCCCCTAAGCCCTGCAATGATTGCGCTTGAGCGGGCGGTTGAAAACGTTGCCGCGACCCGCCTACCGGTGCTGATTCTCGGGGAAGCTGGATCAGGGAAAAGGGAGCTGGCAAGGCGAATCCATTTTCTCGCAGGCGGACACCTGGAAGAGCTGCGGGAAATTGAGTGTGTGAATTTGACTGCTCCAGAATTGGTGCACTTAACTGGTTCCAGGGAGCGGCCGGGCCGACTTGAACAGCCCGCTCAGAACTTGACGGCGGTTTTGGTGGAGATCAGCGAGCTTGATCTCATGGGTCAATCGGCGCTTCAAGAGATCGTGATGCTTCGCTGCGATGAGGAGCGGGAGGAGAAACTGCCCCGGCTCGTTTTCTTGTCCAGTCATAACCTTGACCACGACGTTCGCCTCGGAAAGTTTCGTGAGGATCTGTACTACCGGATCAGCGGTGTATGTCTGCGAATTCCCCCGCTGCGACACAGGCGTGAAGATATTCCCGGTCTGATTGATTGGTTTTTGACGAAGTACTCGGTCTTACTGGGCCGACCAAAGGTGGCCCTGAGCGAGGCTGGCCTACAGAGTCTGGCGGAGTACGCCTGGCCGGGCAACGTACGTGAACTGGAAGACGCTGCGCGCACCATCGCTGCGATTGGAGACGAGCACGTGGCAATGATCGCGTTGAAGTCTGGGCAGCGCAGCATTCGACCACGATCGCTGAAAGCGCAACGGGCGTCACTGAAGGAAGTCTCGCGAGCTGCGTCGCGAGCAGCAGAGAAAGAATTGATTTTGAAAGTTCTGTCGCGGACGCAGTGGAATCGAAAGCGCGCCGCTGAAGAGCTTCGTATCAGCTATAAGGCGCTTTTGTACAAGATGAAACAGATTGGAATGAATGGGCCGCATTCGGTGGCGGAGGGCGAACTGTGAATTTGAAGAAGAAAATGGCAGTCGGCGTTTTCTTGGGTGCGATCGGGTTGATGTTCTCGAGTTTGGCGCAGGCCGATAAAAAGACTCTGCCCGCACAACAAACACCGGTCACATCGGTGGCAGCAAATGACGATACATATGTGATCGGGCCGGAGGACGTACTCAACGTCAACGTGTGGAAGGAAGCCGAGGTATCGGGCTCAGTTCCGGTGCGTCCGGACGGAAAGATTTCGTTGCCCTTGTTGAACGATATCCAGGCGGCAGGATCTACACCGATGCAGCTGACCAACCAGATCACCGAGAAACTGAAGAAGTTTCTAACTGATCCCCATGTGACCGTGACGGTTACAGCGGTTAATAGCCGGCGAGTCTACATCATCGGCGAAGTGGCGCGGCCGGGAGCTTTTCCGCTACTTCCCAACATGACAGTTTTGCAGGCTCTGACCAGCGCGGGCGGGCCGAGTCCGTACGCGAAGACAACGAAGATCTACATGCTCAGGACGGAAAACGGAGTGCAAACGAAGGTGGCCTTTAACTACAAGGATGTGGTGAAGGGCCGGAGCACGGAACAGAACGTAACGCTGAAGCCAGGCGACACGATCGTTGTTCCGTAGGAGAAAAGAATCAATGACTGGTTTGCGCATCACCGTTTGTTTGGGACTGATTATGTGGACGACGCTGCCGAGTTCAGCGCAGAGTGCGCCTTCGCCGGCGCCGGGCACATCGGCTCCTTCAACAATCGTGTCTCCTCAGGGGCCGACCGCTCCCGACACTCCGGTGTACTCGACAACACCCACGCAGGACGGCTCAACGGCTGACGGCATGATTGCGCCTGACATGCGCCCGCTCTCCGGCGCCCAGCCGTTTACCTTGGGGATTTCCGGGCAGAAACAGATGGTGATCTCGCTTCACGCTTCGCAGTTGTGGGACTCGAATCCATCGGTGGCATCGAATGCCGGGACTCACTTCGCCAGTGTTACCAGCGGCGGCGCCTCTCTTTCTCTGCAGAGGCAGCTTCAAAATTCGCAAACAGAATTAGCCTACAGCGGAGACGTCTTGCATTACTCAAGCAGTCAACCGTCTGTCTCGACTTTCCAGAACCTCAATTTCTCCCAGAATTTCAAGTTTGGGCGATGGGGACTTGGAACGGCGGATACGTTTACGTACGTTCCGAATTCGCTCCTGGGCGGCGGATATATGCTCCCCATCCCTGACCTGAATTCCACGGTTATCAAGTCAAGCTTCGTTCCCGACCAGTCCATTCTGAATCCGTACGGTGCACAGTACACGAATACAGTGATGGGCCAACTTGAGTATGGATTGTCGAGGCGAGCAACCTGGACGGCAAGCGGAACCTACGGTCTCGTGAAGTTCCAGGATTTTGGCCTTTACGATTTCAATCAAGTCAGCGGAACTACCGGTTACAACTACTCCGTAACCGCTAAAGATACGATAGCGGTTACGTACTTGTATTCTCTATATCGCTACGAGAACTTCAATTCTGAGTTCCATTCTCAAGCAGTGCAATTTAGCTACGGACGCAAGATTACGGGCCGCATGGCCTTTCAGGCTGCAGGCGGACCGCAGTTTGTAAGTTCTGGTGGGCTAACGGCCGCCGCTAACCGGCTCGCATATAGTGGTAACGCCAGTTTTAGCTATCAGCGCGCGCGCACCTCTTTTGCTTTGGGGTACTCCACGGGTACAACCGCCGGGGCAGGAGTTCTGTTTGGCGCAACGACCAGTACCGCGCAATTCACGGCCTCGCGATCTTTGACCAAGACATTTTCGGGTGAAGGAGTTTTTGGCTACTCCAGAAGCAATGACCTGTCGAATGCCTCACTGGTCTATCAAAGCCTTTTTGCAGGCGCGAACGTTCACCGTACTCTCGGTCGATATGCGGGACTGAGTTTCAGCTACAACTACCAGAGACAGATTTCGGACAACTGCAGCGGTCTGGTTTGCGGTGATGTGAACCGGAATATTGCAGGTGTCAGCTTTGACTGGAGCTTCCGCCCTATTCGGTTGGAATAGGCGAGTCCACGAAGACTAGGAAGGGATTCAGCTGATGTTAGGACAACGGGAACTCACATTAGAAGACTATGTCGGAATGTTGCGGCGCCGGATTTGGTGGCTGATCGTTCCTGCTGTTTTCGCGCCCGCGATTGCGTATGGAGTCTCAACAATGCTGCCGAGTCGGTACACTTCACAGACATTGGTACTGGTCGAGCAACAGAAGGTGCCAGATACGTTGGTCAGGCCCGTGATCACCGAGGTTTTGGACGAGCGCCTGGCAACGATGAAAGAGCAAATTCTCAGCCGCACTCGCCTACAGCCGATTATTGAAATGTTCGGTTTGTTCGAAGACAAACAGAAGCTCTCCGTTGAAGACAAAGTCGAGTTGATGAGAAAGGCGATCAAGATCAGCCCAGTTAGAGCCGATTTCGAGGGCGGAGGGTCCGGCCTCCCTGGATTCTATGTCAGCTTCACGGCTCCTAATGCGCGGCTGGCGCAGCAGGTTTGCGGCGAGATCACTTCGATGTTCCTGGCAGAGAATCTGAAGGTTCGCGAACAACGCGCGCAGGGAACAACGGATTTCATCGGGAGTCAGTTGGAGGATTCAAAGCAGAAGCTTGACGAGCAGGATGCGAAGTTGGCGGAGTTCAAGCGCAAGTACATAGGGCAGTTGCCGGGACAAGAGCAGATGAACTTCAATATGCTGTCGTCCCTGAATACTCAGCTGGATGCAAACACACAGGCGTTAAATCAGTTGCAACAGAGCCGGACCTATTCGGAATCCGTACTCAGCCAGCAGTTGCAGACGTGGCGCGCCACCCAGGATAACAAAACAGCAAGCGCCAGTCCTGAGACTCTTGAGCAGCAGCTTACCGCCGAACAGGCACAGTTGTCGGAATTGGAGTCCAAGTATACCGACACGTATCCTGATGTAGTTCGATTGAAGGACGACATCGAGCGCTTGAAGTCGCGCATCGCCGAGCAGGGAAACATTCCGGCGAAGCCGGCCACATCTGAAAAGAAAAGTGGACCGGAGCCGCCACAGATCCAGCAACTGCGCGCGCAGCTATGGGGGATTGAGCAATCGATCCGAAATAAGCAAAGCGAACAGGCTCGGATTCAGTCGCAGCTAAGTACCTACCAGGCTCGCATACAACTTAGTCCGGTAATTGAGGAGCAATACAAGCAGCTCACACGCGATTACGACACTGCTCTGAAGTTCTATAACGACCTGCTGCAGAAACAAAACGAGTCGGTTATGGCAACCGACTTGGAAAAACGTCAGCAGGGTGAACAATTTCGAGTACTTGATCCGCCGAATTTGCCGGAAAGACCGACCTTCCCGAATCGTCCCATGTTTGCTGCAGGTGGCTTCGCGGGCGGCCTAGCGATCGGGTTTGGGCTCATCTTCCTGCTCGAGTTGAAGGAAAACCTGATTCGCAATGAGAAGGACGTAGCTTTTTATCTTGAGCTTCCAATTTTGACGCAAATCCCTTCGATTGATGATGCGCCGCGTCGAAAGAATGCCGCGTCTCTAAGTCGACGGAAGACGGAAGTCACGAGGATTGCGTGAGCACCCATGTATAAGAGCTTTTTCGGGCTGAAGGCTAATCCGTTCAATGTGAACCCGGACCCGCGTTTTCTATTTGTGACACAACAAACGCGGGAAGCACTGGCTTGCCTCGCTTACGGTGTGCAGAACCGCAAAGGGTTCATGCTGCTTACCGGAGAAGTCGGAACCGGAAAGACAACGCTGCTGAACAAGCTGTTGGAGTGGCTCAAGACGCAGCGTGTAAGCAGCGCGTTCCTGTTTAATCCGCGCCTCGAATTGATGGAGTTTTTCGAATTCATGTTTGCGGACTTTGGTATTCCATACCGGCCCAAGGATAAAGGTCAGTGCCTTTTGAAGCTTAATCAATGGTTACTGGATCGCTATCGGGCGCGGGAGGCGGCAGTTCTGATTGTTGATGAGGCCCAGAATCTTTCTCCGGAGATGTTGGAGGAGATCAGGTTGCTCACTAATCTGGAAACTTCGACGGAGAAATTGCTGCAGATTGTATTGTCCGGACAGCCCGAATTAGAGCACAAGTTGAAGCTCCCCGAACTGCGCCAGTTGAGGCAGCGCATAACACTCAGGTGCCGCACGCACGCGCTCACATCAGAAGAAACGGGCTCGTATATTGAGCAGCGTTTGAAAATTGCTGGTGCAAATGGCACTCCGATATTCACGCCAGAAGCGACTGAAATCGTCTTTAAATATTCGAAAGGCATTCCAAGGGTGATTAACCTGCTGTGTGAGCATGCGTTGATCAGCGCTTTTGCCGATTCGAAGCGTCCGGTGGCTCCCGATGTGGTTGAAGAGGTTGCACGAGAATTCGAACTGGATGAAGTTCCTCCGATAGCGGAGATGGATTTTAGCCATAAGCCGAATGGTGAAAACGTGGGACTGATCGAGGCGATCCGGATTCTGTCGTCTCTCCGGGATTCGCTGCGGAGCGATGAGAAGACAGTGGAGATACCTGGGGAAAAGAAAATATGAGCCGTATTCATGAGGCGTTAAAGCGAGCCGAGCAGGAGAACCACAAAGAAGGTTTGTCGAGCTCGTCTCCGGCGATTGATGCCGTAGGGCGCAAAGCCGGAGGACTGTCGGCAGCCCTGCAAACGGCTACGTTGGATGAGCTTCCCCCGGATCCCGAAGCTGCGAAGGCCGCATTCGAAGGTGGCGAGCTGGAAGCGTTTCTGTCGACGCTGCCGCAGCGCGAGTGGAACCCCGATTTGAAGCGAATGCTGTTTATGGATCGGGACCGCCACTACGATCCGGGCATGGAAGAATTTCGAAGTTTGCGTTCTCGCCTGTATCAATTGCGGGAAAAGACAGACTCTCTCCGAACGGTGATGGTCGCCAGCGCATTGCCCGGCGAGGGAAAGACATTTGTTTCCGCAAATCTAGCGCAAGCTTTGGTGCGTCAGCATGGACGGCGGGTTCTTCTGATCGATGCTGACATCCGCAAACCGCATATGCACGAGTCGCTCGGCACAATTGGTACTCCCGGCCTGATCGAATATTTATCGGGCGAGGTTGAGCGGGAAGCGATTCTCCAGCGCGCACCGATGGATAACCTCTTCTTTATTGCCGGAGGTAAGGCGGTTTCGAATCCCTCGGAGTTGATCGCAAACGGCAGATTCAAGAAGTTAATCGAGGAGATGAAGACGGCCTTTCACTGGATAATCGTGGACTCGTCTCCAGTGATACCTGTAACGGATGCGCCCCTGATTGCACCATCCTGTGACGGCGTCGTGCTGGTGATTCAGGCGGATGGGACACCCGTCGAGTTGGCCAAGCGCGCGCGCCAGGAATTTAAGAGCGTTCCGGTACTCGGAGTTGTGCTCAATCGCACACATGATTTGCCGGCGGAATCCTCTTATTACTACGCATACGGGCGCAACGGAAAATCTGACTAACTGGCAGAGAGAAAGAACGCATGGTACGGCTGTTTCATGTTTATTACCCATTACGGACGCTAGTGCTGCTGGCGTGTGAGGCCATGATCATTTGCGCCTCCTTTCTGGCGGCCACACTCTTGCGGCTCGGCTCCGACTCATACCTGGTTTTGAATTATGAGAATGGGGTAAGCAAGATATTAGTAGTAACGGTAGTCGTCATCATCGCTTCACATTATTTCGATCTGTATGCGCCGGCACAGGTCGACTCTCGGGCGGAGACATACTTCCGCTTGCTGCTGGTCCTGGGAATCCTCTGCTTCTTTCTTGCAGCCGTCACTGCGTTGTATCCGCGCTTCGAAATTCAAAGAGGCGTCTATCTGACCGGAACTGTTCTATTGACCGGTTCGCTGATGAGCTGGCGCGCAATGTTCGGATGGATTATCCGCCTTCCGCAATTCAGAGAACGTGTCTACGTTATTGGCGCGGGAGAACGCGCAGAGAATCTGGTTAAGATGATTCGTCAACGAACTGACATGGGAATGGAGATCGTGGGATGGGCGGGAGCGGCCGGTGACACCGTGCTGGATCGGGATTTGATCGGGAAAAACTTGCGGGTCCTGGCGCAGAAGGGAGCCGTAGATCGGGTTGTCGTAGCAATTACAGATCGCCGCGGCACAATGCCGATCCGCGAACTCCTTGACTTGAGACTGGGCGGAGTCAAAATCGAAGAAGCAAACAGCATCTTCGAAAAGATGACAGGGAAGCTCGAGACGGAGGGACTTTATCCGAGCGCGCTGATTTACTCGGAAGGATTCCGCGTGAGCACGGGATTCGTGATGGCGCGAAGAATCCTGTCGATTGCGATTTCGCTCACCGGTTTGCTGCTTTGCCTTCCGATCATTCCTATTCTGGCAGTCGGGGTCAAGCTTACGTCGCCTGGTCCGATTTTCTTTCGACAGAATCGTGTCGGCCGCAAAGGGAAGATTTTCTCGGTGTACAAGTTCCGGACGATGCGTGCAGATGCCGAAGCGAAAACGGGCGCGGTTTGGGCCGGCAGGAATGATCCTCGCGTCACGACATTGGGACGCTACATGCGAAAAACCCGCCTCGATGAGATTCCACAGCTTTGGAATGTACTGAAAGGCGATATGGCCTTTGTCGGACCGCGGCCGGAGCGGCCGGAATTTGTCCAATGGCTGGAAGAACAGATCCCGTATTACAACATGCGGCACATTATCCGTCCGGGATTAACCGGCTGGGCTCAAGTCAAATATCAATATGGGGCGTCTCTGGAAGAGACTAAGCAAAAACTGCAATACGACCTCTACTACATCAAGCACATGTCGGTCGCACTGGACTTGTGGATCATGTTCGAGACGATCAAGACGGTGATCCTGAGGCGTGGTGCGCAGTGAAGTACGTGTTCTGGGTTTCGACCATCCTGGTCATCTACGCCTATTTGGGTTATCCCGCCATGCTGTGGATTTTGTCAAAGCTCAAGCGAAAACAGGTCACCTCCACACCGATTGAGCCTACCGTGTCGATTGTCATGGCTGTCCGCAATGAAGCTTCGAGACTTGTATCGAAGTTAAAGAATCTGGCAGATGTGGACTATCCGGCGGAGCTGATTGAGATCATCGTGGTCTCTGACGGATCGACCGATGAAACGAACGAAATGCTCGCGAAGTCGACCGGCGTACGGGCGATTATCCGCCTTACTAATAGCGGCAAAGCAGCTGCGCTGAATGCAGCAGTTCCTATTGCAAAGGGTGACATTGTGGTTTTTACCGATGTGCGCCAGGAGATCGAACCTGCTGCCCTTCGAGCCCTTGTATCCAATTTTGCCGACAGTGAAGTTGGGTGTGTCAGTGGGGAATTATTGTTTCGCGGGGCAAGAAGCGGTACCGAGGGTGGCGTATCTCTATATTGGCGGATGGAAAAAGTGATCCGAAAGCTGGAGGCAGTCACCGGATCGGTCGTCGGCGCGACTGGCGCACTTTATGCAGCTCGAAGATCGCTGGTGTCGGTCCTTCCAGACGGAACTTTGCTTGACGATGTGTATATACCGATGGCCGTCTCACGCGCGGGATATCGCGTAATTTTCGAACCGGCCGCCCGAGCATGGGATGAAGAGCCCCATGCCGGCGGTCATGAGTTCCGGCGAAAGGTCCGCACGCTTGCAGGTAATTATCAGCTTGTACAAATCGCGCCTTGGCTACTTACCCGAGGGAATCCGCTGCGATGGCGTTTCGTCAGTCACAAACTGTTTCGCCTTGCTGTTCCTTTTCTTCTGATGGCTATGTTCCTGTCAGCGATTGCTCTTTGGAGCGACGACGCCTATCGAACGGTCGCTGTGCTTCAGGGAGTCTTTTATTTCGCCGCAGTCCTTGGGCTCGTGAGCAAAGGGCGAATTCGAATGGCTTCGGCGCCCGCGAGTTTTTGCCTTTTGAATGCAGCCGCTGCGGCTGCACTGGTCAGTTTCGTTCGCTACCGCACGTCGCCGACAAAGTTGTGGTCAGGCATGCCGAGCAGTACTCCAGTTACCTCCTTCCCGGATCGGATCGCGAGAAATGAATCCAGTCAGGACGCATTGAGTGTGGAAGAAGCCGGCATCAGCAGGAGCGGAGGTGCGAAATGATTCCGTCAGCAAAGACTGCCGGGGCTGCCGCTCAGAAAAAGCAAAAGATGCTCGTGCTGACATATCACGCGGTATTCGATGACGAGAGGGATTGGGCCGCGCAGCCCGCATCGGATCGCTGGTATTCGCTCAAGCAAGATCAGTTCCGACCGCAGATGGAACATCTTGCGCAAAACGGTTACCGGACGTTGCTTTTGCGGGAGTTTTTGGAGGGGCCGTCCCTTGAGAAATCTCTCGTACTTACGTTCGATGACGGGCACGATTCAAACTTTCACGTGGTCTTGCCGATTCTGAAACGGTTTGGCCTGCGCGCAGAATTTTTTATAACCGTGGCGAATGTTGGGCTACCCGGGTTTATGACCTGGGAGGAACTGAAACTTCTCCAAGAAGCGGGAATGTCGGTTCAATCGCACGGACTGCACCACCAACCCTTGACGGAACTGGATCTCGACGTGTTGCGCGATGAGTTGCGAGTTTCAAAGAAACTTCTCGAACAGCAATTGGGATCCGCAGTGAATTATTTTGCCATCCCCGGCGGGTTTGCGGACGAACGAGTTTATATCGAAATACTGAATGCCGGATACCGCGCCATCTGCAACTCCGAACCAGGATTGGCCTCGAACGGGGAAGTAATTGCGCGAGTGCCCGTAATGCACTCCACGTCTCTTGCAACTTTTTCCGATATGGCAGACCGGAAGCTTACGTCGCTCAGACGGATGAGCGCGCAGCGTCGCCTGGCGAAAGCTGCGAAGAGCCTGTTGGGGTTGCGGCGGTACGAAGCGCTCAAACACATTAAATTGCGGCTTTCGAAATGACGAAGCGAGTACTACTGATTTCCTATTGGTTTCCCCCTGCCGGCGGGATCGCGGTGCAGCGAGCGCTGAGTGTGGCAAAGTACCTGCCCGATTATGACTGTGAAGTGCATGTTTTGACGCCAAGCAATCCGCCGTCGCCGGTGCCGGACCCGTCGTTGCTCGAACAAGTTCCTACGAAGGTAAGAGTGCATCGTTGCTGGACTCCGGCCCCGCCGTCTGGAGTTAGAAAGCTTCTGTGGAGGCTGGCATCGCGGGGTAACTCTTCCGCGAAAAAGACTTCAAGCGAGACGGCGATGGTACCTTCGAAATCTTCAGCTCTGTCGAACTTGATGCGAGGAATCCTTTGCCCGGATCCGGAAGTGCTCTGGGTGCCATTCGCTACGCGCAGGGCATTGACAATCGTAAAACGATGCAATATCGATTCGGTAATTGTAACAGCGCCGCCCTTCTCGGCCTTTTTGATCGGCAACGCGCTGAAGCGAAAGCTGCCGCATCTCCAGCTGATTAGTGATTTCCGCGATGAATGGCTACGTTTTTTTCTCTCAACTTTCACCTTCCATAAGAACGATGCAATTAAGCGCAGGGCGGAAGCGATTGAGCGCGAGACAGTGGAGTTGTCCGACACTGTCGTGTCCATCACAGGGCGTGTGGTAGACGAGCTGCGAGAGCGGTATCACGAGCAGCCTGGGCAGAAGTTCGTCCACATCCCGAACGGCTACGATCCGCAAATATTCAAGGACTTTAAGAGCCGGCCGCACGGGTTGTCGAGAGTTGTAGTTTCATACATCGGGACTGTATACAGCACGACGTCACCGAAAGCATATTTAGAAGCTCTTGCGAGTCTGCCTGATGATATCCGTACTCGAATCGAAACAAGATTTATCGGCAGGATTGCGGACGATCAACGCGAACTACTCGAATCAGATCCGAGTCTGAAGTTACTTGGCTATATGAAGCAAGGGGAAGCACTGAAGTTGATGGAGGAAACAGACTTCCTGCTAGTGGTAATGCAGGATCCGAATTTTGCAACTGGGAAGATCTACGAGTATCTGGCTTCGGGTAAACCAATTGTGGCCCTGTCCCCTGACGGTGGGGAAGTTGCGAAGACAATCGAAGAAACGGGAGCGGGCTGGTGTATCGATCCTTCTAACATCTCAGCAATTGCGAATCTGCTTAGCAAACTTGCGACAACCGAAGTTCGCGATACAGGTTGTCGAAACGAGGAAGCAATTCGCAATTATGAGCGTCCTAGCCTCGCCGCTAAGTTTGCGGCTTTGATTTCTACGGGCGCGAAGGATCTCGAGAAACATAAGGTGGCAGAAACCGCTTCGGTTGAAGCCAGCGTTTGAGGTATTAGATAGGGCTATGCCAGACTCGCAAGTTAGGTCCGGGTCGCGCCCCGCGCTTTGCGATTGCTAATTTCCTCCAGCCATTGCTGCACTTCGTGGGCGACTGTGTCCCAGGAGCGCTGGCGGGCAAATGAGACGATTCGTTCCCGATTCCAGGAGCGGTGCAAGGCAGTAGAGAGGCCATCAGCAATTGCCTGAGAGTTCAAGTCAACCAGGAGGCCCAGATCGTCGGAAACCACAACTTCAGGCGTCCCCCAGATCCGGCTTGCCACGACAGGCGTACCACAAGCCATCGATTCGAGCAGAACGTTAGCCCATCCTTCACGGGAACTGGAGAGACAGCTGACGTCGGCAGCGCTGTACCAGCTTCGAAGCTGATCATTAGGGATATTGCCATGGAGGATCACGTCGTCGCTCAGGCCAAGATTGTGAATCATTCGTTCCAATTGGGGTCGAGCGGGCCCTTCGCCGGCGATGTAGAGGCGGATAGGAATACCACGACGCTTTAAGTCGGCAATGGCGGGAATCAAGAGATGATAGCCCTTAACAGCTACCAGCGAACCGACGGCGAGAACGATTTTGTTACTGTTGGGAACTTCGAGAAGACTTCGCACTTCTGTCTGGTTGGATGGAAAAAAACGCGATGGATCGACTCCATTGCCGATCGTCCTTACGCGCTCGGGTCGAGCACCCAGCGCGACCATCTCCTGGCTGAGAGCGGAACAAACACCGATCAGCCCGTCGGCGTGTTGTACGGTCCATTTCAGCAGCGGCCTTACGTGTCGAATAGTGGGATAGAGGTTAATGTCGGTTCCACGAGCCGAGGCAATCACGGGAATGCCGAACGCTTTTCCGAGCAATACAGCAGCAAAGGCGTCCGGGTACACGAAGTGGGCATCGATGCAGTCGAAATGCTTTTGTGCAGCCAATCGTCGAACCGTTAAATAGGCGCCGAGAAACATAAGCAGGCCGTGCAGAGTGAGACCGACCTTGGGAATCAGAGGATATCGCGGGTGATAAACGAGCAATTCACCGAACTTCTCCTGGGCTGGCACGGCCCGATATTTGCGTGCTTTTTGACCGGGAATCCAGGCCGGCATGTAAGGGACGGGTGCAACGACGGTGATTGCATTTCCAGGCAGACGCGCGACATGAGCCATTCGTTGATAAACGAATACGCCGAAGTTGGGACGGGAGCTATCTGGGAACAGGCTGGTAAAGGTCAGGATTCGCATTCGATGGCAGTTCCATTCTCAATGAGAAATCGCGGAATCAGCGCACGAAAGTGCGCGGCAAGAATGTAACTCCCGTGATCAGAATGGACGAAGTATAAGTTGTTCTGCGCATAGGCCGCAATCTTTGAGGATGCAATAGTGATGTAAAATACGGGGCAGCTACATTCCTTTTCTGAAGCCGTTATTGGTGATTCTGAGGCGCGAGGAAACTCCGATTTCACCGCCGCGGCACGGACATTTGGCGACAACCCTCGATCGACCTACGCCTGAGGTTGGATCTGCAGCCACGCAGCGTGGCTGAAACGCGAAAGAAAAAATATGTGTGGGATCTGCGGAATCGTTGATCAACATGGTGCGGTAATCGATGCAGCGTTGCTCGCGCGGCTCAATGCGCGGTTGTTGCACAGAGGGCCGGATGAAGGCGGCGAATGGATCGACGAGTCTGCCGGTTTGGCGATGCGGCGCTTGGCGATTATCGATCTTCTTGGCGGGCAACAGCCAATGTTTAACGAGGATGGCAGCATCGCCATTGTCTTCAACGGTGAGATCTATAACTACCGGGATCTGCGCGAAGAACTGGTTGCGGCGGGGCATCGATTCGCCACGCAATCGGACACAGAAGCTATCGTCCATTTGTACGAGCAATATGGTCCTGATGGCCTGAGCAGGCTAAACGGAATGTTCGCTCTCGCGATCTGGGATCGACGCGAGAAAAGACTTCTCCTGGCGCGAGACCGCGTCGGCAAAAAACCGCTTTATTACTGTCTCATCAAGGGCAGGATTGTCTTCAGTTCAGAGTTGAATAGTCTCCTCGAACATCCCGACATAAGTCGGGACATTGACGAGGTTGCGTTGGACAATTTTTTTGCATTGGGCTACGTGCCGCCGCCGCACACGATTTTTAAGCAGGTTAAGCAACTTCCGCCGGGATGTTTCCTCACGTGGCACCAGGGAAAGATTGAGGTCGCACGGTTCTGGCGATTAGAACCAAAACAAACCAAGGCAGGGAGCGAAGACGAAGCCGCAGAAGAGTTGCTGGCGTTGATCAAGGACGCGGTCCGCATTCGTTTGTATAGCGATGTGCCCTTCGGAGCGCTGTTGAGCGGTGGAGTTGATTCCAGCCTGGTCGTCGGGCTGATGAGCCAGCTAATGGATCGCCCCGTACAGACTTTCACCGTGGGATTTTCTGATGCAGACCTGGATGAGTCGCGGTATGCAGAAGAGGTCGCTAAGCTTTTCGGGACGCAGCATCATCACATGGTTGCTCGGCCGCACAACGTCGTCGAGCTTGTTCAGAAATTGACGGTACACTTCGGTGAGCCATTCGCAGATGCTTCTGCAGTTCCGACTTATCTGGTCTCCGAAATGGCCCGACAGCAAGTTACGATGGCTCTGAGTGGTGACGGCGGCGACGAGGTATTTGGCGGATACAAGTCGTATCGCTATCACAGTTATACGGCTGCTTACAGAACCGTCCCCGGTCCGGTCCGTGGCTTCATGCGCGGCACCGCCAATAAACTAAACGGCAGAAGCGGCAAACTGGGAAAGCGCTTGAAGAGGTTTCTGAGCGAAGCGGAACTGCCGGTCGAACAAGCGTGGTTCAACTCTCGCAGCATCTTCACCAGTTCTGAACTTGGCCAGTTGTACACGAAACAATTTGGTGAGCGAGTTCCACTTGAAATGCGCGGCTTCCAGGTTCAAGAATCGTTCGATCATTTTATACATGATGGCAATGAGCACGCCGTGCTCAATCACGTGGACTACGAAACGTACCTTCCTGGTGACATCCTGGTGAAAGTTGACCGAATGTCGATGGCGAATTCTCTTGAGATGAGGGCGCCATTGCTGGACTACAGAATCGCTGAGTTTGCGGCGAGTCTTCCGAAAGAATGGAAGTGGACGGCGCGGGAAGGGAAGCGAATTCTAAAGCGAGCTGCAGGTGCCATCCTTCCGACGAACGTCTTGAATCGGCGCAAGCAGGGCTTTGTACTGCCGATCTCTAGATGGTTCCGCGAAGAGCTGAAGGATTTTGCGCAGCAGATTATTTCCTCAAGCCGCGCTGGGCATGTAATTCGATTGGAGTATTGCCAGCAATTACTTGATCGTCACGCTAAAGGCGAAGGCGGAGACCTGGACCGCAAACTGTGGTCGGTGCTTTGCTACCTTTTGTGGCATGAGAAGTACGCCAACTAGGGAATTATGGTTGAGACGGCGACTCACGACACGATGAATCGAGAGACCTGCAGCACGACTGTGCCCGTCCGACCATTCCATATCGTTCACGTCGTCCGGCGTGGTCGCGCTGAAGGCGGAATGGAGAACGGGGTCGTAAATGTCACGAACCGCCTGCCCGCTGATCGATACCGCATCTCGATTTGCGCACTTGATTCCGAAGAGACCTTCTCCTCGCGTATTCAGCGCCCGGGCACCGAATTTTTTCTTTTGCCGAAAACCGGCGACGGAATCGACTGGGGCCTTGTTCTGCGATTGGCGGAATTGCTCCGCCGTTGCCGCGCGGACCTGGTGCATTCGCACAACTGGGGCACGTTTTTATATTCGGTGTTGGCTGCGAAGCTCGCTGGTGTGCCAATCGTGCATGGCGAACACGGGAAGAACATCGGTGAAATCGATGGAGACGGCGCCGCTAAGCGAATGGTCAAGAGAACTCTGGGGCGCAGAGTTGAGCGGATCGTGGCGGTTTGCCAGTCGATTGCAGATGAATGGGTCGAGTACGGCCTGCCGAAAGAAAAAGTTCAATGCATTCCCAACGGAGTCGATACGAGTCGCTTTCACCCACGCGAAGATACTCGTGAGTTTCGCAGACAATTCGAACTCCCGGAATCAGCCTTCCTGGTTGGCAGTATCGGCCGCTTGGACGAATTGAAGAACTACGACGTGCTCATTACAGCGCTTGGGCAGTTGAAGGATTCTTTCGCGGAGGTCCATCTCGCCGTACTTGGCGATGGTCCGCGTAAAGAGCGGTTGAAGGCTCGGGCTGAGGAGTTGGGAATTGCAGAACGCGTTCATCTGCTTGGATACAGAAATCGTCCGGAGTCATTTCTGGCCGCGTTGGACATTTTTGCTTTCCCGTCTAAATACGAAGGCATGTCGAATGTAGTACTGGAGGCTATGTCGAGTGGACTGCCGATAGTCTGTGCAGATCTACCATCGCATCGCGAGGTATTCAGCCCGGGCGTTGAAGGCGAGATGGTGAGCCCGTCTACGGCCGAGCTGTGGGCTGAGATATTGGGTGAACTCTATCGAAACACTCAGCGCAGACGGTCACTCGGTTTGGCGGCTCGAACAAAAATTGTTGAGAAATTCAGTATCGAGAAAATGGTCAGCGACTACGATCGAACGTACGCGGTACATTCGACAGCGAGAGCAGATCAAGGTGACTGCGCGGCAGGCAAACATCAGGCGCGATAAGCGAAAATGCCATTTCGAATCATTGTTGTCTTACTAGGATCTATCGGAGGCGCGATTACCGCCGCGGTCTCGCCTTACCTCGGCCTGTTGATGCTCCTGTTTCTGAACTTCGGAAGGCCACAGGACGATCGGCCCAACGTCGAACCGCTGCACATTCCAATGACGATTACGGTAGCGGTGCTGGTTGGTGTTTTATTCCGGCTCGGACGGTCGATGCCAGCATTCCTGGCTGCCGTTAAGAAATTGCGAATCATTCTGTTGTTTTACGGTCTTCTGGTTGCTTCCGCGGCGCTTCACTGGACCGAGCTTTCGGCGAACAGAGTGACCGACTTCACGACTCTGATGTGCCTGTGCGTATTGACGTTAATGTTGGTCGTGACGGAAAAGCAGCTGCGCGGATACATCAACATGATGCTTGTATCTGGTTTTTACGTCATCGTGCGAGTACTGCGAAACCCAAGCAAGATTGTGGAGCACATTGCGGGAGAAGCCTACGAACGTGCAGCAATCGCGAAGGGTGGCACAGTCTTTGGAAACTCGAATTACCTGGCGCTATTCATGGTGCTGACGATTTTCTTGAGCATCACGATGATGTCCTTCTATCGAAAGCTCTGGCAGAGAATTCTGTTAATGTCGCTTGTAGGAGGAGCCGGATACGTCTTTTTTCAGGCGAACTCGCGCGGAGCATCTATCGCTTTAGCCGCGGGAACACTCGTCTTGTGGTTGATGAGCAAGAAGAAACTCAAGGCTGCGATTGCTCTCGTGGCGTTACTTTCGATTGCTGCAGTACTGGCTCCCGACAGTTACTGGAGTCGGCTGAGCACTGTGGCTAATTATCAGGAGGACGCTTCGGCGAATGACCGGCTATACCTCTGGAATATTGCTTTAGGTTTGATACCGGCACATCCCATCTTTGGAATTGGTCCGGACAATTTCCCGCTTTACGCGCCAAATACTCCGCACAATGCATATCTGCAGGTCGGTTGCGAAATCGGCTTGCCGGCCCTAATGGTGTATGTCGCGATACTTCTGACCGGACTATACGCCGCGGCACGCGCGCGAAAGCTGGCAGGTCCACGAAAGAGTGAACAGTCTTCCTTTTTGTATTCCGCATCCCTCGGCGTGTTTTGTTGTGTATTGGCGGTAGCTGTCCAGGGGTTCACGACAGGACTAGCCCATCGCGAAGTGGTTTATGTCTTTGTGACGATGGCCATTTGTATTTGCAGTCTTGCCGAAAAGGGCCATGAAAGCGCAAACGAATCTGATTTTAAGAACAGGGGTTCGCAATCCGGTGTTGTCGTTGAGAGCAGCGAGGCAATAACAATCTAAGGTTCCGATCGCGAGCATGAAGATTTCTGCCGTCATTCCAACCTACAACCATTCGCAATGGCTGCCAGAGAGCATTGAATCCGCTCTCAACCAGACTTTGCGACCCCACGAAATCATCGTCGTGGATGATGGTTCCAAAGACAATACGAAGCAGGTAGTGTCACGCTATCCGGTGAGGTACGTCTATCAGCAGAACGCCGGCCTCTCTGCTGCTAGAAACAAAGGCATCGAGGTTGCTACTGGAGATTGGATAGCGCTCTTGGACGCAGACGATGTCTGGATGGCGGCGAAGTTGGAACGCCAGGTTGCCGCAATCGGCGACGAAGAATTCTGCTATTGCGCGACGACTCGCTTCTTCCCGGATGGCCATACCGAGGCACCGGAGTGTTTCTTCGGTGAAGAGGGGTTAAAGCTTTTGCGTCACCACAATTTTATTGATCCGTCTTCCGTGCTTGCAAAGCGGGATGCATTTCTCAAAGTGGGTGGATTCAATCGCGATATGCCCGCCGGCGAAGACTGGGAAATGTGGCTGAAGCTGGCGAACGTTTGTAAGTTTGTTGGGGTTCCGGAACGTTTACTCAGGTACCGCGTGCTTGGGAACAGCATGAGCAAGAATCCTGAGATCCATTTGAAAAGCATGGAAGCGATCGTCGCTGCGGGTACTGGTCACTTACATGGAATCGCGCGCATCATTGCTGCCCGTAGGATGCGCTCGGTTCGCTATGCCCTGGTGGCGATTAAGTATCGGGATAACGGCGATTATCGAAATGCCATGCGGTGCGCGATGCGCGGAGTATCGCACTGGCCGTCTCCGTTTCACGATCGAGCATTCAAGATTGTCCTTTTGGAATTGCGTCGACGCCTCGTCGGCAAGTGAGTCTCTTTCCCTCGCGGACAACTTAATCGAGTATTGCGACGGTGTCCGTCCCGCTCGCAGATGTCTCGTCCGAAGCGTTCGGCGCGGGCTCCGCACCACGTCGCATGTAAGCTCTTAGCGCGGGAATGTCATTGCGAAAGACCAAGTAGATCCCCGCAAAAGCAATTGGCAACAAAGCGAAGGTTTGAGCAAAGAAAATCGCCATGTTGTGCGCTGGCCAATGCAGTTCGGCGAGATATGTCGCGATAACAAATGGAATCATGCCCACAGCTGGGCGAATCCAGACTTCTCGCACGAAACGCCACTGATCTGTAGGAATGAGCCAACCCATAAATCGAGGCCAAACAAAGATTTGCATGAGCCCAGATGGAACTGCCGATCCAATCGCGACTCCGATGATGCCCATCGTTCGAGCGAGAATGACGCTGACGATCAAATTCACAACACCTTCGATGATTGTCAAAAACGCAAGAAACTTCTGCTTTCCCATCGCAATGGCCAGGCTCGGAACGGCAACATTGGGTGCACTGAGAGCAATGAAGACAACCAGAATTTTCAAAACTGGCGTGGCGTACTGACGAAACTCTGGTCCTATCCAAAGGAAGAAGAATGTTCCGCCACGAAGGAATAGTGTGATGGCGGCGGGCAATGCGACTATCAGAACAACCTGAGTGCCGCGGATCTGAAGTTGTTGCAGGCGGTCATATTGTTTGCGCGCCTCAAAGGCACTTGCCATCGGAGTGAAATACTTAAGAATCGCGCCCGAGACTTGCCTGAGGTATTCCACCATACGTCCGGCGACCGCGTAATAGGCAACCGCTGCAGCGGAAACAAAGGCGCCCACCACTAAATTGTCACTGTACATAATCAATTGGCCGGCAAGGTTGTACCCGAGAATGTACAGGCCAACTCCCCAAAGAGCTCTCAACAACTCGCGCTCCGGCACACGCGAAACGCTGATCTTGAGCTGAGGATACGCACGGAAGCAGGAAACCGCGATCGACAGATTGACTGCAGTGGTTGCGCCAAGATGCCAAAGTGCCATCCCAATCAAGCCATATCCCGCCTTAACCACAGGAATCAGTCCGACAGTCGTAAGGATTATTTGAGCTAGTTCTAGAAGAGCGAGACGATCAAAGCGGCCGATCGCCATCAGCGTTGCTGAGAAGACGCTGAAAATTAATGTAGAAGCGAATGTAATTCCGACCACTACCAGAGCGGCCCGTCCCTGAGAAACATACTGCGACGGAATCGTAAACAAACGAGGAAGAAGGGAAGCGATGGTAGAGATGATTAAGACAACTGCGGCTCCTGACCAAAACCGAACCCAGATAGCGGCTGAAATGATGCGGCTTACCTCAGGATGGTTTCGGTTGGCATAGTCACGGGCTACAAACCGAATTACAGCCGTTCGCAGGCCAAGATCGGTTAGATACATGTATGAAATCGTGGACTGGATCAAGACCCAAACGCCATATCCGACTACTCCGAGGTGATGGATGAGAAACGGCGCCATCACAAACCCGGCGATGATTGATGCGAGAGTGCTGGCCCAACTGACAGCTACGCCACGAGCAAGTTGTTTGAAAGAACTCATTAGATCCCATCAAGACTGCATAATGCAGGTAGTCTGTACTTTGATCAATAACAGTTACGGGGAAGTTCTTCGCACGTCCCATGACCTTGAGGAACGATGAGTTTCGCGAATCCGCCCGCGAAGTAACCGCTTCTATCCAAGAACTCGAGGATACTCAAATGCACTTCAGTGACCATTTTGTAACTTCATTGCCGTCGAAATTCGGGCATTCAAAAGAATGGTTACCACGATTAACAACGGGTTCAAGCAAGAACCTTCCCAGTGTGTGAAAATGCTTTCACTCGTTGGACAATATCGTCGTTGAGGAGCGCTTTAGGATTGCTTGGATTTATTTCTAGATGATATATCCATCAGCGAACTGAGACTTGCAAATAGCTGAATAATTTTTGAGAGTGTGGCAGGCAGGTTGCGTGCGGTGAGGCTAAATCAGTTCATCAGAAATGGTGGTTGATCGCGATGATGTTAGAACGAAAAGGCCCGAATTTCCGGGGAGATTGATTTTACGGAAAGGAAGCAGTTTTGGATGGCACGGCTGTACAAAAAGTGCTGAGTTACTCCGCATGAGCGATCCTAGAGTCTCGTTTGTGGTTCCGTGTTATCGTCTGGCGCATCTTCTTGGCGAATGCATTCAGTCCATTTTGGGTCAAAGTTATAAAGACTTTGAAGTCCTGATAATGGACGACAATTCGCCTGACAATACCGAGGAAGTCGCTCTCTCCTTCGACGACCCACGAATAAAGTACGTTCGAAACGATCCTAACCTGGGTCATCTACGGAACTATAACAAGGGAATTGGACTGTCCCGTGGGGCATACGTTTGGCTTATTTCTGCAGACGACTGCTTGGCATCACCCCATGTCTTAGAGCGATACATGGCGGCGTTGGAAGCAAATTCTAAGGCGGGATATGCTTTTTGCCCCGCATTGGGTCGTCACGGAGACAAGCGGACAGGAATTTTGCAATACACGTACCACGGCACAAAGAACGCGATATTCGACGGCCGCAAGTTTCTTACCGATCGCCTGCTCAAAGAGAACGGGATCGCTGCTGCGTCCGGATTGGTGCGTAAGGAATGCTACGAGCAGGTTAGCTTATTTCCGCTGGATATGCCCTATGGCGGCGACTGGTTTCTCTGGGCTGTTTTCGCACTTCATTACGATGTTGCATATTTTGCGGAGCCCATGGTCGAGTACCGCGTTCACGACCTGGCGATGTGCGCGACGCTATCGCAGGAAAGCATCCGAAAGTGTATCGACGACGACTTGGTTTTGCATCGTCGAATCGGCGCGGAAGCCGAACGACTCGGATTTGATGCCATCGTCGGAATGTGTCGCGAGCAGAATGCGATTCAGTTTGGTCGATATTTGTCGGGTGTTTCGATTCGAGGCACCATTGCGACCTTGAGCGTCGAAGAAATGACCACCACACTCGACAAGTTCATCGCTGATGAGAGCGAACGGAAGAACTTCGCGGCTCTGGCGTTTGCTAAGGCAGGAGACCGGTTCTTCTGGAGGAGCGAATATGCACGGGCAGGCGCTATGTATCAGGAGGCGCTTCGATTGCGACGCTTTTGGCCTGCCGTTTTAGGTCGTTCGATGCTGGCGAGCTGTAATGCACCCGGCTTGGCCTTCAGGAAGGTCTTTCTGTTCCTGCATTCTGTAAAACCGCGCACCGGGTGAGTTTTGAATCGCTCATGTGAGCGAAACGAATTCGTCCTCTGGTTGGAGTATGCGCATTCCGCAGCGTCGCCACTAATAACTAGGAAGAGCGCCGCGGAAAAGGTTCGAACTGCAAACCTTTGCACATGTAAGGTTCATCTCGCAACTCGCCTCTGTAAGTTATTGATAAATAGAACCAATTTTGGGGATTCCTAAGAGATTTCTGGCAATGGAACTGCTCTACTCAGGGGCAGTGTGAAGTGCGCCTGTCTGTTCGGTGAAAGGGCAAGCCATCGATACAAGGCTAAGGAACTGGCAAAAATGAAAGATATGATTTCCCGAGTTGCGTTCATTGCAATCGTTTTAGTCTTTTTCGCTAATGTTGCATTTGGCAGCTGTTCGCAGCCAGCTAACCCGATTGAGGCCGAGAATTGTCAAACGGGATCCCCTCACGAACAGTGGTACGTATCAGGAGAGGGCGATCCTACAATTCAGGGTTTCGCCACGGATATGAGTGTCAACGTCGGGCAAACGATATCCTTCAAGATAAGCACGCCGGCGAACGCCTATCACATTGAAATCTATCGGATGGGGTATTACCAGGGCAATGGCGCCCGTTTGATTACCACCTTCACACCGACGGCCTCTCTGGCCCATAGCCAGCCCGCTTGCATGACCGATTCGGCATCGCGGTTATCCGATTGCGGAAATTGGAAAGTCTCTGCCTCTTGGGCAGTGCCGTCTACAGCAACCTCGGGCATTTACTTCGCACATTTGATTCGAAACGACACGAGCGGCGATAGTCTCATTTTCTTTGTCGTGCGAAATGATGCGAGCACGTCAGCGATGTTGTTTCAAACCGCGGACGAAAGCTGGCAGGCATACAACAACTATGGTGGGTTCAGCTTGTATGGCGATAGTTCAGGCTTCAATCTGTTGAATCGTGCTTACAAGGTGAGTTACAACCGCCCGATGAGTCCGATCGAGATTCAAACCCAACCCTTGTACGCGGAATATCCGATGGTGCGTTGGTTGGAGGCGAACGGGTACGATGTTAGTTATTTCAGTAGTGTCGATTCGGCCCGTTCGGGTGCGCTGATTAAGAAACATAAAATATTTCTTTCTGTTGGGCACGACGAGTATGCGTCGGGTCCGAAGCGCACGAGTATCGAAGCAGCCCGAGATGCGGGAGTCAATCTCACGTTTTTCAGCGGCAACGAATTCTTCTGGAAGACTCGTTGGGAAAACAGCATCGATGGTTCGAATTCCACGTATCGCACTCTGGTTTGCTACAAAGAAACATTAGGTCCAAACTCTAGTCCGGTTGCAACGGCGATGGCCGACCCTCTGGATCCTCCGACCTGGACAGGGACGTGGCGCGATCCCAAAAACAGTCCACCGGCAGATGGCGGCCGACCCGAGAATGCTCTTACTGGCCAGCTCTTCCGCGTAAACGGTCCGGATGCTGACAATACAGATCTGGCAATTCATGTCCCGGCGGCTGACGGGAAGATGCGCTTCTGGCGGAATACCGCGATTGCCAATCAAACTGCATCGCAAACGTGGACTCTTCCGGCAGCTACGCTTGGCTACGAATGGGATCAAGAAGAGGATAACGGTTCTCGTCCCGCTGGTCTGATCGATCTCTCTACTTCTACCTACACTCTAACGACGGATTACTTGGAAGACTACGGTGGCATTTACGGAGCAGGAGTGGCAACGCATCGCCTGTCGCTGTACCGAGCACCCAGTGGAGCTCTGGTTTTCGGTGCTGGTACTGTGCAGTGGTCTTGGGGTCTCGATGCAAACCACGATGGTGACGGGCCAGATCCTGATGTGAATATGGAGCAGGCGACGGTAAATCTATTCGCCGACATGGGCGTGCAACCGGCGACACTGCAGACCGGCTTGGTTGCGGCAACCCGCTCCTCAGACAATATTCCTCCCAGTTCGACAATC
>Ga0207103_10066_pt2 | contig 30613 bp, 37 predicted proteins | sample Alteio_BWMinHeat_81_FD_153546 | JGI IMG/M metagenome (GOLD analysis project Ga0207103, IMG submission 153546) | Enriched cells from forest soil in Barre Woods Harvard Forest LTER site, Petersham, Massachusetts, United States -... | ecosystem: Environmental > Terrestrial > Soil > Temperate forest >...
ACAAATTTGAATGCTGAGAGTGGAGTGTTACTAGATGGTTTGAGAACTGCAGAATTACCCGTAATGAGAGCGCCTGTAGTCATTCCAATTGCAATAGCAGATGGAAAGGTTGTATTTGGTGGTTCTGTTCTAAAAGATTCAGATTATCAACACGGATACTTTGTAGAGCCTACAATAGTTACCGACCTTCCACAAGGGCATGAGCTAATAATGGAAGAATTGTTTTTACCATTTGTTTGTGTTATTTCATTTGATAGCTTTGATGAAGGGATAAAGATGGCAAATAAAACCAATTATGGTCTTACTGCTGGGATATTTAGCAAAGATCAGAAAGAAATTGAAACATTCTTTGAAAAAATCGAAGCTGGTGTGACTTATGCAAATAGAGCTGCAAGCGCAACCACGGGTGCAATGGTTGGGGCACAACCATTTGTTGGCTGGAAAGAATCTGGAATTTCAGGTAAGGGGGCTGGAGGGGAATACTATCTTCTTCAATTCATGAGAGAGCAGACTCAAACTCGATGTGAATGAATAAAAGAACTTCCCAAAAGCAGAATGTTTCGCTTTCTTTCCTTTAGTCTTCTAATAGAATAGGGAAGCCAGTTTGTTCCATACGGAATGTACTCTGATACTGAAAATCCATTTTTTACAAGAATTGGTTTTAATTCATCTCGTATTCCTTTTAACATTTGGAACTCAAATTTTCTTTCATGAGATTTGTACAATTGTATTGCTTCATCTATTAATTTAGAATCATGTGTTGCAATACCAAATTCATTGCCATTGGCAAAAAGCATTTCCATTAATTTCTTGTAGTTTTCATCAACTTCTTTTCTTGTCTGAAAAGCAGTTTTCTTATCTTCATGATATGCTCCTTTTACTAGACGGACTTTTGCTCCTTTTTTTAGCAGCTCAGCCAAATCTTTTGGTGTTCGTTTTAGATTTGCTTGAAGAGCTATACCTAATCTTTCATATTTGTCAAATAATTCATCATAGATTGCAATGGTGTCATCAGTATGTTCAGATGACTCCATATCAATCCAGACAAAAGATTGTGATAACGACGCCTTTTCTATTATTTTGCCAAAATTTTCAGAGCACTCTTTTTTGTTTTTTGATAATCCTATCTGTGTGGGTTTGATCGATACACCGCCTTCTACTTTTGATTTGTGTAAATTAGCAACAAGAACAAGATATTCTGATACAGTGTTCTCGATTTGATTTTTCAAAGTCATATGTTCACCAAGCTTGTTAATTATTGCATCCATACCGTGCTTGTTTGCAAGGCGTGCAGATTCTAATGCCTGCTCCATGGTGTCACCAGCTATCCACTGCTTGGCTATTCTGAAGAGGAATCTCTCCATTAGTCCTGATTCTGCTTGTTTCAACTCATTGACCTTTTTTCATTATATCTAATAAGATTAATTTCATAATTCAATTTATGTACTAATCTCGTTTATGTAGGATTATTTTTCCTATTACTAATAGCTTTAACAAGGGTTGACTATATCATTTTGATATCTTGAAGAGAATTGGACTTTTGGGGTGTGGTGCAATTGGTACTGAAATTGCCTTGGCAATTGATTCAGGAAAGATTCCAGCCAAACTAACTCATGTTTTTGATTTTTCTAAAGACGCCTCAAAATTACTAGTAACAAAATTAAAGGAGAAACCTGAGATTACTGAAAACGTAGGTTTGCTTGCTGCTGCACCAACTGATATCATTGTAGAAGCAGCATCCCAAGATGCAGTTAGGGATAATGCACTCAGTATACTACAAAACAGAAAAGATTTGATGATTATGAGTGTTGGAGCGCTTTTAGACGAATCCATTTTGGATATTATAGTTGAAGGTTGTAAGGATTTCAAAAGATCAATATATCTTCCATCTGGAGCAATTTTGGGTCTAGATGGTATACGCTCTGTAAAAGACGAATTAGAATCAATTACATTAGTTACGACAAAAAATCCAAGATCATTAAAAGGAGCAAAATTCTTTGAAACTTCGAAACTTGATATTGAAAATATTAAAGAATCTACAACAATTTTTGAAGGAACAGCACAAGAAGCTGTACAACTTTTCCCTTCCAATATTAACGTGGCAGCTCTTCTTAGCTTGGCTGGACTTGGAAGCTTGAACACAAAAGTAAGAATAGTTGCAGATCCAAATACTGACAAAAACACTCATGAGATAGTAGCTCAAGGTAAATTTGGCAAATTCTCAATCAAGGTGGAAAATATGCCAAGTATCAGTAACCCAAAAACAAGTAGGCTTGCAATCTTGTCTGCAATAGAGTGCCTAAGAGCAGTCTGTCAAGATGATATTAGAATTGGAACATAAATGGCAAATATTGCCATCATATCACAACTCGCCCTCAAATATGTCATGGACCTTATCCTTTAAATGATAAAAATTTCCAATTTACTTTGGTCAAATGGATTTAAAATCAGAAATCTTGAAGCTTAAAAAAGAAAAAGACATTCTTATTTTGGCTCATAACTATCAACTTCCTGAAGTACAGGATATTGCAGATTACGTAGGAGATTCTTTAGGATTATCAAGACAAGCTGCAAAAACAACACAAAAAACAATTTTGTTTTGCGGTGTACACTTTATGGCAGAAACTGCTGCTATCACATGTCCTGACAAAAAAGTGCTCATACCAGATCTAGCTGCAGGTTGCTCATTATCTGATACAATAACTGCAGATCAATTGCGAAAATGGAAAAATGAACATCCAGGAGCCATAACTGTAGGTTATGTGAATACAACTGCCGAAGTAAAATCTGAGCTTGATTATTGCTGTACATCGTCAAACGCAGTAAATGTTGTAAAATCAATTCCAGAAAATAAAGAAATTCTATTTTTACCAGACATGTTCCTTGGATCATATGTTGCAAAGATGACAAATAGAAATAACATGTTTATCTGGGCAGGAGAATGTCACGTCCACGCTGGTATAAGATCGCAGGATGTACAAGAAAAACTAAATCAATATGCCAATGCTGAATTTCTAATACACCCAGAATGCAGCTGCACTTCATCAGTTATGTATGATGTTGCATCAGGAGACTATGGAAACAGACAGGTTCAAATTCTGTCTACTGAAGGGATGATGAATCATGCAAAGGATTCGCCTTCGAAGAAATTTGTTGTTGCGACAGAGACTGGAATATTATACAGAATGAGAAAACAAAATCCCAATAAAGAATTCATTCCTATTTCCGAAAATGCAGTATGCAAATACATGAAGATGATAACTCTTGACAAAGTATATGCTTCCATAAAAGAAGAAAAATATGAAGTTAAGGTTCCAAAAAATATTGCCCAAAAAGCACAACTTGCAATTGAAAGAATGCTTGCAATCAGTTAACTTCTAAACTCAAATCTAACCCTGGTGCCGAACTAGTAATTTTTCCAACTGATATCATGTCAACGCCAGTCCTTGCATATGATTGAATGTTAGTATCATCAATGCCTCCTGAAGCTTCGATTCGTATTTTGTCTCTTAGGTGTAATTTTTTTAGAATATTGATAATTTTTGAAATTTCATTTGGTGAGCGATTATCTAACATTATTATGGATGCTCCAGCTTTTGCAGCAAGAATTGCATCATTTAGACCTTCGACTTCGACTTCAACTATTCTGTATTTTTTACGTGCCTTTTGAACCAACTCCCAAACAGAATCAGAAACTGCAAGATGATTATCCTTTATCATAATCATCTGATCAAGTGACATCCTATGTCTATTACCTCCGCCGATTTCTACTGCATCCTTATCAAACAAACGTAATCCCGGTGCTGTTTTTCTTGTGGAGTAGAGTTTTACTTTTGGATTTGTCTTTCTTATTTTATTTACAAGATGATTGGTTTGAGTTGCAATTCCGCTCATTCTGGATAATAGGTTAAGCGCTGTTCTTTCACATGGTAATATGGTGTGGGCAAAACCTGAGATGATCATTATTTTCTGGTTTGGTTTAATTTTTAAGCCATCTTTTTTTAGAATTTTTACTTTACATCCTCTTGAGACAAAGATGTATTTTACATATTGTACTCCAGCTACTATTCCTTCCTGTCTTGAAATTATACTTGCAGTGATTTTTTTTCTTGGTAAAAGATTACTTGTAATGTCACCTTTTCCAACATCTTCATCTAAAAAATTATCAAGCGCTTTTCTTGCACGTATGTGCAAACTAAGTTACCTTGAGAGCATACTTACCCATTGCTGTTATCCCCAAAGTTTTTGCAACTACAGATGTAGCTGGATCAACTATGAGAATAGAACCGCGCCAATCTGGAGTCAGATCTGCTGATTTGCAATTAGGGCAAACTTTACCTATTGTTACAAATTTACATTTTCTACATGCCATTTCTTTTACCATTTTAATTTCACTTTGCTTCTACAACTTTCTTGGCTTTTTCTGATGGTGGAGCTTTGGCTTTTTCAGTTTGAGCTGCTGGAGATTTTGCTTTCTTTATCTCTTCTTCTATCCACTCGTCTGCACCAAGGAAAGGCTGTCTGCATGTAATGCCTATTTTCATGGCTGCAGTTTTTCCAAGAGAAACTGCAGTTATTCTTGCACGAAGAGTAGTACCAATTCTCATTGTTCTTCCACTTTGATTAGCAAGTATCAAACCAGATTTTACATCGCTTTTTAGATAATCATCCATAATTTGTGAAAGATGCAACAATGCATCGGTTGCTCCAATTCTTACAAACGCACCAAAGTCTGTAATTTCAACAATCTCTCCTCTAACAATTTCTTGAAGTTTTGGATAGAAAGTCAAAGCTGTAAATTCAACTTTATGATACGTGCCTCCATCACCAGAAACAATTTTTCCCATTTTTTCAACCTTAGTATCTAAAATCATAATTACATAACCAAGTTCAGGATTTATCATACTCTCATATTTTTCTCTAAGTATGGTAGTTGCCGCTTTTTTGAGGGACTCACCAAACAGTTTAGGCGGAATCCTAACTACGTCAGTAAGTGTAGATATAGAAAACATCTAAGAAATTTTATAAAATTTCAATTTATGAATCTTTGGATGACAAAATTAGCCATTTTTGCCTATGTTTAAATATCGTATTCGGACTTTTTCAATTTATGGTATCTGTAGATGACGTACTTAAGACCTTAAGCACGGTAATTGATCCTGATCTAAAAAAAGACATTGTTTCTATGGGGATGATTAAAGATCTAGAAATTAACAACAATGATCTAAAATTTACTCTTGAACTTACAACTCCAGCATGTCCATTTAATGATCAAATAGAAGAGGATGTTAGAAAAGCAGTAAGCACACTAGGAAATTTAAAACTTGATCTGAAGATAACTGCCAAAGTAATGGAAGGCCGTGCACTAAGCATGGACGAAATGATGCCAACTGTAAAAAACATCATTGGTGTAGCAAGTGGTAAAGGCGGAGTAGGTAAGACAACGGTTTCAGTTAACCTCGCACTAGCTTTGGCACAGTCTGGTGCAAAAGTTGGATTGCTTGATGCTGACATTTACGGACCTAGTGTTCCGTTGATGCTTGGAATGGGAAAAGCTGTAATGGAAGTTGAAAATAACAAGCTACAACCAGCTGAATCAAACGGACTCAAAGTAGTTTCGTTTGGATTTTTTGCTGAACAAGATCATCAAGCAGCAATTTACAGAGGACCTATAATTTCAGGAATTGTCAAACAGTTCCTTGTTGATACTAATTGGAGTGATTTGGATTACCTTATTGTTGATCTTCCCCCGGGTACTGGGGATATCCCACTAACACTGGCTCAAACTATTCCAATTACTGGGATACTAGTGGTTACAACACCGCAAGATGTTGCAAGTAATGTTGCGGTAAAGGCATTTGGCATGTTTCAAAAACTAAACGTCCCAATTATCGGTATCATAGAAAACATGAGTTATTTCAAATGTCCTGACTGTAAAAAAGATCATTATGTTTTTGGTAGAGGGGGGGCAAGAAAAATTAGTGAAAAATATGGTATTCCATTCCTAGGTGAGATTCCTCTTAATCCTGGAATCATGGAAGGTTCTGACTCAGGTAGGCCTGTTCTGGTGACAGATCCAAAATCTGCACACGCATCTGCATTTACTAATGTTGCAAAAAATGTTGCAGCAAGATGCAGTATATTGGCATCTCAGTTAAATGAGGAAATGAAAGCCGAAGTAGCTACACAAAAATAGTTTAAAACAAAGATACCTTGTGCATCTTCCAGATAACCTACGAGACAAATTAAAAAAACCACTAGGGATTTTGCTTAAAGATTCTGATGTAACTAAAGAGAGTGTTTTGAAAAACATACCTACAGGATCATTTGTAATTTCAGTTGGCGATGCAACAACTGAAAAATTAATCAAGTATGGAATAGTGCCATCGTTGCAAATTGTAGATGGTGTAGAAAAGAGAATTAAAAGAGACTTGCCATCTGGAAATGTAAAAACTACTTTGAGTTGTAATAATCCTCCTGCAGAAATTACAATCGAAAGTGTAAAAATAATAAAAAAAGCATTCCAGTCTACAAAGCCAGTAAGGATTGCTGTTAATGGCGAAGAAGACTTGTTGGTTTTACCTGTAGTGGTGTATGCGCCTGAAAACTCGGTAGTTTTGTATGGCCAGCCAAATGAAGGACTAGTAATTGTACCAATAAATGCAGAGATAAGAAATAAAGCTCAATCAGTCATGGATTCTATGAGTTAGAGGGGAATGATGACACGGTGGCTGTATGATCTATGATTAAGCTACACAAGTTCTGACCCTGATAACTATTTTTGTGGTAAAATAGAAAAAATAAACCAGTTCAAACAGAACAATTGACAATTGAAATTAAACATTCTCTAAAACACTAAATATCATGAAGATTGATTCGAATCTACGATTTAAAATTCTAGAAAAGACTGGAATTTATGCAAACAGGTTTGGAATACAAGAACCAAGAGTACTTCTTACCACTAAAGAAGTACTTGAGGTGCCAAAAGAAATGACTGAAGGAAGGAGAACATCTGCGTACAAATACTATGGAGTTTCCTATATGCAACACAACATGATTTTTGTAAACATTAGAAAAATGCCAGATGAAAAAACTCTAGAAAATACAATTGTACACGAATTGATCCACATGCGGTTTCCGTATCTTAGTCATGGTAAAAGATTCAACAAACTAGTAAGACAAGGACTTGCAGGCAAAACGTTTGCACCATACAAGAAAAGAAAATAGATATTTTGTGTTCTAAAATGGTTTATATTTACCGCAAATAGGCAAAAATCTAGTAAATGACGCTCAAAGAAATGATTCCGGTTGGTGCGTCAATTATATCTTTTATCATTGCCGCAGTCCTTGCAATGTGGGTATCTAAACAAAAACCTGGAACACAACAGATGCTCGATATTTCAAACGCGGTAGGAGTAGGGGCAATGGCATTTTTGAGAAGAGAGTTTAGAATTGTCATTCCTATAGCTATAGGTCTTGCAGTCTTGATTGGTGCTGCAATTGGTTTTACTAACGGTATTGCTTTTTCAGTTGGTGCTGGACTTTCTGCTATTGCAGGGTTGATCGCACTTAAAATCACAGTAAAGGCAGCGGTTCGAGCTGCAAACGCATCGGGAAAAGGACTTGGACATACCTTTGCACTTGCATTTAGGGGTGGAGCAACAGTGGGGCTTGCTGTACCAGCTATGGCTCTTTTGGGCATGAGTTTACTTTATTTTGCATTTCCAAGTCCTATCACAATTGCAGGAGTTGGTATAGGCGCTAGTTTGATTGCCTTGTTTATCAGAGTTGGTGGTGGAATTTTCACAAAGGCTGCAGACATGGGTGCAGATTTGGTAGGAAAAGTAGAAGCAAACATCCCAGAAGATGACCCACGAAACCCGGCAACGATTGCTGATAACGTAGGAGACAATGTGGGAGATGCAGCTGGAATGGGTTCTGATATTTATGAATCATATATTGTAACTATGCTTGCATCGTTACTGATTGCTGGACTGATTGGAACTCCACAAAACTTGTTTTATCCAATGCTAATTGGCGCTTCAGGATTATTTGCATCTATAATTGGTATCGCAACAATAACCCCAAGAAAGATGACGGATGTAAACAAGCCACTTGCCAATGCATTTTATGTTTCCGCTGCAATAGCTATTGCACTTAATTTTGTTTTCACATATATTTTCCTTGGTCATACACAGATTGCCTATGCACTGTTTGGTAGTACGGTGATAGGAGTTATTCTAGTACCAGTAATACAGAGAATCACAGATTACTTTACAAGCTACAGATTCAAACCCGTCCAAGAAATTGCTGCTTCTGCAAAATGGGGATATGCATCACTTACACTAATGGGAATAATACAAGGAATGCGTTCAACAGGTCCATTTATGATTGCAATTGTTGTGGCTTTAGCTACCTCATATGTATTGGCATCATCTGCAGCACCAGATCCTACACAATCTACACTTTATGGAATCTTTGGGACTTCACTTACTGCTATGGCAATGCTGAGCCTTGCAGGAATTGTATTGAGTATAGATGCATTTGGTCCTATCAGTGACAATGCAGGTGGAATTGTAGAAATGACAGGTATGGGAGAAGAAAACCGTAAAGTCACAGATGAAATTGATGCAGTAGGGAATACTACAAAGGCAGTGACTAAAGGTTTTGCAATTGCAAGTGCAGGTCTGGCTGCACTAGCTATGATTCAAGCATTTCAGTATGAGGCAGTACAAAAATTTCATCACACTTTCGATTATGGTCTTTCAAATCCAGCAGTAGTTATTGGATTACTTGTAGGCGGTCTACTACCATTCTTTATTACAAGTCAGCTTATTTCTGCAGTAGCAAGGGCAGCCTCTAAGATGGTAGAAGAAGTAAGACGACAATTCAAAGAAACTCCAGACATTTTGACAGGCAAAACAAAACCTGACTATGCAAAATGTGTAGATGTTGCAACAGTAGCTTCATTGCGTGAGCTTTGGAAATCTGCAACAATAACAATTGCAGCACCAATAATACTTGGTGTAATTTTGGGACCCTCTGCAGTAGTTGGTCTTTTGATGGGCGCAGTAATTACAGGAATTTTCTTGGCCTTCCATCTAGCAAATACTGGCGGTGCATGGGACAATGCCAAAAAGTACATGGAAATTAAAGGTATGAAAGGTACTGAAGAACACAAGATAGCAATAGTCGGTGATATAATTGGAGATCCTTACAAAGACACTGCAGGACCTGCACTAAACACTGTCATTAAATTGTTAAACACTGTGGCGATAGTTTTCGTATCTGCGTTTGTCGGTATTTTTATTCTGTAGATTAATCTGATTTTTTGTCATCAATAACAAGTGTCATGTCAAGCTCGTCTATTTGAGCCTCAATTGATTTTCTCATAGCATTACTGTGATCCGGACAGAACTTGAAGAATCCATCCACTGTCTCAAAGCAACCACATATCCATTGAGTTCGTATCTCTCCTTCTACGGTTAATCTATTGTAGGCGACTTTAGGTTTGTCCATGTTTTTCACTTATGTGACTGTTCTAAAAAGACTTTGTCAGAAAAAGTTAAAAAATTAAAAAAGAACTATGGGCAGCCTTCCATCTTTTGGATGAAATATCCATTTTTATGGATTTGTTCTGCTATTGGTTCTGGAGCTCCTTGAGTATGACAAAATTGGCATTCCTCTGTTGAAACAGCTGCATCTGCCTCTCCAACTGATTTTAGCCATTGCTTTGCATACTCTATAGCCTTTTTGTGGTCTTTGACATCTGTAATAACATCAAAGTGCATGGTGTGGCCGTCCTTAGCCTCTACATATGTATCGTATACGTGAATGTCCATATTTTGACAATTCTGAGAAGGGATATTTAATCTAAATCACACAAGATCGGCTATTGATCCATAGGGTTACACTAAATATTCCAAAAATAAAGACCATAGATTTAGAAATAGATGACGAACTAGCCCCAGAAACAGTATCTTCTTTTCTTAAATGTCTGCCACTTGATGTGAAAATACACTCTTGGGGAGAGGAGCTCTACACAGATGAAACTCCTGTTGCAATAGGTGAGGAGAACGCCAAACCCTTGGTAGATTTAATGGATGTGGCCTATTGGCCTTCAGGAAAAGCAATATGTCTTTTTTTCGGACCCACCCCCATAGGCAAAAAAGATGAGATCAAACCATATTCACCTGTAAATGTAATAGGGAAAATCAAGAATACTGATAAGAAATTTCTAAAAAATATACCTGATGACATGATGGTTACTTTTAGACTCTAAACGATGTAGGTATCCTTTTACGCAACCTGATCGTATATACTAGTGATTGTGGGGCTTTAAAACTCAACTCAAATGCAAAGAATGCGATGCTACATTTTTCGATAAAGAACACTTGGAAAGACACAAAAAAATTATCCACAAATAATTCTACTTTATTTCTAATAGTATAGACATAATTTCTGATTCAAAAATATATGCCTTGAATTCCTTATTTTTGTTAGAAAATATGACCCATGGAACTGGATTTATCTCCATGTATCTCTTGTCTGTTAAAGATGGATATGCCATGGAGTCTGGATGGGAATGGAAAATTCCAATTACCTCAAGTTTTCTTTTTTCTGCTTCACTGTAAGCTGCTAGTAACTCATCATTAGATATTGAAAAGTTGACTGGTGAATTTTCTGTATTTTTTGTCAAAAAAATGTCTTTTACATCAAAGGTTTCATCTTCAATTTTACCAAATAAAATAGCACATGATTCATTTGGAATATTTTTTTTTGCGTGATTAGTAAGAAGTTCTATGTGATTTTGTAAAAGCACTAAGCTTTTTTGCAAGTTTATCCTACTGTAACTTTTCCTGTCATCCAAGGATGTACTGTGCAGAAATATTCTGTAGTACCTGCAGAACTGAATTTGTATTGGAATGTGTTGCCAGCTTTTATTAATCCAGAGTCAAATGTTCCTGATGGACCCGCACTTGGGGTTCCACTTGTAACAGTATGTGATGATGAATCTTTGTTAGTCCAAACTACTGTGGTACCAACCTTTGCTGAAAGTTGTGCTGGATCAAAATATTTCTGGTCAGGACTTTGTTTTGATGCACCGGCTGAAATTGTTACGTTTGCAATAATTGGTTTTTGTGGTGCAGTGATCATTATCTTACCAGTCATAAATGGATGTATGGTGCACATGTAATCATATTCTGTCCCGTTTAATTTTGAAGTGTCAAGTTGATATGTTCCTCCTCCTTTTGTTATTAAACTTGAATCAAATGTTGCACCAGCATCAGATGCACTTGTTACTGTATGTGGAGAGTTGTCCTTATTTGTCCATTCAATTATGTTTCCTTTTTCAGCTGTAACGATATCGGGGTTATAGTTAGGATTGCCTTTGATTGATGCATTCACAAGTATTTGCACTGATACTATGGGTACATTGGAAGCAGGTACAACATTTGTTGCCGTCTCATTTTGTACTGTGACTGGCTGTAATGAAAACTGAGCTCCTGGACCTATGAATCCTAACGCGCTGTATGAAACAATTCCTACTCCCATCGCCAATAAAAATATCACAGATATTGGTTTGAGGTATTGTGACATCCTCATTGCAGTAAATGCTATAACAACTGTAGGTATGATTATGATAAGTAAAACTCCGACAAATCTTGGTAATGATGTAACGTTGGTATTTTGACTTAGGGCAAACGCGCCAACGGAACCAGATATGCCAAAAATCACCAAAGTTGTCGCTTTTGCACGGTTACTTGTTGATACTCCGCCACTTAGGATTCCAGCTGATAAAAATACCAGCCCAATAAACATCGTAAGTCCTGAAAGAGCTTGCATTCCAGTAAGGAATGTGTTTGCGATCCCAAGATAAGACAAGAAAACTCCAGCAAGGCCTATGGCAGTGAGGCCCATGCCAGGCATCATTAGGTCCCAGTCACTCATTTGTGGTATTTCAAATTAGTGAGATAATTAATCCTTTTGAGTATCTATTGGCAAACTTCGAAGAAATTAAATTCCCAGCAAAACCGCTAACAGAGGCATTGGGATTAAAAGAAATACTGGAAATATCTAAACCTCGTATCATTATTCTTCTTGTAATTACGGCAGTAACATCAATGTATGCTGCTAGTAAATTGATAGGGCCTGTACTAAACTATTGGAGTCTTTTGTATATTATCATAGCTGGATCGCTTTCTTCTGCTGGCGCTAGTGCACTAAATCACTATTATGATAAAGACATTGATCCCTTGATGAAACGAACTAGTACAAGACCGATTCCTTCTGGAAGAATGTCTGCAAAAAACGTCTTGTTATATGGATTGATAGTTAGTTCGATTTCAGTAATTTTTGCATGGTTTACTCTAAACCCTCTTTCTACATTTTTCATCGCACTTGGAATATTTTTCTATGTAATTGTTTATACTGCATGGCTTAAGAGAAGAAATTCTTCAAACATTGTCATCGGTGGATTTGCTGGAAGTGCAGCATCTATGGCAGGTTGGTCTGCTGCAACTGGTTCTATGGATATACTAGGAGCTCTTGTGGGCATTTTGGTATTTGTCTGGACACCGTCACACTTTTGGTGTCTTGCGATGAAAATAAAAGATGATTATGCAGAAGCCAAGGTTCCAATGCTTCCTGTTTTAATTGGAATGCAAAGAACATCAAAGTATATTCTGGTAAACACTGCAATACTGTTACCATATTCTCTAGCACTAGTTGCATTTGGACTAGGCTATGTGTATCTTGTAATAGCTGCAATATCTGGCGGTCTGATGTTAGTATATCATTACAAACTTACGAAAACACCGACTTCAGAGTTTGCTTGGAAAGCATACAAGGTTACTGCTCCTTATCTTACAATAATATTTGTTGGAATAGCATTGGATGCAGCATTTCACTTTCCAGTTTTTAAATAAAATAATTTATTTTAAAATTTAGTAAAATTATTTTACACTTCTTCTGAGATCTCTTGTTCTTGGTCAACACCAGGAAATCCAGCTTCATAATCACGTTCTAATTTTTCTCTACTTTGTTGCTCTACTTCATCTACTTCATTTTCTTTTTCTACTATTTCTATTCGACGTTGTTCTTTTGTGAGCCAGCTTACCTTGATGAGTCCATAAATTTCCAAACTAAGCAACGTCTTATTGAATTCATCATCTGGAATTGAAATTCCTCCCTTGATTAACAACTTTGAAAGTTCCGAATCTGTTAAGGATCCAGATTCCTTTATCATTTCATATAATTTATTTTTGAATGGTATTGTCATATTCTAACCGTAAAATGTTTTATCGATTGGTTTTGGTATGGCGTATGATATATTCTCTTTTATTGAACCATACCATTCATCCACACTTTTTGTTATGGAAGGTTTGACAAGCTTTAATGCGGCTGCAAAATCTGCACTACCTATCTTGGCAGAATCATTTTGCATTGCATGTACTGCTGCTTCTCTACATATTGCAACAAGGTCTGCTCCACTGTAACTTTTTGTTGCTACTGCAATTTCTTTCAAATCCACGTCTCCAGAAAGAGGCATGGTACGTGTTAGTATTTTGATTATCTCTAATCTGCCTTTTTCATCTGGAGCTGGTATGAACAAGATCAGGTCTAATCTCCCAGGTCTTAAAAGTGAGGTATCTATCAAATCAGGTCTGTTTGAAATACCAAGTACAATGACTCTGGATGCACCGCCGTCTTCCATCTCCGTTAAAAGTTGACTCAAAAGCCTCTCTCCTGTACCACCGTCTTCCATGGATTTTGCTCTAGCAAAAGAATCAAGCTCATCAAAAATTACAATACATGGAGAAGATGCCTTTGCTTTTCTGAATATGTCTCTAATTGCTTTTTCAGATTCTCCTACCCATTTTGATAAAATTTCTGGACCTCTCACAAGAATCATGTTAGCTCCTCCTTCAGTTGCAAGTGATCTAGCTAGAAGCGTTTTTCCACATCCTGGTGGGCCATAAAGTAATGCACCTTTTGGAGGTTTGATTCCCATTTTTTGGAATTTTGTGGGTTCTTTTATTGCCATAATCAAATTGTCATGTAATGTTCTTTTTGCATCATCTAATCCACCTACGTCTTTCCACCAAATCTTTGGACTTTCTACATAGAACTCCCTCATGGCAGTAGGCACAATTTCGTGCATTGCATCGTAAAAGTCTTGTAAACGAATTCTCATTGATTGTAAAATTTCGGCAGAAACTTTTTCTGTCTCCATATCTATTTCTGGCAAATAGTTTCTAAGTGCTTTCATTGCGGCTTCTCTACATAATGATTTGATATCTGCTCCAGTATAGCCGTGGAGTTCTGCTGAAAGTATTTTCAAATCTACATCTTCATCAAGTGGCATTCCTCTAGTGTGAATGTGAAGTATCTCTAATCTTCCATCTACATTTGGTACGGAAATTTCAATTTCTCTATCGAATCTTCCGGGCCTTCTTAATGCTGGATCTACACTCTCTGGTCTATTTGTTGCGCCAAGTACAATGACATTTCCTCTGTCTGTAAGTCCATCCATCAAAGCTAAAAGCTGTGCAACTACTCTTTTTTCTACATCGCCATATGCTTCTTCTCTTTTTGGAGCAATAGCATCAATTTCATCAATAAATATTACACTTGGAGAATTTTCTTTTGCTTCTTTGAATATGTCACGTAGTCTAGCCTCTGTTTCTCCATAATACTTGTTCATTATTTCAGGTCCATTTATGGAGTAAAAGTTTGCCTCTGATTCACTAGCAAGTACTTTGGCAATCAAAGTCTTTCCACATCCTGGTGGACCATATAGCAAAATTCCACTATGCGGTTCTATTCCAAATGTTTCGAACACTTCGGGATGTCGTAATGGTAGCTCGACAATTTCTCTCATCCTTTTTGTCTGTGTTTTTAATCCTCCTATCTCTTCATAGGTTACCCGTAATTTCTTGTCAACTGATGTTTCAGTTAGAATTGTAAGAACTGTGGCACGTTCTATCTTGACAACCGCCTTGGGTGATATTTTGTGAATCTTAAAGTCCATCGAATTACCAAGAATCATTACAGAGATTTCATCACCTTCAGAAAGTGGTAGACCTTTGAGTCTGTTTTTTACAAAATCGGTAAATTCCTTGTCAACTGTAACATTTCCATTTACTGGCATGAGCACCACGCTTTTTGCAGGTTTTGCTACAATCTTTTTTACATTAACAAGGTCATTAATTCCAATACCTACATTCTTTCTTGTTTGACCATCAATTCTAATCATGTCTGGAGCTTTGTTATCGTCATCAGTTGGCCACACTATTGCGCAACTTGATCTTTTACCGACAATTTCTACCATGTCACCAGGTTCTACTCGTAAATATTCCATAGCTTCTGGTTCTATACGAGCTCGTCTTTTTCCTACATCTCTTTGCTTTGCTTCGCCAACACGCATTTGAAGTGGTTCGTCTTTACGTACCAAAAAAACACCTACTTTACATCTACAGATGCTCTGCTTGCTCCAAGGACTTCAAATTCTCCTACACCTTCTATTGCCCTGACAGTGTTTTCAAGTGAGTCCATCTGCCCATCCTTATCTTCCAATGAAAATTCTGCGCTAATAAAGTAGAGGCCAAAAGCTAATGGCTCTTTTGTGTATTTTGAAAGCTGTATTCCATCTTTTAATGTAGATGTGATCTTTTTTGCAACTCCATCTAGATCTGTTTCTGTACCTGTTGGAAGAATTTTTGCTCGAAGTAAAAGACGTGCCATTTTTCTATGGTCCATCAAAGTTGCAGGATTTGCATTTATAGGCTTTAGCAGATTCTCTACAGCTCTCACATCTCCAAACTAGCATTGTGCCACAGCTAGGGCAGTTGAATTTGACACATTTATCATTAGGCATGATAGGTCTGTGACATGAACTACATACTGGTAATGTAATAGATGATGACATGTTCACAGCTCATAAAAAACCGAATTTATACCTTGCTTATCATTTACACTTCTTCTCATGTTAACAGTCTTCTAAATTCGCTTCCTAAAATTGCCTGTACTGCCTTAACTGAACCTTTCACACCAAGTAGCTTTGCAAGTGAGATCGTATGAAAATCAAAAGATCCTTCTTTTGATATCTCTTCTACAATATCTGGTGTTATGGATTCAAATATTTTGTTAATTGATTTATTGTCTAGTCTTTCAAGAAGACCTCGTGCAAGAAGCATATGTTCAAACTCTTGACCAAATTTATCAGTCCATGTTTTTTGATATTCAAGAAGATCAGATGATTTTCCAGACTCTAAAAATTTAGAAATGGATCTTCCAGCAAATATGCCTCCAAGACCGCATGAATAAATTCCTCCTGCAGTGGTAGGCTTTGATTGACCAGCCGCATCTCCAATGGTTACAATGTTTTTTGACACAAAATTCTGTATAGGCCCTTTTATCCAAATTGGAGCATAGATTTTTCTTATCGTTGAATGTTTTCCCTTCTCTTTGAGAAAATTTTCAAGAGCAACAGCTGCATTGATGCCTTTTCCTGCTACACCTACTTTGGCTTCATCTCTTCTGGTAGGAATAATCCATGCAAAAAAACCAGGGAATTTTTCCTGATCAAAATATACTTCGATTCTATCCTTTTCAATCCAATCTGCATATACTTCATACTGTGCAGATTGCAATATTCCCATCCTATCTTTTTGAATAAGTGAAGAGACTCCTCTGGCATCAACCACGATTTTACATTTTAAAGAGCCCTCTGAAGTTTTGATTCCGTCATCAAAAATTTCTCTTAATGATGATCTGACACGAATTTCTGCACCGTTGATTTGTGCTTGATGTGCAATTTGTTTATCAAATTCACGTCTATCTAAAACTATGACTTTTTGAGATCTTGCATCAAATGAAAAACTCTTTTTTGCAGGTGAAAAAACTGTAGCTGATCTTATCTTGTTATCAAGAGTTGCTCTCATGGGTATTACCCCAAGCTCATCTATTCCCATTATACTGACTAGACCGCCACAATGTTCAGGTGTTCCAATCTCTGAATCCTCCTCTATGACTAAAACACTATGACCTCGACTTGCTATTTCTCTTGCACAAAGAAGACCAGAGACACTACCGCCTGCAATTATGACATCATAATCCATGATTTCTTAATTTGACTCAATTATTTAATTCAATTCAAAAGTTTAACATACTCTGATTGGTTTTAAAAATTGGCATGGGTTTGGTTAAACAAGTCGTTGTAGTAAGAAAGGATCTTAACATGGGTACTGGAAAAATAGCTGCACAGGTTGGACATGCGTGTGTTTTAGGTGCAGAGCATGTTAGAAAATCGCATCCAGAGTGGTACAAGGAATGGGAACTATCAGGTCAGGAAAAAGTTGTTGTAAAAGTGACCAGCCTTGATGAATTGGAGAAAGTAAAAAGACATGCAATATCTCTTGATCTTCCTTGGTCAGAAGTAACAGATGCAGGTCATACTCAAATTGCTCCTGGAACAGTTACGTGTATTTCCATCGGTCCAGCTCCGGAAGATAAAGTCGATAAAGTTACAAAAGATCTAAAACTGCTCTAGAAAATTTTTCAAAACTAAGGCGTGAATGGTTTTTCTCGATCTCTAACTTTTCCATCAAATGACGCCATAATACTATCTCCTACTTTTGCATTACATGGGCCAATTTTTACATCAAATCCATCATGTGTTTCAGCAGTACAGCCTGTTTGATCTACTAATACGACTTTGACTGCTTCTGTAACCTTGTTTGGGATTAAATTCCAAAAGGGAAAAACTGCTACTGCCATGACTATGATGGCAGCTGCTATTGCACCAGCAATAATCTGTTTCTCATTTTTCATAATTTACATGAGTCATACGTCTAGTAATTAGTGTTATTCTAATTCTGATAATATAGTTTTATGTTGATTATATTTATGAAATGTGTTTTGTTCAAGGGGATTATATATTATACAATTAATTAGGAGATATTTTTCAAAATTGATAATCAGAGAAATACTATTAAATCAAACAATATTGAAAAATTTTATGTTTGTTGTGATTGCAGAAATCCAGCTAAAAAAAGGCATTGAGTTGGAATTTAAAAATTGGGTTGGAGAATCAAACAAAATATTAGCAAACTTTGATGGGTTCATTGGCAGGAGACTTTTAGAATCACATAATGGTAAACATTTGATCTTAGTTGAATTTGAAAGTAAGGAGAAATTTGAAAAAATGCATCAAACTGCAGAACATGCTAAAATTCAATCAAAAAGTCATTCATATATGGATGGTTTTCCACAACCAAAATTTTATAATGTGACTTCTCAATGATTTTTCTTTAAATATGACTAGACTAGGTAATGGATTTTTTCATGGTTTTTGTAAACCGTCTCATACCTCGTTATGTAACCGCAATGCGTACATGAGAAAAATTGATCTGTAGATAAATTATTTGTAGATTCTAAAACTTTTCCATTTATTGATACAATTGAAACTACATTGTTCTTACTTATGACTGCAAAGTTTTCTTCCTCACCAATAGAATCTAAGAAATTTTTTATTGATTTTACTACCATGCTTTCATCAATTTTTTCTTGATCATCTATAGGTGCTAACATAAATTCATGAGATTTGAGTGCTGGAATGGCTTCTATCTGATCAGACACATAAACTGCAAGTGCTGATTTTATAGCTTCTACTTCCTTACAGTTTACAGTAATCATACCTGTAAATTAAAAGTGTATTATTTTAGTTTAACAACTTATGAGATAACAATTTTTTTCTGAAATATACGGTCGTTTGGAAGTGTCATCATAAAATAATATAAAAAACTAGCTGAAAGTAGTAGTAGCGTTTTTATGCTATAATGACGAATTAGTGGTAATGAGTACACAAAAAGAAAAAACAGATGAATATTGGCTGTTTGATCAAAAATGTAACAATCTTTTACAAGATGAAGAAATCAGATTTGCAGGCTGCATAAATTCAATGGGTCGGCTTGTTGCAGGTGGTTTTAAAGTAGGAATAACACCACTTGAGGATGAAGCGGAGAGACAAAAAATGTACATGGAATTAGCATTACGAGTATCTATGAGAAAAGACTTTGATTATAGTCTTGGTGCTGTTAAATATTCTGCATCCCGTAGACAAAAAGCAGTAATGTTAAGTTTTCCAATAAACTCAAACGTCTTGTTAGTTTCTGCAGAGCCAACTGTGGATATCGACAAGTTTGCAAATAAGATTATAAAGATAATTGGATTACAATAATCTGGTTTTTCTATGATTTAGCTGACAATACTTTTTCTGCATCTTTTGCTCCATCACTTATTAGTTGTTTAATAGTAGCAAGTGAAAAGTCTGCGTTCTCAAAGAGAAAATGCGAACCTTCTTCCTCTTGTCGCCTTATACGAATTATTTCTCTTATTATTGTACCTCGTTGACATGCTAATTTATCATATTCGGATTCTATTTTTTCAAACTCTTTTTTTGCTTTTTCATTAAGATTGGAAGATTCTATAAAATCATGCATGTTTTTTATCAAAGAAAGATATCTTGAAATAATTTTTGACATTCTGATTGCATGCTCTGTCTTATCTGAATCCATGATGTCTCTTGCCCTATGCCATGATTCCATCATATTTTTTGGTAGGTTTTCTTTGGTATGTGGAAACAGATCAACCACATACACCTTTTTATCATTTATTGGCGACGCATTAATTACTTCAGCTAATGGGGTGTTGCTCAACAAAGATCCATCCCATAGATATCTGCCGCTTATTTTTGTCCATGCAATTCCATAGAAAGGATAACCACAACCTGCAACAATATGAGTCTCATTAATTTTGTCATACTTGCTATCAAATATGGAAGGTTTTCCATTTTGTACATCTGTGGATGTAATGATGAGTCTGGGACTAGCTGGATTTTGCAATTTCTCAAAATCAACATGATCTCTTATTGATTTTTTTAATGGCTCAACATCATAAAGGTAGGGACTAGTACCATACAGAAAATTGAATAGATTTGGTATAAACCATATGGGCTGGAATGCATTAGGAGTTCCCCACATGGCGACAAACATTGATGATAACTGTGCACGTTTATTTTGTGGTAAAAACGACGGTGTGACAGTTTCTGCTAGATTCAGCCAAAAATCTTCAAGATTTTTTATAGGCTCATCATTCTTAGACCCAGCTATTATAGCAGCATTAATTCCACCCATGGAGGTTCCTGCAACTATATCGAACTTTATTCCGTGTTTATCTAATGTTTTGTAAACTCCGCATTCATAAGCACCAAGAGAACCGCCGCCTTGTAATACAAGTATTGTCTCAAAATCCAAATTTTTATCATCATGTGTTGATAACTTTTGCATCAATACTGGTACTATTGAAAAATATTTAAAGTATCGAATTTGTGTCAATTTTTTGCATTAGAATGAAAAATCATTGTAACATTCTAATACAATAATGGGTATTGGGTTTGTTATGACAGTAAAAACAATCAATCCTACTACTGAAGAAGTTATTTCTGAATATGAAATCATAAGTAAAGAAAAGATCAATGAATCGGTGAAAAAATCAAGAGCTGCTTTTAATGAATGGAAGAAAGATATTAAAAAAAGATCTGCGTTTGTACATACTTTGGCTGATGAATTACGAAAAAATAAAACTGAGCTTGCTCATGTGGCAACAAAAGAAATGGGAAAGCCAATCAAGGAAGCGCTTTCTGAAGTAGAAAAATGTGCATGGGCCATGGAATTTTATGGTGACAATGGAGATATTTTCTTAAACCCTGAGATTGTTAACACCGATGCAAGAAAGAGCTTTTTGTCATTTGAACCAATTGGAATAATAGGAAGTATAATGCCGTGGAACTTTCCTTATTGGCAAGCACTAAGATTTGCTGCACCGTCTTTGATGGCAGGAAATACTATCGTTCTCAAACCGGCTAGTGCAACAATGCAATGTGGAATTGAAATCGAACATTTGTTCAAAAAAGCGGGATTTCCTGATGGTGTGTTTCAAACTTTAGTTGGTGACTCTAGTATCGTGGAATCAATGATTGATTCCGATATCAACGCAGTAACATTTACGGGAAGTACCTCAATAGGTGCAAAAGTAGCTCAGAGAGCAACATCGCAGCTAAAAAAATGTGTTTTAGAGCTAGGGGGCAGTGATCCCTTCATAGTTTGTGATGATGCTGATGTGGAAAAAGCCGCAAATGGAGCTGTCAAAGGTCGTTTTATTAATTGTGGTCAGAGCTGTATTGCATCAAAACGATTCTTGGTAACAAAAAACATTTCAAAAGAATTTATTGAAAAATTTGTTCAAAATACAGAAAAACTTCGTGTTGGTGATCCTACTTTAGATGATACCGATATTGGTCCACTGGTAAACATTGAGGGTCTAAATAAGATCGATGAACTGGTAACTGATGCTGTCAAAAACGGTGGAGAAGTATTGACTGGTGGAAAACGAATCAAAAACAAGGGCTATTTCTACAGCCCTACTATTATTACCAAGATTTCGCCAAAAATGCGTATGGCACAAGAGGAAACTTTTGGCCCTGTGGCGCCAATTACTGTTGTTAATAGTGAAATGGAGGCAATAAAAGTCGCAAATGATTCCCAGTTTGGTCTTGGAGCAAGTATATGGACACGGGATCTGGTAAAAGCAGAAAAATTGTCCAAAATGGTAGAATCTGGAATGGTGACAGTCAACAACGTCTTGATTTCAGATCCCAGAATTCCTTTTGGCGGTGTAAAACATAGCGGCTTTGGCAGGGAATTGTCAAGATACGGTATGTTGGAATTTGTCAACATAAAATCAATAAGATTCTATGATCAATTGGTTCATCATCATCATGTAGAATAGGGATCCATCCATGACAAATAAAATCATACTAAATATCGACAAGGCAATTTACAACGAAGGAGAATATGTTAAGATAAAATTAGATTATGAAGCACTTAATCCAAAACAGACATTGCACTTTGTTGTCCTTGATCCATCAGAAAAAGAAGTGTTTAGTGCAGATCAATACATTAATTCACAAAAGGGCTCTTACTCTACTGTTTTAAAGTTTGATACCAAACAATGGAAAACTTCTGGCAGGTACAAGGTTGCTGCATGGGACCAAGAAGGAACAAGAAAGGAAATTTTCTTTCAATTCAAGGGAAAGACTCCATAAATCAAGCTGGAATAAAATTAGATTTAGGTCAAAATAAAATTGAGAATCTGGATCAAACTTGCTTCAAAATTAAAATAAATGTCATGATTTATTACGTTTCTTTATTTTTTCAATATAATCTTTTAGAAGTTTAATCATCTCATCTTCTTTTTGCTTACGCTTTTTTTGTTTAATAAGATTATACAGCACCAAAATATCTTGGTTAGTAGGACGGGATCTTTCAAACATTTCTCGCTTAATTCCGTATCGTTCTATGACTTTCCACATTTCTTCTGATGATGGATCTTTTCGCTTGTAAGACATGATAACTATAGGAAATAATTGTCCCTAACTCCATATTAAAGCATATTTCAAACTAATTAAGTTTAGTTCAGAGATAGAGAAAAAGTAAGGTGAGAAATGGAGATAAATTAAAACAGTTCGAACAACCCTCAAACCCCGAAACTGAACACAAAGAAGATCAGTAGTGTAATACCCAACTACTGAACAGAAGTATAATCTTTCTCTTCGTTCTTTTTCAACATTTTCTTGTTAGTTTAACCTAATACAAAATACTAGTGAACCATATGTCCAATTGATTCAATCATTCCTTTGATCTGCTCTGGCATTGCATTCATTATCTCCTTTTTGGCATATTTTCTATTTAGTTTCTTTTTGGTAAAAACAATACTCATTCCTCTTGGCATTCCTGATAAAACCATGGAGTCTAGATATCTATCTAATTCATGCTGTGTACAAAATACAGTCATGAAATTGGATGAAACAAAAATTTCGTCAAATAATTCATCATCCATGGCTGTTTACCTTACTTTGATATTTCATTATGGATAGTCCTATTATTACCAAACTTGTTGTAACTACAATTCCGATAGTGGGAAATGAAATCAGTACTGGCATCATACTTGCTCTTCTTTCTACGAATTTGCTAGCAAAATTCAAAAACATGGACTTTGTGTCCATAAACATCATTGCCATACCGCGACTACTTTGGTGAATCTATAAAGACTTGCGATACATTGTTCAGTAACAATGTTAATGAACGCTCACGATCAAATTCTTATTTTTTATAGAATTTTTTTAATGCCAAAGTTATGTTTTTTTGCAGTCTTTTATCTCCAACATCAGGAATGATTCTGTTATAGTGTAATTCTTTTTTGGTAACTGTATCTGCTATTGCTTTTGCAGTTGCCAAAAGCATGCCAAGGCTTATCTTTTGTATTTTTTGATCCAAGATTGCCCTCATTAGAAATGGGAATACTAGTGCATTGTTTACTCTATTGTGAAACCTGTAGCTTCCAGTTGCAATGATTTTTACACCTGCTTTTTTTGCAATCAAAGGGTCAATCTCAGGTTCTGGATTTGTTAGGGCAAAAACTATTGGATCTCGATTCATGGTTTTGATCATACTAGATGTCAGCATATTTTTGACTCCTGATACACCAATGAATACATCTGCATTTTTTATGATTTCTACAAATGTCCCCTTTTCTTTTTTGAAATTAGTTGAACCTGCAATAATTTTTTTATATTTATTCATGTTTTTAGCTCTTCCTTTGTATATTGCACCAACTGAATCTACTACAATGATGTTTTTGCAGCCAGCAAATCTAAGTAGACTTGCAATACCAAAACCCGCAGAACCAGCACCAGCTATTATTATTTTAATTGAGAAGATTTGTTTTTTGACTAGTTTTAGTGAGTTAAACAATGCGGCCAAGGCAACAACCGACGTTCCATGTCTGTCGTCATGAAATATCGGAATGGAAATTTTTCTTTCCAGCTCTTCGGCAATCTCCATGACTTTGGGTGATTCTATATCCTCAAGATTTATTGCACCAAAAGCTGGTTCTATTGCCTGAATAGTTTTAATGATTTGATCTTTTTTAGTTGTGTTAAGGCACAACGGAAAAGCAGTAATGCCGCCAAACTGTCTATACAGAACAGCTTTTCCTTCCATGACTGGGAGTGCTGCATAAGGACCAATGTTTCCCAATCCTAGAATTCTTGTTCCATCAGTTACTATGGCAACATTGTTTCGTTTTGATGTAAGGATATATTTCTGATTTGGATGGTGGAAAATTGCCTCACTTACAGCTGCAACTCCTGGAGTGTAAATCAACTGTATTTCTTTTAGTTTTAATTTATGAGTTTTATTTCCAAGTAAAATCCTGCCTTTTAGTTTCTTGTGTAATGCTATAGCTTTTCTTGCAGTGACTTTTGGTGATAACATGTTGATGGTAGAATTTCATAATTAAAAAATAGTATGCAATCCTTAAGAAAGCAGGATTGCACCTATGATTCCAGCACCAGTAATTGCACCTAGACCATAAAAGAGCAGGTCAAACGCGACCACTTTCTTGAAAGGAGCACGTACTTCCTTGTGCCATGTGCTGGATTTTGTTCGTGTTAGTTCTGATTTTGATTCCATGCATATACTATACAAAGGATATTGATAGTCTCTAATCAGCTAATCTTATGAAAGATAAGCTAAATTGTTGAGTTTAGGTAATCTACAAAATACACGTTACTATAGAGTATGGAAAAAACAGAATGTCTTGAGTGTGGCTCATCAGAAGCTATGGTCGCATTTGAGGTAAAATATAGAGGATTCAGAGGTACATGTCAAAAATGCGGTGCGAATTGGCCCGAGTCTTGAATTTGTACACGTAAGATTTAGATTCATACTTTACAAAATCTGCATATGGAAAATAATTATGAAAATGCGGCAGATGATTTTTTAGAACTTGCAAGCGAGCAAAGGCTAAACATAATATTTAACCTTTTTTTGAAAAAAACAAAGATATCCAATATGGCAAAGGAATTGGATGCAACAGTTCAGGAAGTTCATAGAAATTTTGAGCGACTATCTGATGCTGGTTTGATAAAGAAGGATAAGGATGGGTATTATGATCTTACTACTTACGGCAAGACCATCTGTACTCAAGTGCCTTCATTACTTTTCTTGTCCAAAAATAGAAAATATTTTGAAAATCATGATTTTGGAGATATTCCAATGAAATTCATTCAGAGAATTGGGGCATTGTCTGGAGGTCAGCATGTAAAAGGCTTTGTCAAAGTACTCGAACAATGGAAGCATATATACAAAAATGCCGATGATTACATTTATCAAATTTTTACTGAAGTGCCTCTTGATCTAATTGAACCGCTTCTTAACAGAGTAAAACATGGCGTTAAACTAAATTATATTTTCTCAGAATCTGTTATCATACCAAAAGGAAGAAAAGAACTTTTGGCTAAACTTGGCATGAAAATCCTTTTAGAGAAAGGTTTGGTTGAAAGAAAAATGAAAAAAAATGTTAGTGTGGTAATTGTTTTAAATGAAAAAGAAGCATGTGTTGTCTTTCCTACACTTGATGGGGACGCAGATATGCGAGAAATGTTCTACAGCAAAGACCAGCTTTTTCATGAATGGTGCCTAGATTATTTTAGATACTGTTGGTATGGCTCTGGCGTTTTTCAAGAAGGAAAACTCAAAGAATAAGAGACATGTTACTTTTTATCTGAAATGCATCAATTTAGCCTGGAATATCTGCGATGTGTAAATTGTTATGATGCACTAGATATGGAAATACTTGAACAATCGCATGAAATTGAGGAAGGCTTCCTTATTTGTAATAATTGTAACAGTATCTATCCAATAATTTCAAAAATACTAATAATACAATCAGATCTGGTATCATATCTTTCTAACCGTACTCAATTGGGAGGATACTTGATGACTAGAGCAAAAAATGAAAAGATAAAATCATTTGTAAAAAATTCACTTGGAAAAATAAAAACTTCTTATTCAGATGCAACTCCTATAGAGAAAAGATGGGTAATTACATACAAAAATAGCATCAAGTCTAAATTTTATTCTCATATGAAAAATTCACTTGATAAACTTCCCAAATCCGATTTGGCATTAGAGCATGGCTGTTCAATAGGATATGTTACAAAACATCTGGCAACAAAACATGATACTGTGTTTGGAATAGATCAATCCTTTTTTGCCATATTAGAGGCAAAACAAAATAATTTTAAAAATCTTGATTTTTTTGTAGCCAACTCATTAAATCATCCATTTGGGAAAAATAAATTTGGTTTAATTGTTGGATTAAATCTATTAGAACTAATTGAACCGCTTGATTTGCTAAATGTTTTATCTAATCAAGCAAGTGATATGATTTTGATTTCTGATCCATATGACTTTGAGAGAGGAACAAATTCTGTAAAACAAACAGTTGATTCTAAATCTCTTAGATCTGAATTGGAGAAAAGAGGATTTGTTATAACATCAAATACAAAAAAACCAAAGTTTTTGACTTGGAAATTAAATATTAATTCACGTTTGAACCTTCATTATAAAGTAGATTTGATTATTGCAAAAAATAATAAAAAAATATCACGTGGATCGAATTTATCTAAAACCATTTGCTAGTTTACTTTATGGGATGTGGAAGAATTTTTGGCCTTGTAATGTTATTTATAATACTTGCAGTATCATTACTTTTAACCAAATCTCTTGCTGAAGATCTGCAAATTCCACCATGGGTAAAAAACAACGCCAAGTGGTGGTCAGAAGGACAAATTGGGGATAATGATTTTGTTAAAGGAATTCAATATTTGATACAAACTGGAATAATGAAAATTCCACAAACCCATTCAGGATATGGTTCTTCCCAACAAATTCCAAGTTGGATTAAGAACAATGCTGGTTGGTGGGCAAACGGCACCATAACTGATAATGATTTTGTTAATGGGATTCAATATTTGATACAGGAAAACATCATACAAATTAAAATAGATCAAGTCATGGTTTTATCAAGTTCTGCATTTGAAAATAACGGAACCATTCCATCAGTTTACACGTGTGATGGATCTGGTATCTCTCCCCCACTGAAAATAACTAACGTGCCAAAAAATACACAGAGTCTTGCTTTGATAGTAGAAGACCCCGATGCACCTAGTGGAACTGTAACCCACTGGATTGTTTGGAATATTCCGCCACAAAAATCTCAATTTGCTGAAGGTGAAAAAATAGATTTTCCACAGGGGATCACAGTAACAGGCACTACTGGTTACAAGGGACCCTGTCCCCCATCTGGGACTCATAGGTATTTTTTCAAACTATACGCACTAGATACCATGCTTGACCTTGTGGACGGTTCCACAAAAGATAATCTTGTACAAGTAATGGACGGTCGCATTTTGGAACAAGCTATCCTGATGGGAAAATATTCTAGATCAAATTAACAAGATTTTTTACATGTTACTTTATGATGGACTTTTACTAGTACCATGAAGTCAATTAACTATACATTACTTGGTGATGAGTCCATTGCAAAAGATTTTGGCAAAAAGGGAACGTCTACAGATCTTACAATATATGATAGGAAAGAATCCGATGTTGTAAAAACATGGACCATTCCAACAGGGTTTCCAGAAAAAATACAACCACTTTTTCAGGCCATCAATATGGGCGAGTATGTCATTTTTTATGTGACAAAGCTTGACAAATTCACCGGAGAACAAATTGTTGCTTTAGACGTTCTTAAAAAAACACATGGCTTACTATGTCACTCATACGAAGTTGACAGAAACAAACTCCTTACAATGATCAAGGGTACCGTAGTGGAGCAATACAAGCTGGTTGAATTTGAAGATCTAAAGAAAGAAGCAGATTCCTTGCAACCTGTAACAAAAGATGGTAAGACAAAAATTTCAATAGACCATTGCTTTGATGTCAAAGGTGTTGGAACTGTAATCTTGGGAAAAGTAAATCAAGGAAAGGTAAAGACATACGATAACCTAAAACTCTTGCCTAAAGACTCCGATGTTATAATAAAATCTATACAAATGCATGATGATCCAGTAGATGAAGCAACATCTCCAGCACGTGTTGGTCTTTCTGTAAAAGGAATTACTCCAGACGATGTTCAGAGAGGAGATTTATTATGTATTCCTGATTCCTCCCAAATATCTCAAGATATCACCATAGATTATTCACAAAATAAATTTTTCAAAGGAGAACTTGGTGAAAATCAGATGTTTCTTGTAAATATAGGATTACAAATTAGACCTGCAAAGATCATTTCACTAAAACCCATGAAACTATCACTAGGCAAGCCAGCTGTATTTGAAAAGGGAGATGTTTGTGTTATTCTAAAACCAGAATCACAAACCATTCGTATAGTGGGTAGCGGAACAATTATTCAATAAAATACATCAAAACGATATCGTGATATCTGAGAACTAGATAAAATAACTAATGGCAATATTTGATCTTGTTGCATTTATCTCTTGGTCCATAATTTCAGCTATTCTTATTGTAATAGTAAGCTTGGCTTACAAAAAATTTTCTAGAAAAAAGAATGAATCATCTTCACATTGAAAAAAAAGGTTTACGAGGGCTTGCTATAGCAGAAAGTTTTCGAGAAGAAGACAAAGCTTCATCACTTGCAGGCGTTGTTATGAGACGAGATTTTATCATTGATGGTTTTGTTTTTGGTCAAACCACTATTGAAGGAAATGATGCAACTGATTCTATCTTACAAATGTACAAAAAACTACACAGAGACGATGTAAGCTTCCTTATGATCTCAGGATTGATTATTTCTATGTATAACATAGTGAACATTAAAAAAATCTGGAATAAAATCAAAATTCCGGTTATCGGTGTGACATATGAGAATTCAAAGGGAATAGAAGATGCAATAAAATTTCATTTCCCAGATTCATATCAATCCAAGATTGAAGAATATCATAATCTTGGCGAAAGGACAAAATTTACACTTCATACTGGGCATGACTTGTATGTCAGAATTGAAGGTTGTACCATACAAGAAACAAAAAATCTGTTGATGCTTTTACTCTCCAGGGTTCTATACCAGAACCACTTAGAGTTGCTCAAATACTTGCAAGAACCAAGCTATAGATTTTATAAATTATTTTCTTTCTTCTAATTTTACTACCCACTTGCTTTCTGTCAATCTAGAAGATGAAAACTCTATGCGGCCTATTACCCTGTCTCCTTTTCGAACCATCCCGTACTCATTTTTTTCAAGTTTTAGAATAAACTGTTTTGATTTGTAGCCTCCCTCTATGACTTTGATCTTGAACCTCTTGCTTGCTTTTATTACTAAATCTCTTGCTGCTTTAGGATCACCAATCCATGAATACATCTCAAACGAACCAAAGTTTTTTGTGATAATTTCATAATCGTAAAGTCTTGCTTCAAACTTCCAATCCATTTTTTTTGCTTCATCATTCATCCATTGTACTGCCTGATTGCCGTATCCTTTCTCAATTCCAAACGATTCTGCATCTACCATTTCTTTTACTTTTTCAAGTATGGTACATGAATCTAACTACAAGTTAGTACCAATTGATTGTACAATATTATTAGATAGAATATACTCTGATACCTCATGAAACGTACTGCTACAGATATTCGCAAAGCTATTGAGACAAACTGGAATGAATACCTGTCAAAGTATGATAACCTTTTCTCATCTGATTTTATAAGCGGTTCAAGCCCGCCTTCTGTCTTTGTAGGTACATACGGATATCCCAAAGTCTCGGTTGGTCCCATGCTTCCGCCTGTACACGGCGATACCATAATTTTAGATTCTCCTGAACAATGGTTAGGCAAAAGTCTAGAGGAAATTGTAAACTATCGGCTTAGCTTGGTAAGAGGGATACAAAATATGCCTGTCATGAATCCTACTGGGAAATATATTGAAAATCTTCAAGAAGTTGCAATGGCATCAAGACCAATTGATTCTGATATTCAATTTTTAAAAAATACCACTCCTGTTACATCAATAGATGGTGAGAATCCTCCATTTGGTCCAACAGGAGAAATTAAAACAGCGAAATTTTCTAATTCTAGTTCAGACAAACACATACAGAAAATCTATTACGACAAAGATTTGCTTGCCCAAGATTCTGTTTTGGAGCTCTACAACAAGGGCATCGAGATATCAAGAATTCAAAAATGCTTTAGCATAGGAATGTTTGGTAAAAATAGAAAGCTAGTTCCTACCAGATGGAGCATAACAGCTACTGATGATATCATATCAAAGTCTTTAATTTCAGAAATAATGCAGTTTGGTGTAATTGATAGCTGCCAGGTGTTTTTCTTTAATCATATTGGAAACTTTTTTTCTGTAATTATTTTCCCAAGCAGGTGGATGTTTGAAATGCAAGAAGCATGGTATGATCAGCAGGGAAATATTGGATTTGGTTCAGATTTTGAGGACGGAAGGGGGCTAGATCATTATCCAGCTACAGCAGGAGCTCATTTTGCCTCAAGACTAGGTGTTGCAGAATATCTTTTTAAAAATAAAGTACAGGCAGCAGCTCTTGTGTTACGAGAGATAAGGCCAGAATACGCTGTTCCTGTTGGGGTTTGGCAAGTACGAGAGGGAATAAGAATGGCAT
>Ga0207103_10069_pt1 | contig 30261 bp, 36 predicted proteins | sample Alteio_BWMinHeat_81_FD_153546 | JGI IMG/M metagenome (GOLD analysis project Ga0207103, IMG submission 153546) | Enriched cells from forest soil in Barre Woods Harvard Forest LTER site, Petersham, Massachusetts, United States -... | ecosystem: Environmental > Terrestrial > Soil > Temperate forest >...
TAGACTGGTTTTATTAGGAAATAATGGTGTCATAAAAATAATCATGAAAATTGGCAGTATCGTAATTGGTGTGTTATTATTGATTAGTGCTGGTACTGAATATTATTTTACTCCTATAATGCTTGATAAGATGAATAATTTAACAAACCATCTTGAAACAAGTATGATTCCTACTTCATTGTCAAATTCAAACAATGCAGAATATCAGCAGATGAATGAAATGCTGAAAAATGCAAATTTACAGGCAAACCAAGTCACTTCAAGTTTTACAGGGATTGAAATAAAAATGATTAATTATACGGTCTATGGTTCCATATTAACTGGTATTATTTTTATAGCGTATGGCAGTTTATCAAAAAACAAAAATCAGATAATAATAAAATCAACAGAAGCACTTGACTTTCTAAAAATGAGATTGGCAAAGGGTGAAATAACAGATAAGGAATTTGACAGTCTAAAACGACATGTTCGATAATCAAACCTGATCTCATCTTTTCCAAAATAATTCCTAACGATACATAAATTAACACTAAGTAGAACAGATTTGATGAAAAGGTTTGACAGACAATAATCTTGGAATTTGGCGTAGAACGATTTATTCAAACGAAATTAATCCTTCCATGGAAGGAAAAGAAGTAATTGTGATGGGTTGGGTGTCTAGTGTAAGAGACCACGGAAATCTCATTTTTATGATGATTACGGACAAAAATGGGGATATTCAGATTACTGCTAAGAAAGGTGATTCTAGAGAAGAGTTACGACAAGAAATTGTAAAACTAAAAGAACAATCAAGTATTGCCATAAAAGGAACAATCAAACCTTCAAACAAGGCTCCACACGGAGCAGAGATTAGGCCTCTTGAAATGAAAGTTTTTTCTCAAGCAGAAAAGATTGCGCCCTTTACATCACAAGCAAAAACCGTTGCCAATATTGATACTCGGTTAGAAATACGCGCAGTAGATCTTCGAAGAAACATTTTACAACATGTTTTCAAGGCACGAAGTCTAATTTTAAAATCAATTCGAGACTATCTATATGAAAAAGAATTTGTCGAAGTAAATACACCCAAAATGATTGCTACAGCTACCGAAGGAGGTGCTGCACTATTTCCAATATTTTACTATAACAAAGAAGCATTTCTTGCCCAAAGCCCACAACTTTACAAGGAACAATTGACAATGAGCTTTGAGAAAGTTTTTGAAATCGCTCCTATCTTTAGAGCTGAACCTTCTAGAACAAATAGACATCTCTCTGAGGCTATTTCAATAGATCTAGAAGAAGCATTTGCAGATTACAACGATATTATGAAACACATTGAAAATATAGTAAAGCAAGTAGTTCTGACAGTAAAAAATTATAACGAAAAATTAAACACTGATGTTAAATTTCAAACTCCTGAAATTTCTGATTCTATTCCACAGTACACATATTCTGAACTAATTGAAAAGATGCAAAAAGCTGGAATAACTACTGAATGGGGAGACGATCTATATGCGTCTAATCTAAAAAAACTCAACATTACAGGATTCTATTTCATAAAGGACTGGCCATTGGGCCCAAAGCCATTTTATGTAAAAGCAAAAGCAGATGACCATAAATTATCAGAATCATTTGATTTTATGTATGGTGATTTGGAGCTCTCATCTGGCAGTACCAGAATTGAAAAAAGATCTGATCTTGAGGAAAGAATGAAAAACAAAGGGTTTAAGCTTGACCCATTTGATTATCATCTTAGAGTATTTGATTATGGTGTTCCACCTCATGCAGGATGTGGAATTGGTCTTGAAAGATTGATGATGGCACTAACAGGGACAGAAAACATTAGAGATGTAACATTTTATCCAAGAGACGTGGATAGACTCACACCGTAGGGAAAATAATGGTAGATAAAAAAGAAATAGAACACCTTAGTGATTTAATAAAAATAGAGATTAAAGATCCTCAAAAATACATTTTACAAGTAGAACAGATTTTGAATTATTTTGAACGCTTGGACAAAGTGGAGATTACCACCGAGGACTTGCTTAGACAAGAATTAACTCATGATGATCTACGTGAAGACAAATTTGTGCCATATGGCGAAAATCTTATTGAAAAATTAAAAAAGACTAAAGAAAATTTTGTCAGGGCGCCAAAGATGGTTTAAGATGACACTTGCAATTTCTATATCACAATACATACAAAAATTACGCGACGGAGAATTCTCTTCTGAGGAATTTGTTGCAAAAACACTGGAAAGAATAAACAAGGTAGAAAAGAATCTTCATGCGTTTATATCTATAAATGAAAATGCAATAGAACAAGCAAAACAGATAGATAAAAAAATTAAAGCAAAAGAAAAAGTTGGCTCGTGTTTTGGCATGCCAATTTCAATTAAAGATAATATTTGTACAAAAGGTATGAAAACAACATGCGCATCAAAAATGCTTGAAGATTTTGTAGCACCATATGATGCTACTGTTGTTTCAAAATTAAAATTAGAAGACGCCATAATTATTGGTAAAGCAAATTTGGATGAATTTGCTATGGGCTCTACAACAGAGTATAGCTATTTTGGCCCTAGCCGAAATCCGTGGAATACAGATTATGTGCCAGGAGGCTCGTCAGGTGGAAGTGGAGTTTCTGTGAGTGCCCTTGAGTGTATTGCATCACTTGGCTCTGATACTGGTGGCTCTGTGAGAAGCCCTGCTAGTTTTTGTTCTGTGGTTGGCCTAAAACCAACATATGGTCTAATTAGCAGATACGGCCTTGTTTCATTTGCAAATAGCATTGAGCAGATAGGTCCACTTGCACGAACTGTCGAAGATGTTGCATTTATTTTGAATATTATTGCAGGGCGTGACTCTCATGATAACACCACAATTGAAAGTGGGGCACCTGATTATACTAAAGAAATAGACATAGGTGTATCAGGTAAAAAAATTGGAATAATTTCCGAGATGGTTGGTGAAGGAGTAGACAAAGACGTCCAATCAGCTACAAAACATGCTATATCTACATTTGAAAAACTTGGTGCAGAGTGTATTCCTATTTCGCTTGATTCGGCACAGCATTCTGTTGCTGCATATTACACTTTGGCATCTGCAGAAGCAAGCAGTAACCTTGCACGATTTGATAATCTGCGATACGGATTTGATTTTAGCGTCGAAGGATATGAGTATAACTCATACATTTCTAAAGTTCGAAACAATCTTGGACCCGAAGTCACAAGAAGAATGTTACTTGGAACATTTGTACTTTCAGCTGGGTATTACGGAAAATATTATCAAAAAGCACAAAAAGTTAGAAGCCTAATTAAATCACAGCTTGTCGAATCCTTTAAGAAAGTAGATCTTCTTTTAGCACCGACAATGCCCATTTTACCATTTAAGATTGGCGAAAAAATTGATGATCCGTTGAAGATTTACCTACTTGACATTAATACTATAATAGCAAATCTTTCTGGAATTCCTGCTATTTCTGTTCCATTTGCAATGGCAGATGGATTGCCTATAGGAATTCAACTCTTTGCAAATTCACTTCAAGAGAAGCAACTATTACAATCCGCTTATGCATTACAGAAAACAACAAAACTTCCTGAGGTGCCAATTTGACAAAGATAGGATTAGAGATTCACTGTCAGCTTACAAAACTTGAAAGTAAACTGTTCTGTTCTTGCAAGGCAGACTATAGGAGTTTTGAGCCAAACTCCAACATTTGTCCTGTATGCATGGGACTTCCAGGCTCATTACCTATTTTGAATAAAAAAGCTATTGAAAAAGCAGCCATGCTGTCTATCGCACTAGGATGCAAAATACCTCCAAAGATTGGATTTTTCAGAAAAAATTATTTCTATCCTGATCTTCCAAAAAATTTCCAGATTACACAGTATAACGCATATGGTCCAACAAGTATTGGTTATGATGGAATGATCATGATTGAAGACAAGGAAATTAAAATCAGAAGAATACAGCTAGAAGAAGATCCTGGCAGACTGGTATATAGTGGAAGCTCAGAAAAAACACAGATTACTTTGGTTGATTACAACAGAGCTGGAACTCCACTTGTTGAAATGGTAACTGAACCTGATTTTGAAAACCCAAAACAAGTTAGAATCTTTTTAAACATTCTAGCTGATTTGGTAGAAAATCTTGATGTGGCAGATCCATACCTAGAAGGTGCCTTTAGAGTTGATGGCAACATTTCAATTGAAAAAGGAAATAGAGTGGAAATTAAGAATGTGGGCTCATTTCGAGATATAGAAAAGGCACTTCACTTTGAGATAACAAGACAGCAAAGTTTGGCAGAAAGAGGAATACCAATTCCTGCAGAAACAAGACATTGGGACGAGGCAAGAAAAATTACTGTATCATCTAGATCAAAAGAAGAAGAACAAGATTACCGTTATTTTCCAGAAGAAGATATTCCAAGAATAATAATTGAAAAATCACTACTTGACAACTTGAAAAAAACAATGCCAGAAAGTATCATGTCAAAAAAAGAGAGATACATAAACAAATATGGAATCCAAACTCAAGTTGCTGAAGTCCTATCTTCTGACAAATTTTATTCTGATTTATTTGAACAATCTCATACAGAAAGAAATGCTAAAGAAATTGCAAATCTTATAACTACAGATCTCAAAGGCTTTGCTGATACTAAAGAACAGCGAGAACAACTCAAACTTACACCAAAACATCTAGCCGATTTGGCAGATGCCGTATTGAACAACAAAATTACAAGAGCTTCTGGAAAAACCACTTTGCAAGAAATATTAAAGACAGGAAAACCTGTTTCAGAAATAATTTCTAGTCTTGACTTGGGTAATGTTGATGATGAGTCATCACTAGTAAAAGCAATAGATGAGGTCTTTATTGAAGAACAAAAAGCTGTATCTGAAGCAAAACAAAACCCTGATACAATTAACTATCTTGTGGGCAAAGTGATGAGAAAGACAAAAGGTAAGGCCAATCCTTCTCTTACTCTTGATATGATCAGGAAAAAACTAGATTCCCAATAACGATATGGTTTCACCGTCTTTATCCATTGTTAGCGCTCTGCCTGATTCTTCTTTTGGATCTAACGAATAGATGGCCCTGGGTATAAACAAGAGAACATCGGGGGTTTTGTTCTGACTGACTCTCTCAAATACTTTTGATGATGTCTTGCCTGTGACAGAACGTGTGATTATGTCTGTAATTCTGGCTTTCTCTTTTTTATCTGTCACAAAACTAACCTTACCTTTGAGTTGAAATCCATTCAATTCTTTTTTGTCAAAAACTGAGACACTCACCCAAGGTATGGTTTTGAAATTTCCTTGTGATTTATGTTTAAAAAAATCAAGCCAATAAATTGCGTTTTTTGAATAATAAAATGAAGTTCTTGGTGAAATGTTGCATAAACCGTTTGCGTCCACAGAACCAACAACAATGAATTTTTGTTCACGTAGCATCTCTTGAACGGCGGTAGTTAATGTTACCATATGGGATATTTTCTCCTGTTATTATTAAAGATAAAATATGATTCTCTAGAATGAAAATGCAACTAAATTCTATCATTAACAACAAAGAGTAAAATGGTAAAAACACACTGTTGCGTCTTTTAAATAGACGTAGAAATTATTCTTCTTTGTTGGGAATTAATCGTGGAAAAGGATAGAGGTATTTGTAGAGATACTTGTAAAGAGTATAAGATTAGAAAACCAAGGGATGGAACAAGCCGCTATTTGTCAGGTCAAGTACGATGTCAGATTTGTGGGGTCTTTATGACTAGACAAGGATGTCATGATAGAAATGAAAATCCAGCAACTGATGACACGGTAGATCTGTACTGTAATTGTTGTAATTGCATGGTAAGATCAAAACCAAGAAATAAACCTGGAATGAAATCTATTAAAAAAACACCACAAGAAGAATATGACGAACTAACGAAAATCAACCGAAATACAAACTAGAACATATTATTTCGTCACTGGGTTATTTTCAAGCGGAACCTTATAAAATCACCATTAAAAAGATATGATTAATGGTAGTATTCTAAAATGATGATTCAAAATATTCTGGTTCCATACGAGGGGTCACCCATGTCAAAAAAAGCATTAGAGTTGGGAAAAGAGATTGCACGAAATTTCAATGCAACATTAAATATTTTGATGGTCGTTCCGCTCTATTATCCTATTAATGATTCAATATACGTAGGTGCAATGGCGAATAATTATCAAAAAATTGTAAAAGAGTTAACAACTCAGGGAGAAAAGGATCTTAGTAAGGTGACAGAAAAATGCCGTGAAGAGGGCGCAAAAGCATTCTACAAAATAGTTCATGATGATGTTTCTAATGCAATTTTAAAACAAGCCAAGAAAAATAAAACTGATCTTATAATAATGGGTAGCAGACGCATGAAAGGTCTTGCAGTAATCAAAAGAATTGGCAGCACAGCAAGATATGTTTCTGAACATGCTTTGTGTCCTGTAACTATAGTACACTAGTAACTAGAAAATCTTACTCTTGTCTATTTTTCTAATAGACATTTTCCAACGTTTTTTACTTCGCTGTGAAAGCGTTCGAATTACTCTTTGTCCTAATGTATCAAATATTTTAGAAAGATCTCGACCCATTTCTGTATAGTTGTGAGTTTCATATGGTGTGAGCACTCTTACAGTAACTTCATAGTTGTGACTTACTCCTGCAGTCTGATGGATTATCTTTATTGAAGCTCTTGCCTCTTCGACTTCAGGATATACTTTGGTAAGGTTTTTGATTATTTTTTGAAATTTAGTTTTCACAATTTCTGCATTACTTAGATCTTCAGGCAGTCCCATTATGTAGAGAGGAACTTCGCTTGAGATTTTTTTCTCAAGTAGATTAAGAAGATCTCCGTATGTTATTATTCCATGAAGATTTTCCCAAAGTATTAGTAAACAACAACTAGTGTTGGCTTTTAACATTGATTTTATCACTGTATCAAGTGAGTCATTTGTATTGCACTGAGGAATGCGAGAACTTCCGATATTGCCTACCTGTGAATCGAATCTTTTTAATGGATTGCGCCCACGTTCATCACTTCTTTCTGATGGGGTTAGTAATGGAAGTAGATGCATAGATGTCAAAACACTTGAGACTTTGCTACCATTAATCAAAGGAATGTGATCTATTCTGTTTGACATGATTATCTTTCTAGCTTTACTTAACGTATCCTTGCTGTCTATTGTAATTGGATTTGGTGTTAGAATGGTATTAGCTGTAATCCAATTCAAACTATGCTGTGCCAATAATTCAATTATGTTTTTTGCTTTTACTACACCTATTATCTGATTTTTATCTACAACTGGTACTGAACGCATTCTATAATGTGTAAGCGTGGAAGCTGCCTCTTCTAGTGTGCTACTCTTTGATAGTGGTTGAATTCTGCGTAATACTGAATCTGCTTTCATTTTTGGGATGTCTCTTACTGCCAAAAGATCTTTCACATTTATTGTGAAAACTGAGTTACCTTTCATGCAAAAGACATCATAGACATCGTTTTCATTCATGATGCTTATGACTTTAGAAATTGTAAGTGACGGGTCTATGATTACGGCCTTACTTAATACCTGATCTACTCTTTTTTCACGAATTATCTTTAGATGATCATACGTTACTTTTGCATTCATTTAGATGCTTCTTGAAGGTTTGTTTTAATATGTTTATCATTTTATTCTACAGAAAATATTTTTATTTACTATAAAAGAGGTTGGTGTACTGACTCTGAATGTTGAATACTTTGATAGGTAACTTACACGTTTCCGATTTTTACATTAAATTGATTTTAATCAAATGTTGTCAATAACAAGAATACAGATACCTTTAAAATAAAATATCATGATAGGGTTGGCATGCAGGGTTCAAGTGCTTTAGATAAATATGATTTAACAAAAGCACACAAAGCTCTAAAAATGCTTCTTATCGATCGAAGTAACGAATTTCGTACACTTGCCCATGGCATAGGATATCCAACTAATACTAAAGACTGGGAATTAATAGTCTTGAATTTTTCACTTGACTTTGTAGAGTGTTTCAATATTTGGGTTGATGAGTCGCCACCAGATCACAACCAAATTCACAAATGCATGACACAAATGAGACAGCTAGCTAGAGGAAAATCAAACATGACTGAAGTTACACATCTTGAGAATACAGCATACCTGCTAGCAGAAGATTTTAAATCAATTTACAAAAGAATGGAATAAAATAACAAAAACATAATTTTTATTCTAATTACCCTTCCGAGGCAGATTTTCCACCGTCTATATTTAGGATGATCCCTGAAACCCAATTTGCTTCATCTGATGCCAAATAGACAGCAGCATTTGCAACGTCTGATGGTTCTCCTATTCTGTTTAATGGTTGTCTGTCCTCTAAGACTTTTCTTGCATCAGGATAATCAACATAAGGTTTTATCATTCCGGCATTGATGATTCCAGGGTTTATACAGTTACAACGAATGTTTTTTCTTGCATATTCTATAGCGATGCCTTTTGTAAACATGTTAATTGCAGCTTTGGTTGTACAGTATACAGTCAAGTGTACTTTAGGAATTGCACGCTCACTTGATATTGAACCAATGTTAATAATTGATCCGTTATTGTTTTCTAACATTTTAATTAAGACTGATTTTGTAATCCTGAAAGTTCCGTAGATATTTGTATTTATCAAAGCTGACCAATCTGACTCGGGCATTTCATGAAAATGTATTGGATCATTGATAAGGCCTGCACTGTTTACTAGTATGTCTATTTTTCCATAATGATCAGAAATTTGTTCTATTGTTTGTAGTACCTGTGCCTCGTTGGTAAGATCGCAAGGAATTCCAACAGTTTTTGTGGTATAGTTTTTTATTGTTTTTCGAGCTTTTTCAAGTTTGTCAAAGTTTCTGCCTAGTAAAACAACATTTGCACCTTCCTCCACAAATCTTTTTGAAATTTCTAATCCTATGTCACTTGAGGCACCCGTAACTATCGCAACTTTGTCTTTTAGTCTCATGTTGTGATTACGAAATAATCCTATATGAACATTGAATCACTCTCATCTTCTTGATGATCTAGAACTACACTTGATTGTCATATCCAATCAAGCACGCCTGCTTATTAAGAAAAATATTGTATATTTTTCATGGAACAAAGGTTAACATGTGCAAATCATTCCGATAAAGAAATAATTCTTGATCAAATAGGCTGGAATAGTTTTAACTGTCCAAAATGCGGTAGCGATTATTCTCTTGGAAGAAAAGTAATAGTACTAGAACCAAAATCTGTTATACAAAGTCGAAATCATTGAATGATTTTAAACAAAACATAAAGAAAAATTATACGAATCAAAAATTCATTTAATTAATTTCTGAATCTCTTGTGTTACAAGAGGCAAAAATGCACCAACATCTGAAACTATGCCAAGAGCTTGCCATGTTCCGCGGTCCATCAGTTTGGTTACTGTTGGCTGATTGATGTCAACTACGATTACTTTTACCTCTGCAGGTAACATGTTGCCAGTTGCAATGGAATGAAGCATAGTTGATATCATTATTACCATTTTTGCATCCTTGAGTATCTCCTTGTATTTTTTTTGTGCCACAGTCATGTCTGTTATAACATCAGGAAGTGGTCCATCATCTCGTAATGAACCTGCCAAGACAAACGGAATTTTTCTTTTGACACATTCGTACATTATTCCTTTTGTAAGTGTCTTATTTGCAACCATTTTGGATATAGCACCTGCTTTAAAAACTGAATTTATTGCCTGCATGTGGTTTCGATGCCCTCTTACTGCTAATGTTCCATTTTGAACATTCATTCCAAGTGAAGTTCCTAGTGTAGAATATTCTATATCGTGTACTGCAAGGGCATTTCCTGCAAGTAGCGCATCGATAAATCCCAATCTTATCAAGGTTGCAATTGAATCAGATGCACCAGTATGTACAATTGCGGGACCTCCTACTAGAACAATTTTGCCTTTTTCTTTTTTTGTCTTGTAGATATCATAAGCGACTTTTCTTGCAATGTGCTGTGTTGGACGCTCTCTTGAGCTGCTACTTCCCATGCACTGAAAAAGATTGATTCCCTCTCTTGGTCTTTCAGGAGGTGTGATCTTTATTCCTCCTTCTCCTACAATTACCATGTCACCTTTTTTAATTTCACGAATAGGAGAACACCAGGCCCGGTTTCCCTTAACCACGATACATTTGTCCATCATCATGTTGTCTACCTTTATCCATTTTCCTTTGTAGAAAACATCGGTACGATTGTTTGTCGTACTGTAAAAATCATCAGGCATCACCATGTCTCTTGGCGCTGATTGCATCTTGATTTCTTGTTGTATTTTTGAAGTAGCACCTGCACGGTATACTGATTCTAAAATCTCATCAAGATGTTTTTGTGATTTGCCCTGAACTAGGAGCTTTGCATAGCTCTCATCTTTTTTTCTTTTTCCTACCCGAAATTCCTGTACTTGGAACTCTCCATCCAGGTCCATTATGACGTCAAATATTTTTGTAAGTATCATTGAATCTATGAGATGACCTTTGACCTCTATCTCGTGTTCAATTTTCTTTGCCATTCTTAGGATTCAGTAAATGTACTAATTTAATGTTTAATGAATTTAAAATGAATTAATCTTATCTTGTTTTTAAATAATACAACATGTTTCTATAATCATGAGACGATCATCTGCTATCTCAATATCTCTCATATTGTTATTATCAGTATGCAGTTTTCATCAATCGTTTGCACTAATAGAAGGTTTTCAACGAACTGATTTTAAGCTAGCGCACAGTCCAATTGTATGCGCGGTGGAACCCACACCGGATCTGAATTTTCCTTCAATTGGAACTCGTATGCTTACTCAAACTGAATATGCGGCAATTGATTGGTCTACAAAATTAAATACATCACTAGGAACGCCTGCAAGTCATACTCCTATATGGAAAATTACACTTGTCAAAGTTTTTCTCTGGGAACAAAAAACATTTGATTATTCAAATTGTGATGTTATAATTAATTATAAAGAAAAACCAGATGATGCAAAATTACAAACTGAGATAGGAGGAGTAACACAATATGATTTTGAACATCACAAGGCTACCATTCAAATTTATTATTTGCAAGTTAATGTAAATGCAATACAAAATGAAACTCGTGATGCAAATGTTATCTACACAACTACAAATTGGATACCATACTATACTGGTAATGCATTAGGTGACGCTCAACTTGGAATGATCATACGACATGAAATAGGTCACGCGTTAGGCCTAGGTCATTTTCTTTCAGATAATCCAGTCGATTTGTATCAATGGATCCATGGTTATGCATCTCTTCCATCAATTATGATTCCAGTTGTTATTGCAATAGGAAATTCACATTTTGATATAACGCCATTTGACACATATGAAATCAAATTGATATATGGTAACAATGGATTTGGTAACATACCTGTACAAAACACTGTATTAATCCCAGACTGGATTAAAACTAATGCTGGAGGATGGGCTAAAGGCTCGCTTGCAGATAGTGATTTTGTTAAAGGATTGCAATATCTTGTAAAACAAAAAATCATAAATGCTACTTCAATAGATTCTGTATCATCTTTTACACAAATTCCATCATGGATAAAAAACAATGCTGGATGGTGGGCAGACAATCAAATATCCGATGATGAATTTGTTAAAGGGATTCAATATCTAATTCAATATGGAATAATTAAAATCTAAATTTTATTTAATTTTATATCATACTGGCAGTGATACTTGACCTTTGAATTCTTGAAGATTGTCTGCCTGCAGCATTTTCACTATTACATCTTTGTGTTCAGTATCTAGCCCTCTTGCAATGGCTTTTGAAATACCATTTTTATCGCACAAAACCACCATGTATCCACTTACATCTGTTAACACATATCCTCCACCATCATTTAGAACAGCATACAAGTTTTCCTCACCTACTGGTTCCCAGACATTTGTTTTATTGTCTTTTAATGCAAGAGCAGGCATTGCTGTACCATTTACATATTTGTTTAGGTGTATTCTTGCTTCTTTGACACGCTTCTCACCAATCTTGAGCGCTACAAAATACTGCATACAAACTGTAAGATGTTTTGTTATTTATAGGATATCTCGTCTAAAATTTCTAGAATTTCTTTACTCTTTATGTCCTTTTTTGCAGACTCGAAAAACAATGCAAGTTTGTCTTTGGGATGGCCTTCTGCATTATACTTTAAGGACTGAATTGCCATTTCCAGACGATCAATGTCATGCATTAATATGGATTCTTTTGAAGTTCCATCTTGGAATTCGTTCCATATTCTTTCATACTCAATTGAAATTTCTGATGGTAGTTTTGAAAGAATCTCTTTCATAGTTTGATTTTCAATTTCTTTTTTATTGTTTTTAGAAATTTCTTCTGGTGTAAAATCCCCTGTAATGGATTCTGAAAGATCATGTAGTAATGCCATCTTTAACATTTTTTCAGTATTAAATTTTTTTAAATCAGAAAAAACCATCGCCATAACAGCCGCACTAAATGAATGGTCTGCTACTGATTCAGGATGGGTAATACCTATTTTATCCTTCCATCCTTTACGAGGGGTTTTTTTTAGTTCTGATATAATGTAAAAAAAATCAAATAACATTAAGATTCCTTTTTATTGTCATATGATGAATTTTTTGATTTTGTTACTTGTTTATCACTTGACTCATTCTTGCAAATCAAATGTAATTTATCGTGAATATGTAATGAATTTGGCATGTTCTAACCGAACTATTTGTATTATTAAATAAATCGACACGATATTACTCACTTTTGCTTTCCTATGGAGTTTTAGTCAAATATTAGCTTGTCCATAATGCTGACAAATTTGTATGTAAAACAGACACAAATGTAAGCGGGGCTTAATTGTTTTACCAACAATAAACTATATGACAAACATGAAACAAATCCCAATACTTCCTTTACTAGGTGTTATGGTTAGTATTGTATTATTAACAGGTACAGGTTCATCAGGATCTATCTATCTGCATCATTCATAGACATGAGCGTTTCAAAAACACACCCCACTGATACTTACAATTTTCTTTTAGCATCTATTGTAGAGTCGTCTGAAGATGCTATTTTGAGTATGGACATGGAGGGTATTGTTACCAGTTGGAACACTAGAGCCGAAAAAATGTTTGGGTATTCCGCAAAGGAGATTATAGGTAAATCAATTCATTTTATCTATCCAACAGACAAGGAATCTGAACTCGATGAGATCATTACTAAACTCAAACAAAATGAACGTATTGAACATTTTGAAACAGAAAGAAAGCGTAAAGATGGAAGTCTAATAGATGTATCACTTAGTATATCACAAATAAAAAACGAGAAGGGCAGTATCATAGGAATTGCAAAAATCATTCGAGACATATCAGGACAAAAACGTACATCCGCATATGCGCGTAGTCTTATCGAAGCAAGTCTTGATCCACTAGTTACAATTAGTGCAAAAGGAAAGGTTACAGACGTAAACGAAGCTACAGTCAAGATTACAGGTGTGCCAAGAGAGACTCTCATCGGTAGTGATTTCTCAGACTACTTTACAGAGCCAAAGAAGGCTCGTGAGGGATATGAGCATGTGTTTAAAGAAGGATTTGTCGCAGACTATCCTCTATCTATTAGAAATTCATCTGGCCAGATCACAGATGTACTTTACAATGCATCTGTCTATAAAGACGATAAAGGAAACGTGTTAGGTGTCTTTGCCGCAGCGAGAGATATAACTGAACGCAAAAAAGTAGAAAAACTACAAGCAGAACTCACTTACGCAAAAGAAAAAAAACAATTAGAAAAAACTGATGCAAAAGAAAAAAAACAATTAGAATACACTGACGAAAAGGAAAGACTGCAATTAGAAAAAACTGATGCAAAAGAAAAAAAACAATTAGAATACACTGACGAAAAGGAAAGACTGCAATTAGAAAAAACTGATGCAAAAGAAAGACTGCAATTAGAAAAAACTGATGCAAAAGAACTGTCAGAAAAATTAAAGGGAGTTGCAAAAGACGAATTTTCTGCTATGGTAACCCATGAATTAAAAACACCGCTTGTACCAATAATTGGATACTGCAAGATGTTCAAAACATCAATGCTTGGTAGGTTGGACCAAGAACAGTTAGAAGCAATTGAAATAATAGAAAAAAATGCCAAAAGACTTGAGAATCTAATAACTGACATTATGGATGTAAGAAAGCTTGACCTTGACCAGATGAAATTCAAAATAGATGATCTATCTTTGGATGAGTTTTTCTCTAATCTTGATTCTGACTATAAAAGAGTCTTAGAAAATAAAAAATGTCAGTTTACAACAAATCTATGTACCAAAAACCTAATCATCAAAACAGACAAATCAAGACTGAGACAAGTTTTTGACAACCTAATAAGTAATGCAATAAAGGTTGTCCCAGAGAAAAAAGGAATGATTGAGGCTGGTTGCATGAAAGAAAACAACAATCTAGTTTTTTATATAAAAGACAATGGTTTTGGTATACTGTCAGAAAAGCAAAAAGAACTTTTCCAAAAATTCTATCAAATTGATACGTCGGAAAGAAGATCTATAGGTGGAACAGGGCTTGGTCTTGCAATCTCAAAAGGCATAGTAGAGAAACTTGGCGGCACTATCTCTGTTGAAAGTGATGGGAAAACAGGAACTACTTTTTACATGAAATTTCCATCAGCGTTGAAAATAGTACATAGTAAGGTAATTTGATGGCACATGTTCATATGTTACAGCGAAATATAGAATCAGTTGATATTTCCAAATATTATATTGGTTACAATATTGACAAATTAGTACATGAAACAGACATAGATGTAAGCACGACTTAATAGCTTTAACAACAATAAACTAACAGTGACATTAGAATCATGGAAAATAGTATTACCTGCAGGAGATTTTGAGTTTTATGACCAAACTCATAATGCAGTTTAATACAAAAATTGGAAAGAATTTGTTATGAAAATTCTCATCATTGACGATAACGAAGATATTTCAAAAATGTTCTCCAAGTATATGACGATTAAAGGGCACTCGTGTTCTGTTGTTAATGATGGCAGAAGTGGTCTTAACCTGATTGAGAATCAGACATTTGATGCAATCATACTTGACATTGCTATGCCAGAATTTTCAGGCCGTGATGTTATAGATGAATTGAATAAAAGCGGGAAAATAAAAAACAAAAACATCGTGATATTGACTGCATCTGCAATGACATATGATGACGAATCAATGCTGAAAAGCAAAGGAGTTCGTTTATGTTTGAAAAAACCAATCGATCCAGACACTCTCTTGGATCAGATAAAACTGTTTGAAATAAAAAAAACAATGTAAGGGTGGAGTGAATATTTCACTAGACCAAAACCTAAATTGCAGATTATTTGAAGAGAGAACTAAACAAAGTGAACAAAACGCCTCAAGGGCTTTTTTTAAAGAATATGTTAAACTATAGAAAATACTTGCAAATAGGGATTGACTGGTCCTCTCAAGTATTAGAGCTTGATAAACCAGTATGTAGAGTATACTGGGATTCTGAAATAATTCGAACAAGATAAAAGCGCCTAAACTACAAATCAATTAGTGGTAAAAATATATACAAAAACTGGTGATGACGGTTCTACCGGTCTCATAGGAGGTAATCGTGTACGAAAATCAAGTCCTAGGATAATTGCATATGGCACAGTAGATGAATTGAATTCATCACTTGGAATTGCACTCTCATTAAAGTTAGATGTTGACATTGCAGATTTGTTGACAAAAATTCAAAATGATTTGTTTGTAGTTGGTGCAGACTTAGCTAATCCAGATTTAAAAAACATATCAAATAGAGTGACAGATGACATGGTTGAATTTCTTGAATCAAATATAGATGAACTAGAAAAGGAACTGAGCCCAATTTCTTATTTTATATTGCCTGGAGGCGACCAAATAGCATCACAAGTACACATGGCCCGTGCAATATCGCGTAGAGCAGAAACTAGCATTGTGTATTTGGCAGAACTTGAAGAAATAAACAAGACATGTAAGATTTACATAAACAGATTGGCAGATTTACTTTTTGTCATAGCCCGTGTTATCAATAAAAGAAAAATGATCAAAGACATTGCCTGGAAAAAATAAAGACACACTTTAATTCCCCGGAAATTGGATATTTCGATGTGCCGCCGTAGCTCAGCCCGGGAGAGCACTCGGCTGAAGACCGAGCTGTCGCGCGTTCAAGTCCCGCCGGCGGCACTGTAATTTTATTAATTAGATCATGTGATCGACGAACAATCTTGAGACAAGTTTAATAATATGGTCTCCAATTTTGGTTAATCGTCATTGGCAAAAGATAAGAAAAAAGAGACAAAGAAAAAGAGTTCTAGTGAAAAAAAGAAAAAAACACCAGCAAAAGCTAAGCCAAAACTAAAACAGGATTTGGTTTCTAGCGATGATGCAGGAATTATCGTGGTAGAAGATGATACGAATATGGATAAAGAAGCTGAACTTGAGGCACGAAAAGCGTATCTTGAAGAGGCACGTTCTCAAGAAGCTTCAGAAGATTAATTCTGTATCTATTAATTTCAACTGATTCGTTGTATGAATTTTATTTTTTAAAAGATCATACTTATCCATACGTGAATCATAATATCATTAATGCGAGCACTTTGTCTAATTACTGTCAAACCAGGTAAAGTAGATAATGTAATACTAACACTTCGAAAAATTCGAAAGGTGGTACGAGAAATAATGGTTGTAACAGGCAGAGCTGACATTGCGGTAGTTCTTCAAGGAACAATTGATGACATTAACAACGTTGTAATTGATTTTAAGAAGATTAGGGAAATTGTTACTACTGAAACTCTAATTGAGGTGGAGGTAAACCTGGGATGGTAAAAGCAGTAGTACTGGTAAAGTCTCCAAAAAAACTTATTGCAGCAAGATTGCGAATGGTAAAATCAGTATATGATTCGTTTCCAGTAAGTGGTCAATTTGATGCAGTAGCTTTAATCGAAGTTAAATCATTGTCACAGATAAAAGATGTTACCTCTGAAATCCAAAACATCAAAGGTGTAGAAAGAACTGAAACATTGGTTCAAGTAGTATAGCATAAGGGTTTTTAACAAAGTATATTCAAACTTCACTATGAACATAAAGCATCTTGGTAGCGTAATAATCGCAGTATCAAACTTGGAAAAATCTGTAAAATTTTACAATGAAATAATAGGTATGCCAATTAAAAATAAAAGAGAAAACTGGGTAGAACTTGGAAAGCAAGGTGCTACAGTTATTTTACATCCTGCAACAACTAAAATAAACACAGGTACGTCTATTGAGAATGGCATTGTAATTGGTCTTGTAGTTGGTGACATACAGTCTGCAATACAAGAACTCAAATCACAAAACGTTACAATACACAGAGACATTGAATCTCACAAGGCAGGTACAAACGCAATAGTTTTGGATCCTGATAAATACATGATATCTTTGTTTGAACCTGCTCCTCCAGATAGTGCAAAACAAGCACGAGGATTCCACGGGTTTGCTCCACTCTAGATTAATTTTTTGATTTTATCAATTATTTTATCTAGAGAATTTATGGTCACATTTTTGTCAACTGAAATATAATAAATTCCTTCATTTCTTTGGAATGCAATCAAAGTAACTTTGTCATGTTTAAAAATTGCACAATCCATACTACCTATTGCATTATCATTTGTGCGTCTCATTGTTAATAGAGTTGAAATTAGAAAGAATTCATTTCTAGCTGGTTCTGATTTTAAATATATTTTGGTACCAGGTCTTATTATTCCAGTCATAGTTCTTCCATATTCATTGATTAGCCCTACATATCTTACCGATTTTGATGATAGGAGAATTTTCTGGCATTTTTTTCTATAAACAGAAATATCTTCTTGCCATTTCTCAGCTGGAGTTCTTACCATGTTCAATATGACGTTATAGGCTTTATAAAGGTGGATTTTATTTTTGCTTTTGTTTTTCTAAGTCTTTTTTTAATGTGGCGTTTTCTTTTTTTAGTTGTTCATTTTCGACTTGAAGTGTATTGATAGAATTTACTCCTTTATGCATGGGGTGTGATGGACCAAACTGGTTTGGCGCCAAGTCAAAAAGCCCGGCTGCATATTGTTGGAACATTGTGTAAAAATCTGACAATCTTTCCATCATTACTGAATTGTCTCTAACTATGCTGTCTTTTAGCTTGCCAGTCATAGATATCCCACGAGGATGATTTGTCATTGGCGGCATACGTGGAAATGCAAATGGACTGTTTACCATATTTTGGTATTGATTGTAAAACTCTAACATTTTTTTTGTATCCATATTCCACATATCTTATGAGGTTTTTTGCCCCTTATTTCACCTTTACGTGTTAAAAATTAGGCATCGTACATAAAACAGATTGTCAACCGATGGTCATTTTTTATCAAGATCAGCTGATCGCTGATCCTTATAGAAGCCACAGATCTCATTTGATAAAATGACAAAAACAATATCTATGAGTTGTATAAAATGTAAAAAAAATATAGTTTCAACTGATTTATACAAAATTGTAATGTATGTTGTCGGTGAAAAGTTTACCGATCATCATTATGAGCACATTGAATGTCCTGATAAATTTACTGTTTAATCAATTAGAGAATAAACGCGGTATAGTTTTCCAGTTTCTCTGTTATGATAATTCCACTGGGTTCCATGCCACTCGACTTCTTTGAATGATTGCTTTAATGATGGATGTAATTTGTCGTAAACATCCTCTCCAATTAGAATTTGATTTGGTCTGGCAAGAGCCGTTATCTTTGCGGCAATGCTCATTGCAGGACCAAGTATGTCTACATGTGATCTTGTCTGGTCTGATCCATATCTGACTATGGTATTTTCTCCAAAATCCATGCCAATTTTTGCACGGATCTCCGGATAATCATATTCGCTAAGAATTGGATTTATTCCTCTTTCTATTACATCAATCATGGTTCTTGCGCAGTTGACAGCGCTATCAGCTATCAAAAGTGGGCTGTCCTCTGTTACAAAATATCCTATTACTGCATCACCTACATATTTTAAAACATAACCATCATGATGTTTGATAACATATCTCATTTCTTGGGAAAAGGAACTTAGGATAATAGCCAGTTTTTCTGCAGGTAATTGTAGTGTCATCTCTGTAGATCCTACAATGTCTACAAAGATTACGATCATGTGTAGTTTCATATCTACATGTGATCGCAAAAATTGGTCAGACTCGTCTATTGAATAATCATATTCGTAACCTTTCTTTAATGAACTCCATACTCTTTTTTGAGTCTGCTTGATTAACGATTCAGTATCTAGGGCGCCAGATTTACCTGCGCCTAACATCATATCCACTATGTTGTTAGTAGATATTGGCTCTGATTTTTCTTCAACTGGACCCCCGCTCAAGATTTACTTCCTCTTTTATTCAAGGGGGAAATTCACTCCACAAACTGGGCATTGTCCGCGGTGACCTTTGTATTTAATATCGAAATATTGGACAATCTCTACATTACAGTTCCAGCAAATTATCTTCTTAAAAGACGTCTTAGGCATGTTTGATATGTAAATTTTATACTATTTGGTATAAAAAGAAACGTAATTTTCTTCATATCAAATTTAAGTGAGACTGGGAAGGAAAGACTGTGCAAATTCCTGCTAAATCTCAAGATGAGTTTATCAAATCAATGACTGAAAAAAGTCAGAAAATAAGGTCGGTATTTTTGGATCATGTAGTTATGTTGACAAAAAATGTAGACGTGAAAGTTATGCTAGGGGATGGTACTGTCTCTGAACAACACACGTTTGATCCTACATTGATTAGGCATTTTTATGGCGAGTTATTAAAAAAACTGTCAGATTGGAGGTCTCAGGATGTATCCACTTCCAATGAAAAAGATTTACGACGTATCTTTATTAGATTTGAAGCAAGAGAGGGAAATTATCTTCTCTCAGGATACATGTCTTTACAATATCATGCATTATTATTTTACAAACTAAACCATAGAGTAATTGACGTACAAAAGGAGCTTGCTGATATAACTGACAAGATAAATGAACTGGAAATCAATCTTGCTCCAAAAGGAGATCAAATAATTCAGGAAAAATTAAAAGAATTAGGTTATGAAACAGTAGATCAGCAAAAACTCTTTGAAATCTTATTCCAAAACGACAATCTTGCTAAGGAAATGATTGAACAAGTGTATTCTAATACGGATGAAAACTTTGCACAATTAACAAAGAGACGTTTGGATTTGTTCAACGAGCTTGATAACATGCTAATTGAGATTTATCATACAGTTCCAGTGATGATTGATGAGATGAAGATGATAGGAGCAGAAGAAGGATGTCTATGCCAATTTGATCTTGAGCATTTAAAGAATGAAACCAAAGAAGGAAATTTTGATCCAGCAAGAATTTCATCTAATATTAAAGAAAAATTATTGGTAAAAATGGATGAAGTTTTTAATGCAATAAAAATTTAAAAATTGTTTATATTCTAGTTCATTTTTATAATTTTATAATTTAGTCAAGGGGTCTATGGAACTGGATGCAAGGCATCATCATATGGGGAGTTGACGCCAAGCGACCCCTTGACACAGATCTGTGAGATCCGTAGAATAGTATTTAGCCTTTTCCAGATCGATGTAAATTTTATTCAAACAAGACATCTTTGTGCATTTTTTATGTCAATTTTTCATTAAAATCAAAAATACATGCGCTCTTTAGCGAACAACGTTTGGCAAGAAACCAAATATACAGTAAGAGATCTGTTGAATTTGTTGAATCTTACTTTTGATGATATACTAAAATCGCAAAAAATCCAAGGCAGTGTTATACGCAAAACCCCTATGGAAATGTCTGCTACATTTAGCCAGATTACAGGCTCTCAAGTTTATCTCAAATCAGAATGCCTGCAAAAGACTGGCTCGTTTAAGGTAAGAGGCGCATATGCAAAAATTGCTACTTTATCTAAAGATGAAAAGAAAAAAGGTGTCATTGCAGCATCTGCAGGAAACCATGCGCAAGGAGTTGCATTTGCTTCCGCACTGGAAAAAATTCCCTGTACCATAGTAATGCCTATTACTGCATCTCCTGCCAAAGTTGCTGCAACAAGATCTTATGGTGCAAATGTTGTACTGTCTGGAACAATCTATGATGAATCATGGTCCAAAGCATTAGAGTTATCAAAAAAGACAGGAGCTCAGATAATCCATGCGTTTGATGATGAAAAAGTCATAGCTGCACAAGGAGTGATTGGATTAGAAATTTTACAAGCATTGCCAGACGTTGATGAAATTTATCTTCCAATAGGCGGTGGAGGATTGGCAGCAGGTGTTTTAAAAGCAGTCAAGACAAAAAAACCCAAAGTAAAAGTAATTGGAGTCCAATCTACCGCATTTCCTGCCATGAAAAAATCTGTTGACTCTGGTAAGCTTGAATCAGTAAGAGGACAAATGACAATAGCTGATGGAATCTCTGTGAAAAAACCTGGCGAGTTTACATTTAAAATAATAAATGAATTAATTGATGATATAGTTCTTGTAGATGATTCTCAGATTGTAAAAGCCATGTTTCTTTTGATGGAGAGAACAAAGATGGTAGTGGAACCTGCAGGTGCAGTAAGTCTAGCTTATTTGCTTGACAAAAAACCATCTAAAGGAAAGAAGGTAGTACCAATACTTTCAGGTGGAAATGTTGACATGTATTTGCTAGGACAGATTGTGGCCAAGGGTCTTACAGAAATGGGAAGAATGGTAAAAATATTCATCGTATTGACAGACAAACCAGGTGCACTCAAGGAGGTAGTTGATGTTATCTCTGCACTAAGTGTGAACATAGTAGAAGTGGTACATGATAGATTGAGTACAAGCATCCCAGCAGGTACTGCAGGTGTAACTTTGAGCCTGGAGACTGAGAATGAAAAACACGCCGAGAAATTAATAATCTATCTAAAGGAAAGAAATATCCAATTTAAGATAATGACCTAAAATTTTGATTGAGTTAGCTGAGCAAGCTGGAATCAAATTAGATTTAGGACAAAACAAGATTGAAAGCCTTATCAAGTTAGCATCTAAAAGAGAATAGTTTGGGCTGTAGACACAATTACTGGTATTCACAAGGTGCTTTTCGTTGTAAAAAATGTGGTCATACAACTTACAAACCTCCTAAAAGAAAAAAGAATAACTCTATAATTCTAATCCCAATTATCATCGCAATTGCAATAGGAGGATATTTTGTTTATCAAACATATGGAACACCACAATCAATACAAAACGAGGCTAACAAAATCATCACGAATACTGAAAATAAAATCCAACAAATATCGCCACAACTTACCAATCTTTCTGGTTCACAAAACAAACCTTTTCCGTTGACAAGTGAAGATAATCGTGTGTCTATTGCCGTCTATAACGATTGTCATTCGACTCTTCGTTCAGATCAGAAAATTATAGTAACAACGTGCAGTTTTAACGCTCCCCCATATCAAAAAGTGTTCACATTCAACATGCCAGATGCATTAGAGCAAGCATTATACAATCAAGTACCATTGTGGGTTAAAACTAACGTATACCAATATGGTGAGTATAACTTTAAGATTGGATTATTCGATCAAGTTGGCGAAAAAAATTATACTGTGAGTCTGTGGCAATTTCCATCATGACCCCCGAAACTGAACAATTAGAATTTTTGATCATCAACACCCAACTACTGAACAGAACTATAATTCAAAATCTTTATTACTTAAATCATAAACTTAACAACAAATAGGAATTAAATCCTACAATTATTCCTACAAAAACTGATGCAATTATAGTTGTAATTTTTCTATTTACAAATTCCCCCATCAATTTCTTGTTCATTGTAAGTATGACAACTGGTATTACTGCAATTGGTATCATCAGACTCAAAATGAATTGACTATACACTAGTATGTGCAATGGATCAAAGCCAAGCAGTATGGCAGCAGTGGTTGGAATCACATTTACAAATCTTGTAATTATTCTTCGTAGCCACATGTTGACTTTTTTCCCCAAAAAACCCTCCATTATTATTTGACCTGCTATTGTTCCTGCAGCAGATGAGGCAATACCTGATGAGAGCAAAGTAATCACGAAAACTACTCCAGCAGATACTCCTAACAAAGGCACAAGTGTTTTGTAAGCTTCCGAGATTGATTGAATTTGAGAATTGTTAGGATAGAATGCAACCGCCGCCATTAGTAAGATTGCGGCATTTACCAAAGCAGCTATGGTGAGCAAAAATATGGTCTCGGCAAGATGTAATCTTCGCATCTTCCTTCTCTCCCCAAGTGTCTTACCACTTGCTTTTTCTTTTGTAAGAAAAGAATGTAAAAAGACAACATGTGGCATTACTGTAGCGCCAATTATGCCAACAGCGACAAACAATGCACTAGAATTTACAAAGTGAGGAGAAAATGAACCAGAAAGTATTCCGTGAATAGTTGGCGGTGCCACTAACAGCTCATAAACATAGCCAAAGCTTATGATTGAAACAAAAAGCAAAAAGAGCTGTTCAAGTAGACGAAACCTTCTTGATGTAAGTGCTAATATGATTATAACATCTGCAGCTCCAAAGATTGCAGCATAGATCATTGGCACCCCAAACAATAAGTTCAATGCAATGACTGTTCCAAGATATTCTGCAAGGTCTGTTGCAGCTGCTGCAACTTCTGCACTTAACCAATATGGGATGATGAATAACTTTCTCCCTAATTTTTCCCGCAAAATTTCAGCCATACTTCTTTCTGTAGCAATTCCTAATTTTCCAGATAGATACTGGACTAGCATCGCTATGGCACTTGAAAGCCACACCACCCATAATAACGAATAACCAAAAGCTGCTCCACCTTGTAGATCTGTTCCATAATTTCCAGGATCCATGTATGCTATGCTTACTATTAGTGCAGGACCAGAATACGCAATGAACTTTCTAAAAATACTCATAAAACGAGATATTTTTGAATTGGGTGAATGCAATGTGATAGTTGCATTATGGTCAAATCCTCATATAACATTTAGCTTAGGCTACATAATTTAGCTTAGTCTAAATTGATCCATATTTGAATATCGAATCATTCTGCCCATATCTTGATTGTGCCATTTTTGTACTTTTTATAAAGATCTAGTTTGTATAATTTTTTTTCCAGTTCTTTTTTAAGAGACTTTGGTACTGCTATGTGAAACGGGATTTCTTTGCCATTCATTCCTAGACTGGTAAATGCCCTGAACTGGGGAACAAGATTTTCGTCATCTTTGATCTTAATTTTTGCCTCACCTAGGTGCCTCAAAGCTCCTTTCATTCCTTCCAAATCTGGTTTGTATCCGTCTCTTTCTTTTGGAGCAGGTAATTTTCTATACTTTTCCTCAAAATATTCTGGAATTCCATCAATATCCAAATGTGTAATGGTTATTCCAAAGTCTTCCATGGATTTTGCTAATGAATTTAATAATCTTTGATGAGCTTCTGAAGCCATCTATTTTATATCAAACTAGGAACAATATAAGTCAAAATTGATTTAACAATGACAAAACCAAAAATCCTTGCATTTGCAGGAAGCACTAGAACTGATTCATATAATAAAAAACTAGTCAAAATATCTTCTACTGGAGCAACAGAAGCAGGTGCAGACGTTACAATAATTGATCTCCGGGATTTTCCAATGCCCATTTATGATGGAGATTTGGAGCAAAAAGACGGGCTTCCGTCTAATGCGCGCAAGCTCAAGGATTTAATGCTAATACACCAAGGATTTCTTATTTCCTCACCAGAGTATAACAGCTCCATCTCAGCTGTTTTTAAAAATATGATTGATTGGACATCGCGTCAATCAGAAGGTGAAATTCCTTTAGCTTGTTTTAAAAATAAGGTTGCAGGAATAATGAGTGCTTCTCCAGGTATGCTTGGTGGTCTTAGAGGGCTAGTCCATGTGAGGTCTATACTTGGAAACATTGGAATCATTGTATTGCCAGATCAAATAGCAATAGCAAAAGCTCATGAGGCTTTCAATGAAGATGACACATTAAAAGACAAAAAACAGGAGGAGCAAGTCAAAAAAATTGGCGCTAACGTAGCCAAAATATTGTTAAAACTAAATGACTAAAATCAAAATAAAAAATTAAAGGACAAATTGACTATTTTCAACAACTAAATAATACTCGTTCCTAGGTTATTTCGGATCGGTGGTCTAGCTGGTAGGATACCGCACTCACACTGCGGTGGTCAGGGGTTCAAATCCCTTCCGATCCATTTTTAATATTTTCATAACATTTAAGTCGATAACAAAAAAAGAAACAAAACATGCGCATACTACAACTTCATTGCGACAGTATCGAATTTACACCTGTGAAAAAGGAGATAAAGTCAGCTGAGGAAATTGAACCTTCTTCCAAAAAATTAGACGAGGTTGTAGTGGCGTTTGTAGCAATTGAAGATGGAGACAACTCTATTGTTGCAAAAAAAGCAATGTTAGAAATTACAGAATCAATGAAAAAAGTAGGATGCAAAAAATTATTATTATATCCATATGCGCATCTTAGCTCAAAGCTTGCATCCCCAAGTACTGCATTATCAATATTAAAAGAAATGGAATTACTTGCCATGGATCTTGAAGTGTCAAGAGCACCATTTGGGTGGACAAAGTCTTACAAAATTCAAGTCAAAGGTCATCCTTTGGCAGAAAACTCTAAAACAATTACTGCAGATGACAAGGATTCTACTTCAGATGCTGTCAAGGCTGAATCAAAAATCCAATCATATTGGCATATCATGACAACTGATGGAAAGATGCATAAAGTTGAGGAATTTAATTTCGCAAAACATCCTGGTCTTGAAGTTTTAGCAAAATATGAAGCTGCAAAGAAAAGATCTGTTGACGAACCTCCTCCACATGTCAGATTGATGAAAAAAATGGCCATAGCTGACTATGAACCAGCATCAGATTCTGGAAACATGAGATTTTTCCCAAACGGTAGACTGATAAAATCTCTCTTAGAGCGATATGTCACAGACAAGGTAATGGAGTATGGAGGATTAGAAGTTGAGACACCTATCATGTATGACTCTCATCATCCTAGCATGGAGAGCTATTTTCACAGATTTCCAGCACGACAGTATAACATCAATTCTGAGGGAAAACAACTCTTTTTACGATTTGCAGCTTGTTTTGGCCAATTTTTAATGGCAAAGGACTTTCAACTATCATACAAAAATATGCCGCTAAAACTATACGAATTGACAAGATATAGCTTCAGAAAAGAGCAATCAGGTGAACTTGTAGGTCTAAGAAGATTGCGCGCATTTACAATGCCTGATTGCCATGCCATGTGCAAAGATATGGAACAAGCAAAAGAAGAATTTAGAAAAAGATTTGATCTATCAAGAGAAGTCATCAAAGGTGTAGGCATGGAAGAGGCTGATCTTGAAATGGCAATCAGATTTACTGAAGAATTTTATAATGAAAATAAATCATTGATTGAGGAGCTTGTAAAAAAGATTGGAAAACCAGTACTAGTTGAGATGTGGAAAGAGCGATTTTTCTATTTTGTATTAAAATGGGAATTTAATTATGTAGACAGCATGGGTAAAGCATCGGCACTATCTACGGACCAAATCGACGTTGAAAACGGTAAACGCTATAACATTGAATTTATAGATGAAAACAACAAACCACTAAATCCAATCATACTGCATAACTCTCCAAGCGGTGCTATTGAAAGAGTAATTTATGCACTACTTGAAAAAGCCGCAAAAGACACCTCTGAAGGAAAAAAACCACAATTTCCTTTATGGCTTGCACCAACACAAATTAGACTCATACCAGTAAAGCCAGAATTTCTTGATTACTGTGAAAAACTGGCAGAAAAAATATCAACAAATGATATACGGGTAGATGTTGATGACAGAAACGAAAGCGTTGGAAAAAGCATCCGTGATGCAGAAACAGAATGGATAAGATACATCATAGTTATTGGTGAAAAAGAGGTTAACACTGAAAAAATAGGCATAAGGGATAGGAAATCTGCTGATGCAAAGATTCTTTCAATTGACGAATTGATAAAATCAATAAAAGAAGAAACTCTAGGAAAGCCACTTATGAGATTAAATATGAACAAGCATCTTTCAAAGCGACCGCAAATTATGGTCTAAATGTAAAAATTACCTAGAAATATATTTTTTAATGTAATTAAGATGCATCCAAATCTCTAGGGGTAATCTCCAGAGCTTTGTTAAAAGATTCTATTGCTTCATCATATCTGCCTAAACTGCGAAGAGCAACACCTTTCTTGTTCCAAATGTCAGGATTGTTTGTATTGGTAACCAGTATTTTTTCAAAACAACCAAGAGCTTCTTCGTATCTACCGTCTTCCAAAAAACTTATTCCTTTTTTCATAATCTCTTTAGTGTCTGCATCCATGTCTAGTATTAGTAAGTCTTGCTTATTTTGTTTCTTAATGTGAAATATTCATTGCAATGATTTCGGACATTAGCTTTGCAGCAAGTGATGCAGTTGCACCATTATCATATGGTGGGCAAAGTTCTACTATGTCCATACATGGTATGTTTTTTTCTTCTAAAGAATATATCATGTCAAAGAGTTCTCTTGAGGTAATGCCCAACGCTTCTGGGTTTCCAACACCTGGCGCAAATGCAGGATCTAATACATCCAAATCTACACTGAGATAAATTTTGTCAAACGTAGAAACTGCATCTTTTACTAGCTTTGGACCTTTTCCCTCACGAATATCTTTGTCCATGATGGTTCTCACCTTGTGTTCTTCTTTGAATGCAAGCTCTTCTTTTACAAAGGATCTTGCACCAACATGAATAATGTTTTCAGCTCCACGTTTTTCAATTATTCTTCTAAGGTATGCCGCATGACTGAGTTTGATATCTGCATATTCATCGCGTAAATCATAGTGTGCATCAAAAACAATGTAGCCCGTTTCTTTTGGAAAACTCATGTATGTTCCATAAGTAATTGAATGCTCTCCGCCTAGGATGATTAACTGTTTTTCTCTTTTGGCAAGTTCAGCAGTTATCTTTCCTACCATATCTATCACTTCTGCGGCAACAACGGTATGTCTTGTATTTCCCAAGTCTTCTATGTTTACGCTTTCTAAATCAACATTAAATCTTGTGGAGAATATTTCTATATTGTTTAATGCAAGTCTTATCGCATCTGGTCCAAATCTGGTTCCTGGTCTAAAAGAATGTGTTGAATCAAATGGAACTCCGTATACTATTGCAGAGACATCACCTTCTTCATTTGGACTAGTTATCAGGGGATTTCTATTCATGTAAAGATCAAGGTAACTCATTTTACTAGATGGGCTGTCGATATTACATCATATAATAGTATACCACAGAAAATGTTTTTTAAAATTAACATTAAGACAAACTAAATCTAGTTTGCAATAGCATTGCTTGGCATGCTGCATTCTGGATGTATTTGAATTTCTCCAATTTTCCTGCAGTGCATACATTTGAATTGGATGCATTCTTTACAGTCGGGGCAAGATTGAAATTCTTGCAAAGTTTCTCCACACGACCTACATGAATCTTTTCGCATATTTATAAAAATTACATGATCCTCTTATAAATTATATGAATATTAGAATAACCTAATTGTACTCAATAGTTTAAAACAATACACTTAGTTCCAAAAGAACTGGTCTAACCCTGTTTGCTTTGGTGCCCCAATGAGGGTGGCAAAGTCAAGGTCCATAGACGAGAGAATTTGATCAAAAGTACTTTCCATAAATTCCATGTATTTGGCAGAATCAATCTCATCAGGTCTTGCTAGTTCAACGGGTTTGACACCTGGCTTGTTAATTATTTTCACATATGATATAATGTCACCTTTTTTTACCTCTCTAATTTGTTCTAAAAGCTTGGCTGCACGGATGTGCTGTGGAACGGTCTTTACATACTCTGATGGAGCTTTGCTTATCATTACATTAAATGCAAGTTCAACAAGTGGAATTTGTTTTGCTTTTAATTTTTTTGCATAACCTGCTATCATCTCACTGATTCTTTCTTTTGATTCGGTAAACTCTTGTGTTGTTTTTACTTTGGACAAAATCTCTAAAATTTCATAAAATAAAGTTCTAATAAATGGCGGCGTGTGAGATTTTTTCCCGGTGAGGCCTTTGACATCGACTTTGCCATCTTTTTGTACTCCTAGATAATTTTTCTTTCTTGTACTTAATACCACATATCTATACTCTTTGTCAAGATCCAAGTCAACACCGAATTGTTCCTTTGCCCAGCTTACAACCGTTTGAATCTGATCTTTTGTCGGACCTTTTAGGAATAATGAATCAGTATCACCGTATAGTACTTCGATGCCAACCGATTTGCATTTTTCAATTGTTTCTAAAATTGTATATCTGCCAACGGCAGTGGTTGCCTCTGCTACTGGTAAGCAATAAAGAGGAAATATTTCTGCACCCATTACACCATAGCTTGCATTGAGTATGACTTTGAGCGCTTGACTTACTACCGTATACAATTGTTTTTGATTCTCATCAAGTGATGGGTTTTTTGCAAGATTTTTGTAATAGTTTACTCGCAAATCCCGCAAAGAGCCAATCAAAACTGCGGTAAGGCCGTTTTTGCGTGTGCATACCCAGTGATTTGTCCCAGGAATGGTATTTTTCTTGCATTCGTCATGAACACATCTTACTGTCTCATATGAAAGATTTCGTACCTTGATTATACTAGGATACAGACTTGCAAAGTCCATTACGGATACATCAAAATGAATTCCAGCGGTTGGCTCCACAACTAGCCCTCCACGATATTTCTTGTCTTTGATGATTGCTTCTGTTGATGCAGATGGAGATTTTTGATCAAGCTCCTGTCTTTGCGGAATCAAAAAATTATGTTTTCTGTGTTCAAAATAAAACAAGCTACGAATCCATTGTGACACTCCCATTCTTGAAATGTCATCAATTGGCATTCTTGCAATTCTAGTTATGACAACTAGCAAATCCATTAGCAGGTCATTGTTAAAGCTTGTCAGATTTTGTGTTAGCTTTGCATCATTGTAACAATAGTTTGCAAGTTCATATAATGAAAGATCGTCAAGCTCCCCGTCGTAATCAATTTTTGATTCATTTAGCAATCCTTCTGAAACACTGTTTAGTGAAAAATCATTATACTTGTGACTAAATGCATAAATCTGAAA
>Ga0207103_10070_pt1 | contig 29925 bp, 27 predicted proteins | sample Alteio_BWMinHeat_81_FD_153546 | JGI IMG/M metagenome (GOLD analysis project Ga0207103, IMG submission 153546) | Enriched cells from forest soil in Barre Woods Harvard Forest LTER site, Petersham, Massachusetts, United States -... | ecosystem: Environmental > Terrestrial > Soil > Temperate forest >...
CCGCCGTAATTGTTAAAGGCGGTATTATAAGCATTGGCCAACTGGGTGAGGGTAGTATCGTCAACCAGGTTAACAAAGGCATTCAACACATCATTGGTGTTGTTTAAAGCGGCATATGGCACGTTGAACCGCTTTAAACTAACCTGGTTTAAAAAATCAAAGTTTACGTTGTTGATGTTAAAGGTATTCGAATAGTAGATTATTGCCCCGGGCAGATCTTTTATGGCCACCAGCAAAGGCCTGATAGTGAAAGCCATTGTTGCGCCGCTGTTATTGCAATCGAGCATGTTGCAATTCTTCAGATCGGTTTCGCTTGCTTCCAGGAACAGCACTACCACATAATCCAGCAAAAAATTAGTGGCTGACGATATGGTAACCGCGTTTAATTTTGAAGCAGCATCCAGCGCGCCGTACTGGGCATCGCTTATCAGCATCCAAACATTTTTATTCTGGCAATACGGCTTAAAAAATGGCAGGTTACCGGCGTAGGTGAATGGCAGGTCCTGCGGCATGTCAACCGGGGCATATGGGATATAATAAGTATAGTCCGTTGTATCCTGTGTGATCAGGTAGCCCTGTGAGGTTATCCCGCAGCCCCTGGTTATTTCAATAACACCGGGATTAAGTACAATGTCTAATCCGCAAACAATGCCTATTCCAATTAATTTGTTCCTTGTCCAGCGGTTTTGCTGGTCGAGGTAATTAAAGGTTTCGTTAAGGTGGTCATTGGTGAGCACCTGATCTGGTTCGAATACGATGTATTCAATTGGATTTGCCATATATCAATTTTTTAAAGATCCTAAAACAGTTTTGCCCAGCATTACCGGGTTGGTGCCCTGGCTTTCGGCGCAATCGTGCAGCGTGGCTACCGGGTATTCGCTATAAAGTGTAAACAATAAATTTAACAGGGTGTCATTCTTCGTTTGCAGTATGCCGACGGTAGTAGCGTCCAGCGCGTAATTTGCCAGCGCGGCTATCCATTCCTTGTAGGCGATCTCGAAATTATAAAGCAGCACATCATTCACCCAGCATACTTTGACGATGGTATGCGCGGGTAATTCCTGGCGGATAATGTCTTCGAAATAGCTCCTGAAAGCCATGTTCTGGAAATGTACCGGCCAATAAGGAATTACAACCGATATGCGGAACGAATAAGGGTCCTGCTCGCCGCAGAAATCACAGTTCGGATCGAGGCATACCGGCGCGGGCTTAAATGTTGCGTTGCGCGGCCTGAGCAGGATATGTTCTACCAGGTGCATGCCTTCATTGTCGCATTCGGTGTTGAAATCGGTTATAAACTGTGCCAGGCCGGCCTCAGCGGCCTGCTGGGTGGTAAAATCATTGCTCTTTGCCAGGTTGTTGCCGCTATTGTCGGTAACATAAATGTTCCAGCTACCCGCTGTTTGGCTGACCGAAAAGTTTTCCCCGGCCAATATGAGTTCCATAAAACCAGGCAGCGCGTTATCCAGGTCCGCTTGTGTTGCATAGCTGTTAACCGAGGTTAATGTGTTGCCATTGCTGTTACTGAAAGAAAACTGGTACTTTGGAGGAGTATCATTTGTGGTGATAACCGTGGCTTTACCAATACAATATAAAAACCTGCGGAAGTAACTCCGGGTTCCGGGCGGAATAACCGGATCCTTAAAGCCACCCAGGGTGCTGAGCTTTTTTTCGGCGCCCGATACATTATCCGTATCCCAAAACATCGAAGTATCGAGGGTAAAATCGGCCTTTTGCGGAAAATAGTTGAATGCACGGCCCCGCTGGTAGCTTGTTACAGGGTAATCCTTCAGGAACTGGATCTTGCTGTTGATCAGGTCGGCCGGATCGATGCTTGTTTCCTGCTGGGTGGTATAATCAAGCGAATACAACAACAAAACATATTGGTTAAATGATTCGGCGAAACGACTCATCAGGTGATCGAGGAAACGGTTCCTGCGGTCTAAAAACACTTCGTTTAATTCGTATAGCTTTTGCCAGTTATTTACCGTTGCGCTCGCCGAGTTTTGGTTTTCCATTACCCGTTGCTGTATGGTTTTAGCTGCCGCGTTTTGCGCATAAATGGGCATTATATCTTTTATATCGCTTAAAAACTGCGCATAATAGGTTTGCACAGTGGCATCGGTAGAAAATAACTCCTTTGCATTTTTTAACTGGGAAAAGAAATCGGCCAGCAGCTGGTCATAAAGCAGCAAATAAGCCTTTAGCTGGTTTGCCTGGGCTATTCGTTGGGTGCTTGCCGAAGGTGGCAAGCCCGCGACGCTGATCCCATAGGTTTGCGGGAAAAGATTTTCTATCGAAGTATAACTATCCAGTGAGTAATAAGTCCCTACGGGAACCGGAAGATCGTCGGCATGACCTGAAAGCTTGTTCCGTGCCTTTACCGCGTTCATCCATTTTAAAATACTGCGCACGTCCGAAAGCGCGGGGATATACGGAAATTGGTTTTTATAGAAAAGTATCTTTGATTTGGTTTCCGCAAGTACGGGTTTGCATCCTTGCGTGATGGGCATGCACCATTTTTTGCCGACCTCGCCGGTAACCGGCACATCATCCGCGCCATATTTGGTCATCCGGAAATTTCGTACCGCCAGCACACCTTCAATATTCATGATCAGGCTGATGATCTCCGACCCGTAAATTTCCTGCCGTAACTGCGTTGCCTCCAGCTCAGTAGTATCTATAAACCCATGCTGTAAAATGGGGCCTTCAAAAATTTCGTCGGTGGTATAGCCCTTTGCCTGCATGTCGCTCAACAGGTAAAAATTTACCGATGGATCAAGATATTCTTCAATTGCATAAAATACCTGGGCCTGCACCTGTTCCATATCCGCCGAGGGTATGGCATCGATATCGCAGCAGATGGCAATTTCTTCGTCCTTAATGGTGGTAACGCTTACAAAATCCTCGCACAGGTTGCGGTTTTGATTAAGCGTAAGAATAGCAGTTTGAACGATGCCTTTTGACTTTTGTATTTTTAACAGGTAAAGGCCGGCGACTTGCGCAGCGAAAGTCGCATTAAAAAAGCTCTGAATATCTGTCACCCCAATGGTCTGCCCCGCCGGTTGCAGATCAACCGCTATGTTTCCGTTAAGTGTAAAAGTATGGCCCGTTCCGCCGGATATGTATGTAAAAGCTATCGCTACCGGCACATTGTCGCCTGTTGGAAAACTTACGCTTACACCGCTTAATGGTTGGGTGTTATCGGCGACCAAAAGCGCAGCCACTGAAGGGTCGTTCCATACCGGAAAAACCACGGTAAGGCTAAAAGCCCCGCTCGGAAGTGTGAGGTATGCTGGGCTTAATACCTGCAATTCGCCATTATTCAGGTCGCCAAACTGGTCGTCGTTATCCAGGTCGAGCAATACGTTGTACAGTCCTGAGAGGTAAACAGGATGGGGCGTGGGCGTATAGGATAGGGCGTCTTTTTGGCAATCGGCAAAAATCGCGATCTCGCCGGCAGGAACGGTGTGATCGCTGACGATGTAGTGGTCGCTTGATAAAAACCAGGCATTGTGCACGCCCACAATGTCGATCATCAGTTTACGGTAATCGTCAATATTCAGCGGTGATTGGGTGAGGATGTTTTTTGCCGTATACAGTGTTTGCGACTTTGATATAGCCCCGTTTTTGTCGGTCAGCAAATCCTCCATGGGAAGGTCTGTGCGGTACCCCAATTCGGTGATGGCATAGCACAGTGCTTCGAGGATGGTAATACCGGGGTCATGCTCGTTATAATCTGTCCAGATATCACTCCCCAATTGCTGAATATATTCCAATCCAGCCTGCCTGAGGAAGGCATAATCCTGGTCGTTGGTCAGGACAGGGGTTTTGGTTATGGTTAAATCAGTCATCAGCAATCACAATTAGCGGGTGTAGAAATCAGGTGTTTTGTATTGGTCGCCGCATCATAATAGGATACCAATATGGAACGGGCCGTTGTTGGTACAGCTTCTTCAATATCATAAAAGGCCTGTTGAACTATTGATCCGTCGCGAACGAATTGGTTCATTTTAAAACAGGTAACGAAATCGACATAATACCTTTCCTCGACAAAATTGAGCACCACTGATTTTTGGATCGTCGTGCCAAAATCAATATCCTGCGGGTTACCAAAGGCCCAGGGCGTCAAAAACTGTTCAATGTCGCTGTTGAGTTGGTTGGTGAAGAAAACAGGATCGTAATTCTCCTTAAATGTTACCGAGAAATCAAACTGCACTTCCTCAAATTGCGGGTTACATAAATTTAGCTTTACAAACGGCGAAGTCAGCGTTTGCAGGTAAAGCTGTATTTCGGTAAGCAGGCCAATACTTGTATATGGCCTTAATATATTGGAGGAACTTAACTGCGTCAGGTCGGGAATAGTGATCACCATTACCTGCCCGGCCAGCATTTCGGAGTATTTGGGCTGCCCGGTTTTCTCGTCGGTTATAAACCCGGTGTGGTTAAGGCATTTTACCTTAAAAATTTGCGGGAAATATTGCAGTGTCAAACGCTCATAATCCCATGCTGTAATTGCGCGGTGTTTATGGCGCAAACGCTCACTCACCCGAACGTAAAACTGATCGTCGGTTTCAGCAATGCGCCCGCCGAATGAACTATACGGCTGCTGGGTTTGCTTTAACGCGCCGTCCGCCACAGCAGGCTTGCTGATGGTGTTCGGCGGAATGGGATTTGTAAATACGATGTTGTTTGCGGGAACCTGCACAAACTCCGCTTTGGTGGCGTTGGCATCGATGGCTATTAAATTACATACCGCATCGGTGTCATGTTCAACTACAGCCTTTATCCAGATCAAATTATTATCGGCACGCGTATTATTTATCGTGGCATCCCCGGGGACGTTGAAAATCACCAAGCCCGAAGTGGTTAAATTATTGGTTTGATCGGTTACCGACTGCGCGTTAAATTTTACCCAGTTGTTCGCACTCAAGTAGTACCAGTCAACCTCCGTCATATTTTTTAATGGATTTGCGCTGCCATCGGATACCTCGAACAATACCGGGAATGTTTCATCAGGCAAGGCAGCCGCCAAGCCTATCCACAGTTCGCCCCCATTGTCGTTTATGTTGCCGTCATCAAGATTAAATAAAGGCAAAAAGGTAAGCGGCGCGTCGGTGCTGATAAAAGGATGCATTTCGCGGTAGCCAAATGGCTCGATATGATAATAAAAGTTACTGCGGGCGTCAAAGGCAGCAGCCGTGTCGGTAAACAAGAACCTATCTTCTGCGCTGTAAGTAATACTTATCGACTTGATGGCGGGCGGCGTTGCAACCGGGGTTGTTACCTTGTTTACGGTGTACCCGGTTACTTTCGGCGGGGTACTACTGTCATAATTTACCGTAACAGATGGCTGGGGTATGCTGTTAAGAAATGTGCTGAGGTTATAATGCGTGCCATTCAGCTCAAGTTCGATAAAACCATCAACCGAAGTGATGGAATAAGCATCGTTTGCGGTAAAATCAGCCGGCGATTGCACGATATTTTCCAACCCTGTGGTATCTACCGCAGGCGGACCGAAAAAGTTGAGCCCTGCGATTGCTGAAAAGCCCGGATCAATTATTGTAAATTCACTGGATGTACCGGATGATGGTAATTTAACCTCGAATTTCGGGGTCATCTTTATCTCCGGGACAAAGTGAAGCGTTGCGTTTTTTATCGTAGAAATAATGGTGGAAAATGATGATGTCTGCGAATCTATGCTGATGCTGGAAGCAAACAGGCTTACCGTATCGTTGTTTATGGCCTGCCAGTCGCCCTTTGTTAGCGCCAAGATGTTTACGGTAGTACTGTCAAGCGGCTCCTGCTGCCACTCCAGGTTTATGGTCAAATCGGTTAGCGATTTTTGAAAGATCTCCTTACTGCCGATAATGAATGACGCCCCGTCATCAGGGAAATCACCAAATAGTTTAAATGGCTTTGATGTGTCGATTTTGCCGTCATCATTTTGCAGCATCAGATTTTTGACCGCATCGACGGTCACCGATACGCCAATTGATGTTATCCTGGGCAGTTTGATCTTTTGATAGAAGGTATAACTGCTCAGCATTACCTGTACCATCGGCAGCGCTGCGGTAAAGTTACCGCTATGTATTTTTGAAGAATAGGGCACTATGGCCGGCGCGTCGCCCAACAGGACAATTGTTAGTGAGAATGAACTGCTGTCGATAATGTTCGCTACATAACCTGTAGCGGTATACCAGCCTTTCGCACCAGTAAGCTGAACGGTGAATATGCCAGTCAGATCGGTTGCTGCAATACCGCCCAGGCTGTTGCAATTAAAAGTGAGCGTTATCGTCCGCGTGCCTTCATTCAGGTACAATACATTTGTGGCGAGGGCAAATCCAAGGGGTGCGGTCGTTACATTTTGCTGGGGATCGCCAAAGGGGTACCATGAGCCGTCCGCGCTCAGCAGTTTTGCCCCCTGTCCATCTTCGGAATTGGCAACCGGCGCCGAAAAGAGCGTTACGGGACTGATGCCTTTGTTCAAAAATATGGAGCGCAGCAACTGCACACTTGCCGTTTGCAGCACTACATCATTAGTTGTTGCGTAAAACAGGTTGTTTTTGTTCGCATCCTTGCCTGCACTAAAATTTGTGCCCGCAGGTATCAAATGCTGGGCAATGTTTTTTTGCAAGGTAAAAACCAGGTGAACAAAGTCGGCCTGCGCCGCACTGTTGGTTAGCGCTAAAACATCCTTGTAATAAAAATCGAGGTGCCTTTTTGTGTATTCATTTAAATGCTGTTGTGCGTAGCCGAAGAGCTTTAAGAAAGTAAGATACAAAGCATAATGCGGCTCATGTGACGGGTCGGTGTCCAGCATATCTGCCAGGAATACAGGCGTGCGGCCGATAATATTTGTAACCCCGTCAATAAACGACTGGTAAACGCCTACGAATAAATTATGGGTTAGAACGTGATCTATATCATTGCGCAATGACCCGCTTAAAACGATATCGGCTGTGGTAAATGAAGCGTCGAGGTTAAAGGGCGGGATCAGCTTTGCCGGAGGTGTTATAACAGGTATGTTAAAGTGCTGCGATAGAACGAGCGTATCGACGGGCGTTAAAGGAGTCGTAAAAGTTGATGTGTCGTCGATCAGCGAATCGGGTAAATTGTTCCTGAACAGGTTGTAGTAATATAACAGCCCATTTAAAGGAGTTGCCAGGCTGGATGCGATCGATACAGATAAAAACGTCGCATATTCCGAATCCGCCGGCAATTGTTTGTAAGCATTATTGAGCCCGATGGCCAGCGAAAAAGCGAAATCGAATAAAACTTTAAAATAGTTTTTTGCATCAGGGTCTGTAGTTGTCGGGTTTATGGCTGTATCGCTTATTGTTTTTATGAAAGGGGCATAATCCTGGGTTTTCCAATCGGCCAGGGCGGCGATAATAACAGCGCTGTCATTGCTCATCAATTGCTCCCAATTGCCGGCGATCTTATTGCTCAGGTCATAATAATTTAAATACGCGGCATATTTTTTGGTGAAAAGGATCAGGTCGGCCACAGTTCGTTCATCGACCAGCGGACAGGTGGCCAACAATGCATCCAACGAACGCTGCGCCTGGCTGGTGCCGTCGGATGTAAGTAACAGGGTGTCTAAACAATTTGCCATTATTGTATTTCTGTTCCTTCGTTTATATAATACGGATATACAAAATTGAACCTTGAATTGGTGGTACGCACGGTATAAACAAGGGAGATATAGATGACACCGCTTGCGTCCTGGCTGTCATCAATGGTCACCGAATTTAAATCGATACGCGGTTCGTAATAAAGTATAGCCGTCCTGATCATATCGCTGATATAAGTTTTAAAGCTCGTGGTGATCGGCTCGAAAAGCATTTCGTCAAGGTTACAGCCATAATCGGGCACCATTACCCTTTCGCCCTTCCGGGTTGCGAGCAATATTTGAAGACTTTGCTGAATATCTTCTTCATCGCTGACCGTTAATACGCTGGTCGAGTTAAATGTGGGCGGGAAACTCCAGCCCGTGCCTAAAAATGAATTTGACATATTAACCTCCTATCATCACTGTTGGACATCCTAAAATAATTGAGCCACCGTGTGCCGTTGTGTCGCCCATGCGCGCTGCCGGTTTTCCGCCTATCAATACCGTCGACGACCCCATGGCGATTACATCGGGCGGCCCGGCGCAGGTACACATATCGCCGACACACGCAGCCGGCATACCACCGATCAAAACCGTCGGGCTCCCCGGCGGCAGGATCGGCCCGCCCACGTGCGGAACGACCCCGGTAACCATCGGGCAAACGTGCATGTCTGTTATTCGCGCTGCTGCCGGCATATTTGTTTTTATTAATTGATCATTACAATTCCACCTTTTAATGTTGCTGTCCCCGATCCTTCAACCTTTACCGAGGGGGCCGATAACGATGCGCTGCCGCTCCCGGCGTTTATCGATGCGCCGCCCGCGCTAACCGAAAAACTTGACGACGGACTGATCGATACATTCGCTGCAGAAATAGTCAGATCGCCGGTTGCTGTTAATTTGATATCACCGGCGCTTTGAACACTTACCGCCGATGAATCCATCGAAAACGAATTGCCATTTTCGTCCTCCATCTTCATCACGCCATCCTGCTCGCTAATGGTTAATTTCTTTCCTGCGGGTGTTTGAATTTTGAGCGATTTTTCCGAATCATCAAAGATCATGGTCATCCCGCTACGCGATGTATAACCCTTTTTGTCGTTTTGATTGGAGCCCTGTAATGGTGCGGGCTTGGCGCTGCTGTTCAGCATACCCAACACCACCGGGCGGCGCGGGTCATTATTTAAAAACCCCACCAATACCTCGTCGCCGATCTCCGGGCGGAAAAACATGCCCCTGTTATTCCCGGCGTCAAGTGATGCCATTCGGCTCCATACCCCATCTTCGTTAGCATCGATGATCGGAAGCCGCACCCGAATGCGATCCTGGCTGTCAGGGTCATTTTCAAGGTCGGTAACCACGCCGATCTGCAGGCCTTGTATAGCCGGAAGCATGTCGGCCGCGGGCGCCGAATTAAAATCCGGCTGTTTGGTGAACAGATCGTTGGAAAGGCCAAACTGAACATCAGTTGTCCAGTTACCATTGGTGATCTCGTGCCGCACGCCGGAAACAAATACCGCCCCGTTAAAACGGTCGCCAACGCCGCCGATATTGATCATGTCGCCGGGATTTAGCGCACCGCCATACCCCCTGAACCGCACCCTGCCGCGGCAGCGCGACATCCGCGCTTTTTGCAAACGCGCATCGGCGAGGCTTTGCAATTCATCGGTAGTAATGTCCTCGCCCGAGTAAAGGTCATATTCGGCAATGCTTAGTACACTGCCCAGGTCGCTGCTCGAAATATTACCATTTTCCTGGAAGCCCGGCTCGGCGGCGTTTGCGGTGCTTATCGCCTGGTTGGCATAATCCCATGTTTTGGCTACAATGCTTTGGTATTGATTGCGGGCATCCAGATCAGCGTCGAATTCAAGCATGGTGGCGCCGAATACCGCGTCAAGTACCGTTGCCGTTGTAAAATCCGGTTTTTTTGCGGTGATCGTCCCATTACTAACAGAACAAAGTTTGCCGTTCGCCTCCATCCGCGAGACGATAAAATCCCAATCGGTGCTGTCGTACTGTACGATCGATTCGAGCGTAGCAGTCGTATCTTCTATATCGGCCTGCAGCTGGTAGGTACCGATAATCTGCGTGGCGGCATCACTGTCCTTTACATTGTAGAAATATTTGTTCTTGCGGGCCACCGTCATTTTTACAGCCAGGTCGCGGCAATCCAATATCAAAGCCGGCGAACCGTTATTTCTTATTTTTAAACTATGCCGTAAGATCAGCCCGTTGAAAATTGTCGATTCATCAGAATGGTAACCCGCGGTAACTTCGATCAGCGCCCCCGGCACCAATGTGGCTTCATTGCTCACCGGGAAGTCCTGCTTTGCCGGATCGCCGTCATAAATTACCAGCTTTGCCATCGGTATCCGGTTGATCTCGTTACTGAAACTCATCGAAACTACCTGGTACGTTGTGCCCAGCGCGGTGCCATTTACTTTAATAGTAAAGGTTACCAGGTCGGTATTCTGTGTTCCGGGTAGTGTTTGGCTTAGCGGCATAATTATTTTGCTATAGGTGGTAAAATAATTTTTGTTCCGGGGGTTAAATTTTTAAAGTCCGTAAGCCCATTAAACTGGGCTATCTGGTAATAATATTTGCTGTCGCCGTATTCCTTATAGCAAAGCAAAGGCAAAGTGTCTCCCTCAATTACCGTCCTCACATGCGTAAGGTCGGGCGATTGCCGGTTTTCAATGGCGGCCAGCTTTGTTTCGTCGATAACCCCCTGGAAAGTACATTCAGCCTCGGCACGCAACGGCGTACCATCCGGGTTGAACAACTTAAAGGTGATGGTCATTCGTGAGCACTGGCAGTTGTACAACAAGGGACCCCATTGCAGCTGCACAAACCTTGGCTGGTGGGTATCGCTCGCGTACTGATAAACAACTGCCTTAAAGCTCTCATAATCCTGCATCACATCCGGCTTGTTCGCGGGTAAGCCTGGTACTGCCAGGCCTGATAAAAGCCCTCCGCCGCCTCTTTGTATAACCCCCGTACCATCAAATAAAAATTTAAAGGTTAGGGATTGCGGCGACCTTTTATTAAAAGAGGTAATGCTTTCGCTGGAGCCTTGCGCCGTTTGGTCGCTCTTCTGCGTTTCATAGGTAAGCGCGTACGATTCGGGATTGATCAATACCTCGTATTCGTCTCCCGACGGCGATGAAAAACTGATATCGTCATAAGCTACCAGTTTCATTTTTAGCAATTGTCCGGAACTCATCAGCGTTCAATTTTTTCTTTTAATATTTCAAGCACCTGTTCAACACATTTGGCAATGATGTCATCCGAGCCGGATGCCGGCGTTGCGCCTTGTGCAGACGATGAAGCTTTACCGGAGTCCTGGACGGTTGCCACAATTTGCAATTCGCGAATTTCTACGGGCATAATGCTGTTGTTAAATATTGTTATTATCAGGCCACCGTGATACTTGCGCTCGCGCTTGCACTGCCGCCGCCAAGCAAGCCGGCGACCGCACCGATAGCTGCCGATGCCGCAGCCGAAAGGTTGAGCGTTTTATAGTATTCGTAGCGCAGGGTCATCGACTCGATGACGATTTGATTCTGCTCCGCATTTAAGCCGGTCACTTCGTACTTAATGGGGATGGCATTGGTAACATACCAGGAGTTTACCGGTAAATGATCCTCGTTTAAAAGCGAGATCAGCATGTTGGTGGGCTGATAGTTGAAATTCTCAATACAGTCCAAACACCATGCGGTAACCCCCGATATCAGCGTCATCCCCCGTTTTAAAACCAGGTCGGAATAAGTATTCCGGCCCGGCAGGCGGTGCACGAAACGGTTTTCACCTCCTTCGGGATAAGTGTCCAGGTTAACATTCACGCTCAGCCCGGTAACCTCCTGGAAACGGAAGTCGTTGGGTACCTGGGGGAATATTTCGAACACTACCAGGAAGTGAAACCCGGTAAATGGATAGTCGAACATGTTTAGTCGTTTTGTATGGTTAACCCTTCATGTGCCAGCTCAAGCGTTTCAATCGCTACCTCGTTCCCGTCGGCTTTCAGATCGGTAGAGGTGATCTTTGTGGGCCATGCGTTTTTAATTTTCCATACAATAACCGGGGCAAGTGTTTCATCCAGCAGGCTTATCGTAATATCGCGGCGCTCAACCGTGTTCATATTGATAGTGTTAAACCAGGTATAGTAATCGTTATCTGATTTAAAAATGCCGCGCTTTAGCGTGATATTGCTGAACTTGCGCTGTCCTGGCATCTTTATTTTATGATACTCGGGGCTGGCGCCGTCGCGGTATTCAATGATATCGTTAGTGATGTCAAGACCGCTTACATCAGTGAAACCTATGCGTGTTCCACTCCAGTCAACGCTGAAGTGGAATTTGGGTAGTGGATATGTATTAGCCATAATATTGATTATTAAAATTTAAGGTGATCGTTAAAATTTAAATGTTAGGATGTCTGCTGTATCTGAGTGAAACGAAGGATGATAAACTCAGCCGGGCGTACCGGGGCGAGGCCGATCTCGATGATCATTTTACCATTTAGTATATCGTCAAAGATCATGGTTTGTCCAAGCCCAACGCTCACATAAAAAGATGCTTCTGGTTTTGAACCGGCCAACGCACCCTGGCGCCATAGATTGGTCAGGTAATTTTCGATCATTGCACGCACCCTTACCCAGGTATTGCCGTCGTTTGGCTCAAATACAAATTGCATGGCTGCCAGCTTTACCGATTCTTCAACCATTATTAAAAACCGGCGTACAGATACATAGCGGAAATCGTTGCTGTTTCCATCCAGCGTGCGCGCGCCCCAAACCAATATGCCCTTGCCGGTAAATGCACGGATGGCGTTTATTGATTTGCCCGACATGGGGTCGATGTTTAAACCGCCCTGGTCGCTATCGCTTATATTAAAAGTAAGGCCTGTAACACCGGTTAAACTAACGTTGGCCGGCGCTTTCCAAACGCCGCGGGTTGCATCAACACTGGCGTAAACACCGGCGATGGTACCGCTTGGCGGAAGCGTTGAGGCGGTATTTTGAACCGCATTAACGATTTGTTTGTACACAGGATGCTGCTGCAGCAGGCTTTGCTCATACGATGCCTGGTAAGTACTCAATAGGTTAACTATCTGTGTTACGCCCTGGTTGAACTGGTTAAACAGGTTGGTCAGCGCCGGAATAGAGGTCATCCTGTAAGTAGGGGCCTGGCCGGCGGGTGCCGGCGATGCCACACCATATATGGCAGTGTTTGCTGTAATTGGCGAAGAGAAAATATGATTCCAGTTAGCATCCGTAAAATGAGCGGTTATGTATGCCGTCCGGGCGTCATAGTATTTGCCTGCACCAAATTCATTTTCAGCGCCGACATCATAAGTTAACAAGGTCGACATGCTTGGAATAAAAGAACTGGTCATGATATTTCCCAGGTCCGTTTTTAGTCCCGCGCCTGAACTATCACCGATGATGTTCTTTACCCAGCCATCGATAACTGCCCCTACGCTGTAAATAAAGGTGAAGATGGCTTCAAAATCCGGTTCGTTATCGGCCGGTACAGGAAGCGAGCTGAATGACGTTTGGTAGGTATTTAATACTGTTAGCCATTCTTCTTCAAGGTCGAGGTCTCCCGGGGTAGTGAGCAGGGTTGTTATGCCGTTATCTACGGTCGCGGTGTCTGTCATCAAATTATTAAGGCTTGCAACCAGGCTTTTAGCCGATGCGGATGTGGTAAAATTCGTCAGATCGATAGGTACGCCTGCCTGGTATATTTTGCCTTTAAGGTTACTGTAAATCACGGTTAACCCGAGGTTTGTTTGCAGGTACGGTGCGTACGCGGCGCCATAGTTTAAGTTTAACACACCGGTGCCGTTTCTGAAATCAGTAGGCCCGTTTGACCAGGTTGCAGGCTCGAGCAGGTCGAGGATACAAAACCTGTCCTGCAGGTCGCCGCACTGCTGCAGTGCATAATTTTGTACGGTATAAAGGTTAGGGCTTCCCAGTTGTACAGCATCAGGGAAAAGGATAAGCGTCGGCTCATCGTATTTCCGTAATTTGTCCAGCCCGGTTTCAAAATCGCTCACATTAAAAGAAGGCACGTTTGGCGGAATTGGAAACAAGCCAATTGAAACGATATAGCAAGCGCCGCCGCCGTTAAGGAAAAACATCCTTATGCTATCGTACATGTAATAGGTAGCGCTTCTTTTAACCGCTGTAACCACGTTATTGGCATCGATATCCACCTCGGTGATGCCCGGATCGGGGCCCATGCCAAAATATTGCTGGTATTCAACCAGCGACGATAACCGTGTGGGCACGTTGATCAGGTCGCCGGGCTGCAGGTTGGTAGCCTGTGCGGTATAACCAACAAATGCCGGAATGGCTGTAGCCACCTGCGCGATGGATGGCGGGAACGAGGGTATTTCGGTTACATAAACCCCTGGTGTTGCAATTGCGCTTTCATTTATCTGTGACATACTTTTTTGGGTTTTATTTTTTATTTAATAATTTAAAAAGATCTCTGAACATGCATAAGTGTCGCTCCCCTGCATTAAAGTGGTAAGCCGCCGGGCGTCCGCGCAGGGTATGGGCGTAATGGGATTGCCATTTATCATCAATTTAAAATTCAAAAGCGCGTCGCTTAGCGGAATAGGCGATGTGGAAGTAATATTGTTGGCGGCGCTTGCAAATGTGTAAGCGCTCGCATTATCACTTATACTGCCGGTTTCGCCTGTCGGCAATATGTATTTCCATAAAGTGGCCCGGTTTAAAAAATAGACGGAATATAGGGGCGATAGCAAATTGCCGCCTGCGCTCAGCAGGTTACAGGATGCCGGCGTGGCCTGGTTATAAATATCAACCACCGCAAACGGTTTAGTGATACCTATTTCATCGTTGATATAAACCCATTGCTGTGTGCCGTTAACGCTTACCGAATATTTTCCGGGCGTAAGCGCCGAAAGGTCAAGGCTGAAAGACGCTACCGGGTTGGTGAAGTTGATCGTATTCGACAGCAGCGGCAGCGAATAATCCCCTGTACTGTTATTATAACCCAAAACGGATATCGTGGCCAATGCCTGCGGCGAACTAAAAGTGTATGTGGATATTGAAGGGAGATATTGCAAAACGTCATTGCCCGAGACATAGGAATTATTGTCGACGGCTATCCAATAGTTTGTGTCTGTTAATGCATGTTGGTTTCCGGCGTTGTTCGAGCTGATAGCGCGATAAACTACATTTGCTCCGTTAGTGGCGAGGTCGCCGGGGGCATAAGCGATAGCGCTGTTATACGCGGCTATGGGGGCCGACAGAAAACTCTTTCCATTTGTCACATTGTTGCTCCGGTTGGTGAAATAGAAGAGCTGTGACGAGTTAAAGGCGCCCGGCAAATTGGTATAGTTAAAAAAATACTGGTCGTTCAGCGTAAGAAAAAAAGTCATTTGCAAACCTTCGTCGATTGAAATAAATGGCTTGCCCGCGTTTGATTGTACCGCTACGTACAGTTTGTTGAAGTATTGTTTGGTGATGAGCCGGTAACCGTTAATAATAGCAAGCGTTTTATTTGTAGGCGCGATACTGAAATTGCGATACAACTGGTCGGTAAAATACCTGTGCAGCAGTTCGATAGAAAATAAGCCGTCGAAATTTATGTCGATCATAATGTTTGCAGGCTTTTATCGTTAACAACTATTTCGTGTATTAAAGGCGCGTCTCCTTCGGCAAACTCTTCGCTGATCTTGATCAGCCTTAATTTATACATCACCGAAGGCAGGTATTTCGAGCCAAGTATCCCCCACAAATTATTCATGTCCTGGAAGGATAAGGTGCTTAGGTCCAGGATCAGCTTATCGGCCCCCTCGGGTAACCCGGGGGAATTGAGTGTGGTAAAAACGTTCTGGTATTGAAAAAACTGGATGATATAGGAAAGCCTTTTTAATGACTCGGCATAGGATGACAGATTCACTGAAAAAAGAAGGTATAGGTTTAAGAATACTTTTGGGTTTTTATAAATGATATTGCTGTTGGTTTGACGCATATAACCCTCCGGCGATTTACTTATCCTGTCCTCTTCAATATTTACCAATGTTATAAAAGCGCTTGATGAGGCATTATTCCCCGCTGAACCCAAAGAAGTGTCCGTATCATTCCAGGCGATATTAGCCAATTGAATAAAAGGGCTCATATGGGTAGGATCGAGTTTAGCCCTCAGGTAATTATCCAATTGGGTATTCAAAAAAGTCAAAGCCTGGTCTATCATCAGATTTAAAATTTATTGGCGATAAAAATTTAAATTAGTTAGCGGGGCTTATTCAGGGTAGTGCATGGGCCACGGGGTGGCTTAATCATTAGTAAAATTAGGCGGGATATTATTAACCGGAGTGCGTATTTTTACGGAATTTTTAAAAACACGCATACGTAGTTTTACGCAATTTAATAGCTTGATAAACAATTAATTACGTTTAAATTTAAAAATTATTTTTAAAGGGAAAAAATTATCGGTTTATGTTTTCGTATGAAGACATGTCGGTAGCCGAAACCGTTGCGCTATAATTAAAAATGGAAAATTCGGGGAGCAAGGATGACCTGCTAACCGACTGCCGTCCGTTTCGTAAATAAACAAAATAAATAGTAGCGTATATTTGCGGCTTAATGGTAAAGCCGGTATCAATCCAGGATTTTCTTCAGTCGAACGGTGACATCGTGTTGCTGGACGTACGTACCCCAGCGGAATTTGAGCACGGGCACATTCCCGGCGCCGTTAACCTGCCCTTGTTCAGTAATGAGGAGCGTGTGCAGGTTGGCACTACCTATAAACAGGCCGGCCGCGAAGAAGCGATACTTTTAGGGTTTGATTTGACGGGCGCTAAGTGGTCGGGCTTTATAAAGGAGGCATTGGCCGTTGCACCCGGTAAAAAGATCGCTGTGCATTGCTGGCGGGGCGGCATGCGGAGCGGCGCTATGGCCTGGGCGCTTGACCTGTATGGCTTTGAGATGTATGTTATTGCGGGCGGATATAAAAAATACCGTAGCTGGGTGCACCAGCAGTTTGAAAAACCATACCGGTTGCGGATATTAGGCGGGATGACCGGTTCCGGAAAGACGAGGATATTACATCAGCTTAAAAAGATAGGTGAGCAGGTGATCGACCTGGAAGACCTGGCGCAGCACCAGGGTTCTTCCTACGGAACCATGAATAAAATGGTGCAGCCCAGCCAGGAGCAATTTGAAAACAACCTCGCCGATCAGCTAAAAAACATGGATGCCCGGCGTGAAATATGGGTTGAAGATGAAAGCCTCACCATCGGCAGACGTTCCATTCCCAATCCTTTTTGGCACCAGATGCGTGAGGCCGTGCTGATCAACATCAAGGTCGACCTGCAAACACGCATTACTTTTTTAACGGGCGAATACGGCTGCCTGGATAAAGACTTCCTGGCTGAAAGTACTGAGCGTATTTGGAAACGCCTGGGGCCTGAACAAACCAAAAATGCAATAACTGCCATCCGCGAAAACCGGATGGAGGATTTTATCCGCACGGTATTGGTTTATTATGATAAGACTTACCGCACAGGTTTGGCCAAACGCCAGGCCGGCCGTGTATTTTCTCTTGAGCTGACCGGCGATGACTATGTAAGTCATGCAAATCAAATTCTATCATTCAATCAAACAATACTTATGCCTGTACAGGCGCAAATTTAATGGAAGCCACAGCGATAAAACTTACCCAATATTCACATGGCGCAGGCTGCGGCTGCAAGATCAGCCCGGCCATCCTCGACAAAATTTTGCACAGCCCGATAACGCACAGCCCCGATGCACGGCTGCTGGTGGGTAATGATAAGCGCGATGACGCCGCCGTGCTTGACCTGGGTAATGGCACGGCGCTCATTTCCACCACCGACTTTTTTATGCCGATCGTTGACGATGCTTATGATTTCGGCCGCATAGCATCGGCAAACGCCATCAGCGATGTGTACGCCATGGGTGGTAAACCTGTGTTAGCCATCGCCATTTTGGGCTGGCCGGTTGATAAACTGCCGCCGGAAACAGCGCAAAAAGTACTGGAGGGATCGCGGGCCGTCTGCGCGGAAGCCGGTATCACCCTGGCAGGCGGCCATAGTATCGATTGCCCGGAACCGGTATTCGGCTTGGCTGTAAATGGTATGGTTGACGTTGCCAATCTTAAGCAAAACTCTACCGCAACCGCAGGCTGCCGCTTATACTTAACCAAAGCCCTGGGCGTGGGCATTTTATCCACTGCGCAAAAACGCGGCGTTTTGTTGCCTGAAGATGCCGCCATCGCCCTAAAAAGTATGACTACGTTAAATAAAGCGGGCGAGGTGTTTGGCAAAATGGATTATGTAAAAGCGATGACGGATGTAACCGGTTTTGGTTTGCTGGGCCACCTTGCCGAAATGTGCGAAGGCAGCGGCCTATCCGCAGCTATTGAGTTTGATAAAGTGCCGGTGATACCCTCGCTGAAATATTACCTCGATCAAAACTGTTTCCCCGGCGGCACCCAGCGTAACTGGCAAAGCTATGGGGATAAGATAGGCCCGGTTACCGAGGAGCAAAAATATATTCTGGCCGATCCGCAAACCAGCGGCGGGTTATTGGTAGCTGTTGCGGAAGAAGGGGTAGGGGACTTTGAAAAAGAGCTGCGGAAAATGGGATATGATTTGGAGGCGATAGGGTGGCTTGGCGAGAAAAGCCCCGGTGCGCTGATAAATGTAGCGTAGATGCAAACTGCTAAGCAGAAGCTGCAAAATCGGGTAACCTACAGATCCTTGCTTAAAAAAGTAATTTATCAGTAGCCTCAATTATTTTGCTATGCTGATCCGCATACGCCGACCAAACTGATCCGCACCATTCCATTATTTTCCTGTTGCGATTGGCGCCGTCCGGTTCGTCTAATACGTTTTTTATGGAAACCTGGCCCCGCTTTTCGGGCAGGTTTAGCTGTATAAAATTCTTTGTCTTTGAAGCCATTATTTGATGCGCCTTTTGAACCTGCCTTCCGGTATAGTTTCTTTCGACGAGTAAATAAAGGCCTGCCAGCGAAAAAAATAGTGCGATAGGCTTTGTTTTATCATCCGCGTTTTGAGCGCCATAAGCATCGACAACATGCTGATGAATAAATTCAGTATCCCCAAGGGAAAGGGTATAAAAGGTAAGTTCGTGGTATTGGCCTGAATCATCCATCCGGCATCGATTTTGTAAAAGCCCTGGCGCCAGGCAAGCCCGCCGTATAAATTTCATCCAAAAATAATTAAAGGTTTCGGCTTAATCGGCTGGTAAAAAGCATCATGCCAAAAGTTCCCCACGGGTGGTGACCAAAAGATATCCGATGCGGCCAGGCAGGCAGTCTTTAATTCCTCAATGCAGGCCAAATCTGCTTTTTTGGCGATTGTATGATCTTGCACGGATTTGAACATAATTAAAACCGTAGATTTTGTAATTTGCCATCGATAATATCACTGCAATCGCCATCGAGACTGTTGTTCTATCTATGAAAATACGCTTTACCTTTATTTTTTTATGGATTGCTGCGTATGCTTTCGGACAGGATGCCGTAATTTTTAAACCAAACCCGCACCGGCGCGAATTAAAGGCCATAAAAATAACCGGCAACATTAAGGTTGACGGCGTGCTCGACGAGCCGGAATGGGCGTTTAGCCCGGGCGCTTCGGATTTTATTCAGATAGAACCCTACCAGGGCAAGCCTTCGGAGTTTGTTACCGTTGTTAAAGTGCTGTACAATCAGAAATACCTATATTTTGGTATTATTTGCAAAGACCCGAAGGGGAAAAAGGCCATCATGGCTACGGATTTTGCAAGGGATTTTGATTACATGCGTCACGACCTGGTCAACCTGGCGTTCGATACTTTTAACGACCAGCGCAATGCCATCTTATTTGCCACCAATGCTTACGGCGTGGAGCGCGACCTGCTTTCCTTCGACGACCTTTATTATGATATCGACTGGAACGGAATATGGAGCGTGCGCACAACGCGCAGTGACTCGGGATGGGTGGCGGAGATGGCTATTCCATGGAAAACCCTGCGCTACCCCAAAACAAAAGATACAGTGCAAAGCTGGGGCTTTAACATTTACCGAAACCGGCGGCTCACCAACGAGGTCAGCGCATTTTCGCCCTTTCCGCGGATTTTCTCGGCAACGCACATGAATTATGCAGGACTGCTTACCAACCTGCAACCCCCGCCGAATTCGACAAATATTACCATCGACCCTTATATCCTGGCGTCGGATGATCATTATACAAACTTCGGCAATACCGAGCCGCCGCATACCCAGGCCCTAAAATATGGCGGCGACCTGAAGTGGACCATTACCCCCAATGCGGTGCTCGATCTCACAGCCAATACCGATTTTGCCCAGGCCGATGTAGACCAGCAGGTAAACAATACCACCCGCTTTAATGTGTTCTTTCCCGAAAAGCGCCAATTTTTCCTGGAGAACGCCTCGCTTTTTGGTGTACAGGTAACGTTGAATGGCGACCAGGCAGGCGGCTCGATGCATTACCAGCCGTTTAACAGCCGCACCATCGGGCTGGATACCAGCGGCAACCCCATACCCATCGTCGGCGGAGGAAGGTTTGTTTACCGCTCGGCAGCGATGAATTACGGGGCCATGGCCATACGCCAGCAAGGTTATAACGGCGGTCCGGCGACAAATTTTTTTGTCGGAAGATTCTCTCAAAACTTTGGGAGCCAGGATCGGATCGGTGGATTGGTGACGCTAAAGGAACAGCCCGGCGCGGCAAATATCGAATCGACGGTGGATGGTTTCTTCCGCATGGGTGAATCCAATTCTATAAATGCTATCGTTACGCAATCAACCACTACCAATACCGGGCAAAAAGGGTTCGGCGGCATCGTGCAGTATTTTAACAATACCAACAGCCACGAGATATGGTGGACCGAATCGGTTTTTACCAAAAACTTCGACCCTCAGATGGGCTTCATTTCGCGCACCGACGTGATAGCAACCACTCCAGGTATCAATTACTTCTACCGTGGCAACTTGTTGCCGTTCAAAAGCTTTTTACTAGCTTATTCACCGGGCATATTACCCGAACTATATTATACTGCATCAACCGGTAAATTCTCTGAGGCTGATCTGCCGGTGTTCCCCGTTTGGTTCAACTTTAAAGATGGCGGCTCGTTTGGGTATGGTGTCGAATCCGTTTGGCAGCACCTTGCTACTATTTTTTCCCCGCTCAACGTTAATATCGCCCCCGGCGACTATAAATATTTTAACCAGGAAATTTTTTTTCAAACCGATCCCTCCAAAATACTGAACTTCCAGATGATGTATTCGGTCGGCACTTATTTTAACGGCAACCTGATAGCCGGCGACTACAAAGTACAGTTTGCACCTGTTCCGTACGTATCTTTCCAGGGTGAATTTAACCGCAATCATTTCCAGGGTGTGGGGATCGACGATACTTATAAAGCCATTAACCTGTACATTTTACAGGCCCGTTTTGCACTTAACCCGCGGCTGCAGCTAACCGGCATCTATCAAAAAAATGAAGTCAACAATTCCGACAGTTACAACCTGCGGCTGGCCTGGGAGTTTTCGCCGCTGAGCTACGTTTACTTTATTTATAACCGGGGTGTGAACAGCCAGCTGATCACAGCGCCGTTAATAGCCCAAACCGAGGATCATCTGATATTTAAGGTGAGTTATTTGCAGCAATTTTAGGCGTAAAAAGCACGCCTGCTTAATTAAAAATGCGGCGGGGATAATTTTCCGGCCCGGGATACCCACGTACATGAAGCAATAACCACACAAACAAAGGCGAAAAAAGGGTTAGGTTTCGGAGAGGCATTTTCTCTCCACCGATAACCCAATATTTTATCAAAAAAACCGGCGGACGTTCACGTCTTCGCTCCTGATCCCGTACGTACGGGACAAACCGGGGACCCTATGATTAAGTCAGCTTTTGAAGAAAATAAATTATTTAAAAAACTTATTTCTTCTGTACACTGCGGGCGTCTGCCCCGTTTTTAATTTAAAGATCCGGTTAAAAGCCGCTTCGGACTGGTAACCGACGTTTGCCGCAATTTGGGATATATTACCGCTATCCATCATCAATAGTTTTTGGGCTTGCCTGATGCGCCAGTTAGTAAGGTAGCTCAACGGCGTTTCGTGCACTAATTTTTTAAACTGATTAAAGAAAACAGAACGTGACATGCCGATCTCCGATGCCAGCGATCCCAGCGTCCAGTTGTTTTGCGGTGCATCCTGCATCAGTTTTAACGCCTTGCTGATCCTTGGGTCGTTTAAAGCGGAAAGAAAACCACTGCCGGGCGCCGCTTGTTCCAAATATGCCCTGATGATATTTACAAACATAATTTCCGACAAACACTTCAGCATTACACTGCTTCCCGGCCTTTCGTTATCCAGTTCTTCCAGCATTAACTGCGTAACCTGCTTTAGCAGCAACTGGTTTTCTGTTACATACTGCCTGACGTGAATAATGGACGGCATATCCTTTAAAAAAGGATGCAAAGGCAGGTAATCAAATTCAAAGTGGCCAGCTATCAGGGTAGTTACGTCGCCGCCACTGTCAAAAACAGGTATCCCCGCCCTCCGCGCCTTAACAAATTCGGGCGACGGCATGCGCAGGCTTGTGGACTTATCCGCTATCCAATGGGCGCTTCCGTGCGGAACAAATACCAGGTCGCCCGCCTTCATTTCTATAATACAGCCGTCAGGTGCTCCAACAGTACAATTGCCGCTTACTAACCGCCAGAATTGCGAATTTTGGTCCTGGATAATATCCAGGCCCCACGGGGCCGCAAGGGGGAATTTGCTATAAACTACACTCTTCAGCCTGGTTGCCTCTAATACGGTACTTAAAGCGTCCATTTTTCTTCAGTTGGCAGTGTGCAGTTGCCGGTTTGCAGTTGCAGCCAACAGTTTTATAAAGCAAACTGACTTTTGCCCGCTGGAAACTGCAATACAATTTGATACGATTGAGCAAATATACAATACTTTTTAATGCTTTAAGTATTAAAAAGCAAGATAACTTTGTGTAATTAAATAATTAAAAAATGACAACTCAGGAATTAGCCGATCGCTACTACGATCTTTTTCAGAAAAGACAGGTGGCAGAAATTTATCAACAGTTTTACAGTGCCGGCATTGTTTGTACCGAACCCGAACACGCTTTGGCGATGGGTGTGCCTACCATCACCAGGGGTATTGAAGCGGTTTTAGCAAAGTCAAAAGCCAGGCAGGAAACGATAGCAGAAGTGCACAGTTTCTTTTCCAGCGAACCAATAGTTGGAGGCGACTATTTTAGCGTAGCCATGGGCAGGGACATGACCTTAAAAAACGGCCAGCGCTTACAGATTGCAGAAATTGCAGTTTTTGGCGTAAAGGACGATAAGATCATATCCGAAACGTTTTTTTATTAACGAGCGGTTAAAAACGCGCTCGCCGGGTTTAAGATACATTGATTTTCATAATGATTATCAGCTATTTACGCAAATTCGAGCATTTATAAAAGCTAAAACTACTGATAGTCAACGTGTTTAACTTTGGTCCGGGTGTTCCGTTTGTAAAAGAGTAACGCTTCGCCGTGCCGTTAGGATGTAAATACCATTAAATGCAAAAGCCCCGCCATCAACATTGTTGGTGACGGGGCTTTGCTCCTGAGGCTGGGTTCGAACCAGCGATATGCCGTCGGTAGCTTCCAGCAACGAATCACTATGAACAGAGACTATGTCGCCTTTTCATTATTTCCCCTTATTCCCAGGTAAAGCTATTTTACTTAACGCTTTTTTTGCGTCTTCCACTTTTTTTACAAAAAATGGGTCATTAGCATGGCTTTTAACATTATCGACCACTATAACATCGCTATAACCTTTTTCAATTATTGCTTTCTTAACTTCAGCCATAACAAGTATTTATTCTGTCAATCAAATTTACTACTTTATTTCCTCTTTACCAAGAATCCTTCATAGTTGACATTTTTTTGAAACCGACCGTCGGTTCAAGCAAGATGCTTGAACCGGCGGGACTTAGTAGAAATAAAAAAGCCCCACTTGGGGAAGTGGAACTTTAAGTAAGTATGTAGGTTTTAAATTCTTCGCGACCATAATCAATCGATTCCATGTTTCCGCCGAAAGTCTGGGTCTGTCATATCCCCGTGATAAAAAGTTGGCTTGACTTCGGGCTCACCGTACCCGATATCACCAGAAATACGAGGAAGCGTGATCTCGACTTTGGAATGCCTTAGCGGCTTGTTTGCATCCGCCGGATAATCAAATGTTACGGTCATCAGAACATCAAACTCCCTCGTTTTGATATCGGCGTCGATAATCCACTTTAATTCTTTAGGGTCCATTCCCATCATTGTAAGATTAGCATATGCCCGTTCCTCGGCAAAGGCCATTGCCACCTCATGAAAGCCTGGCCATATTTTCCCATAAAACTGTTTATCGGCGACAATTGGCGCGTAGACACCTTCAGCAAGAATGTCACTGGCCGGAAGTTCTGAGGGTAGGTTTTCCAAGGTTTTAAGGCGTTGATCGACAAAAAGTGTTGGCGTGTTCAGAATGATTATTTCCGCCTCCGTTAGACGATCAATGGGGCATTTTTTGTCCGCCAGGAGCGCGGCACGTGAAGAATAGCCAAAGTACGCCGCCACAATTTCATGTGCATGGGACGATTTTAACTGGATACCGTAATTGTTTTGGGTGAAAACGCGCAAAGAATCCGCGCAAGCTTTTGTGATTTCAAATTTCATAGCAACTCTTGTTAATTGCTGGCTTTTTAGTCGTCGTGAGTGTTTAAAGACAACCATGCCAGCGGTTTAACAAAAATTTGCTGTTTGGCTTGTCAATTATTGACTTAGCCTCGCTTTTCAGTCACTCACAACTGAGGCGCTCGATTCCTATATCGAAGGTAAAATGAAAATTTAAAAAAAACAAGTGATACTTTATAAAATCCGACTGGTCCGAATAAAGAATATAAATGTAAAATTCCATCAAACGAAAAAGCCCCGCGGACATGCGGGGCTTTGCTCCTGATCCCGTACGTACGGGACGAACCAGCGACCCTCTGATTAATCCCGCATGTGCGGGACTCTAACCGGCTGAGTCAGGAATATTTTTCTTATGCGACTTTGTTTGTTAGCGCGTAATCAATTTAATCGAGCATATGTTGGACTCTTATCAGCGGGGCCAGGATGCCCGTAAACTCGCCACCAGCAACCAATTTTTCGATAAACTTTCTGCTTTTTTGATTTTTAATGAATTTTTCGATTTTCATCGCCTCAACTTGCTTGTCACCGCAAGAGTATACAGCCTTGAGTACCCAGGGACGATGTTTTGAGGTGAAGGTTACGTTTTCAGAATGATTATGCTGATGAAATCGCCTTTTAAAATCGTCGGAATAGCCAACATAATAAATGTCGGAAGTTCCAGAATAGAGGATATAAATGTAATATTCCATCCAAACAAAAAAGCCCCGCGGACATGCGGGGCTTTGCTCCTGAGGCTGGGCTCGAACCAGCGACCCTCTGATTAACAGTCAGATGCTCTAACCGGCTGAGCTACTCAGGAATATTTTTTTTCCTTTAGCGACTCTCTGATTAATCCCGCACGTGCGGGACTCTAATCGACTGAGCCATTCACGAATGTAGTTTCCCCTTATTCCTTTTTTGTCAGCCTCTGATTAATCCCGCACGTGCGGGACTCTAATCGACTGAGCCATTCACGAATGTAGTTTCCCCTTATTCCTTTTTTGTCAGCCTCTGATTAATCCCGCACGTGCGGGACTCTAATCGACTGAGCCATTCACGAATGTAGTTTCCCCTTATTCCTTTTTTGTCAGCCTCTGATTAATCCCGCATGTGCGGGACTCTAACCGGCTGAGTCAGGAATTACTTTTCCGGTTGGGGAGTGCAAAAGTATGATTTCTATGTTTATTTCGCAATGCTTGTTTTAAAAAAAGATAAAATATGTTGATTTCGAACCGGTTATTATATCATTGCGTTAACCGGCATATTTAATTTTGAGCTTTTTGACTATCCCCGGCTATTTTTTTAATGAACGGTAAAACTTGACCGATCTCGGTTTCTTTAAACGCGGCCCCGTTACCTGCGCGAAACTTTTTTGGCTTCAATGCTCTGCCACCAACATTTATTTGTTCATATAATCGCCCAGGGTGCTTAGATACGAATCATCTATTTTACCCGAATTTCCTGTAAAAAACTTATTTACCTTATCAGCATCCCCGTCAAAATCTTCTTTGATGGATCTCTTTTTCAGCTCAAGTTTTTTTAGCTGGTTGTGTTCCAGATTGAGCACGTAATATTCAACGTCGTCATTATACTGATCATCGTCGTGGCCAGCGCCGCCTGAGGCGGTATTTTCAAAATCGGCGCCGGAAAAAGTGGTTCGGATCAGCTTGTATATTTTATATTTTGAGCCCGAGGCCAGCACCTGTACATAATGCGATTTATCAATAGCGGGAACACTTTCAAAATCAAAACGCTGATCGGCATTATTATACAGGGTGAACGCCTTGACCTGGTCTTTTTCTATAGAGAGGATATTCTTTTTGTCGACGGTTAATAAGAGGTACCCGCTCATTTTTTCATAATCAAATAAATAATACGGGCTGATGATCTGCTTGCCCGATTTATCTGTTAAAAAACCATGTGCGAACGTATCGAACAGGTACCGGCTGCCCGTGGTGTTGAGCCTTGGGCGCGGAACTGACACCAGGCCGCTTTCGGTTCGGAAAACGTGCATGCTGATATGCGTTGTTTCGATCGGTACGCTTACAAACGGTTTTAATACGATTTGCACAACCTGGTTTATTTTATCGGCGGCAATTACCGTATCCCGGTAACCTTCCAGTTCAAAACGCAGCTTCGAATCGGGGTGCATGGCGATGGTGAAAGTGCCTACCGAGTCGGTGTAAACAGTGGTTTCGTATTTGCTGTCCCCGATGGACACGAAATGCAACAATCGTCCGTCTTCGTCCTGAACGGATCCCGTAATGGAGACGGTTTGTGCTTTTGTGAGTTGAATTGAAATGGCGATTAAAAAGGCGGATAGAATTATTTTCATAAACATATAATGTGATAAATTTTGCCGCCGCACTATAAAAAGCAAATATTATTACAAATTCCCTTAACAGACAACGGGCTATCCGTGCGCTAAATTCAACCGGTTTTACCTAATAATAAATTGATTCCTCTTTGTTCAGCAGTATCGTGGGCCGAAAATATGATTTCCCGCTTAAATTAGCAATATTTGCCGAAAATTAAAAAAACACCGGATGAGTTTATTAGTAATTGGTACTGTGGCTTTTGATGCGATTGAGACGCCTTTTGGCAAAACAGATAAAATTGTGGGCGGCGCGGCAACGTATGCCAGCCTGGCGGCCTCGTACTTTTATGATAAAGTGAAGATAGTAGCGGTTGTGGGCGATGATTTCCCGGAAAGCGAGATCAAAGATTTTAATAATCACCACATCAGCACGGAAGGTTTGCAGGTTAAAAAAGGGGAGAAGTCTTTCTTTTGGGCAGGCAAATACCATAACGACATGAACAGCCGCGATACGCTGGTAACCGAGCTGAATGTACTTGCTGATTTCGACCCGATCATCCCGGAGAGCTACCAGGACTGCGAATACCTGTTGCTGGGCAACCTGCAGCCGCAAGTACAGCAAACGGTAATCAGGCGGCTTAAGAACCGTCCGAAGCTGATCGTGATGGATACGATGAATTTTTGGATGGATATAGCGTTGGACGAACTGCTGGATACCCTGAAAATGGTTGACGTGCTGACCATTAACGATGCCGAAGCACGGCAGTTGAGTGGCGAATATTCGCTGGTGAAGGCCGCAAATAAAATATTAACTATGGGCCCGAAATACCTGGTGATTAAAAAAGGATACACGTCCCAATGAAAGATAAACCCAACCACATTAGCGGCCATCCAAACGATCACTATAGCGGTTTGAATGATAATGAATCGCCAGGAGCCCATGCCGGTGGCGACAGAATCTGCCAGGTGCTGGGCAAAGGTTGATGAACTTTTGTGCTTTTGATGCCAGGTCATATTATTTTTCATGGTTTTTAATTGGCGGTTTTTTGTACTGATGAGCAGATTTGGGTACCGATATTAACCTATCAACGGTAGCAACGTCCAAAAATCAGTTTCGCCGGCAGCATAAATGAATACGCCCCAGCCCCGGCCGATTACCGGGATGACTGCTTGCTGCACGGCAGGGAGTGCTTAAATGTAGTGTTAATTATTTGACTTATGCCACGAAAATCATTTAAAAATTTGACAAGTGATTTTTCTACGACGCTTTCCAAAAGAATCAGTCCATGGACTAATAGAAATCGGTGGAGTCAATAAAATTTCCGAAATTCGCCCTCGTCCAATCATCCTACATGCTGCAGATACAGGAAAACGTTTCTCTAAAAAATTTCAATTCTTTCGGGGTGGAGGCCAGCGCCAGGTATTTTGTGGAGATCAGTCGCAAAGAGGAACTAACAGAGCTTTTCCTTGACCCGCAGTGGAAAACCACTAAAACGCTGGTGCTGGGTGGCGGCAGCAATATGCTGCTCATCAATAATTTCGACGGGCTGGTCATCCGCATTAATATCCGCGGGATTGAGCACCGGCTGAGCCATAACGATGTATTTATAGAAGCGGGGGCCGGCGAGGTTTGGAACGATTTGGTGAATTATTGCGTCATCCGCGGTTATGCCGGCCTGGAAAACCTGACATTGATACCCGGTTCGGTAGGCGCCGCGCCCATACAAAACATCGGCGCTTACGGCGTGGAGCTCCAGGATGTTTTTCATACCTGCACCGCCTTCGAGTTGTCTACCGGCAATTTTAAAACCTTCACCAAAGCCGATTGCCGCTTTGATTACCGCGAGAGCGCCTTTAAAAATGAGTTGAAGGACCAGTATATTATCACCTCAGTAAAATTTCATTTATCGCTCACGCCAAATTTAAACCTTAAATATGGCGCAATAGAGCAGGAACTCTCCCATCGCGGAATAACTGCTCCCGCTATTAAAGATGTATCGCAGGTGGTGGCGCATATCCGGGTTTCCAAACTGCCCGATCCGTCTACAATCGGCAATGCCGGCAGCTTTTTTAAAAACCCTGTTATCGGGCCCGAACTGTTCGCCGGTGTGCTGGCTAAATTTCCGGATGCGGTGCACTACCCGGCAGGCGAAGGCATGGTAAAACTCGCCGCCGGCTGGCTCATCGAACAATGCGGCTGGAAGGGAAAGGTGGTTGGCCACACAGGTACCTGGAAAAATCAGGCGCTTGTTTTGGTGAATCATGGCGGTGCAACTGGTAATGAGGTGTACCAATTATCGTCCGAAATTATAGACAGTGTGTACGCCAAATTCGGGGTTACGCTGCAACGCGAGGTAAATATTATTAGTTAAATTAATTTAATTAATATTAAAAAACAAACCCTAAAGCTTGCTTTTGGTCTTCGGTCTGCCAGGCCTTTCATTTTACCGACCTCCTACTAATATTCATTTAAACTTCTTTTTTTCAGCACATTATATTACAATTAGTGTATAAGTTACACTATTATGACCGTCAAGCCGGGGCTGCTGGGGCATAAGTCATTTTGTGGGCGTCGATTTTTTGGTGGTACCATGTTTGCAATTCCGTCAGCATAAAACTTTAACAGCATGACAAAGATTGAGTTTAACACCCTGGTACTGCGGCAGGCAACATCACTAAGGTCATACGCCTTACATTTTACCCGCGATGCAGACGATGCTAACGACCTTGTTCAGGACACAATGTTGAAGGCAATAACTTATTACAACAAGTTTAAGGAAGGCACAAATTTGAAGGGGTGGTTATACACTATCATGAAAAATACATTCATCAACAACTATCGCCGGTTTATTAAGATGAACACTTTTGTAACCAAAAGCGAAGAGATATCTTCTCCCAACCTGGTGTTCAGTTCGACAAAAAACCAGGGCGAAGCCAAGTTTGTGATGGATGATTTGAAGAAAGCCTTAGACAGGCTCCCCGGTGATTATTACATTCCTTTCACTATGTACTTTGAGGGCCATAAATACCACGAGATAGCCGAACACCTGGATATCCCAATCGGTACGGTAAAAACCCGTATACACGTTGCCCGTAAATTGCTCAAAAAGAGCCTGAAGGCTTACGACACCGGCATTGCCAAACCTATTTATGCCGAAAATTAATTTGTCTTCAATTCAGTAACTCCATATAATGTATGTCTCCCCGGCCGGTTGCCGGGGAGATTTTTTTTGCGGCG